>Ga0256913_10001569_pt1 | contig 11723 bp, 8 predicted proteins | sample Axial_MatmetaG_FD_185970 | JGI IMG/M metagenome (GOLD analysis project Ga0256913, IMG submission 185970) | Deep-sea worm associated microbial mat communities from Axial Seamount, Juan de Fuca Ridge, Pacific Ocean - Axial_Mat | ecosystem: Environmental > Aquatic > Marine > Oceanic > Microbial...
CACATAAGATCATCGCGATCTATTTCTTTTTTAGGGTCGTTTAGGATTATTGTGCTTTCCGAAACTATTGTTGTTAGGGATCTGTCCTCCCCTTTTCTTCTTTCTGTTGCTCCTTGTAAATATATATCACCTTTGGAGTAAACTGGCTCATCGTTCTCAAAATTCGCGCCCAATATAATAAGAGATCTTTTGTTGTCTGAGAAAAGATATTCTTCGCTTTCGATTTTTTCATCGACAAAATAAAAAGAATCATATTTTGAAAGCTCCAAATGGGTGGGAATTTTCTTGCTTGCCTCGGATGCAGGTAGGATATATTTTCCCAAGGTATTTTTGGTGGCTGGAATGAAATGCCCCAAAAAACCAATGAGAAAAACTCCAAAGGGCGCTGTTTTTTGTCGAATATAAATAACTTGTTTATTATTAGTAAATTCTATTTCATATTTCTTTTGCAATTGCTGCCTCAATTCTTCTTCAGTAATTCTTCTGTGCGATTCGATTCTTCTTAGATTTATTTCCCCTTTCTGTTCGATATTCATAAGAAGCCAATAGTCACGCGATGGATCGAATTCTCCATCAACATCGTTCCAGCGAATGCTCAGGTAGTATTTAGCTTCGTTTTTCGATAGAGTATTGCTTATTATTTTTTCATTTATCACTGACCTGTTTGTGAAGGAACCATAAGCTGTTAAGACGACAATTAACACATAGGTAAATAATAATATTAAGACTCCTATTTTTTTATTTTTCGTAGATGGGCTATGCTTATCGGCGCCACCTTCTGGAACGCCTTGTGAAAAACGAAAAAAAGAATAATTTTTGAGTATTGAACGGAATGAGATATATGAAATAATGAAAACCATACTTGCGAAGAGAAGAAAGAAAATCTTAGATACAAAAATTGACACTTCAAGCATCCCATCATCATTGAGCATAAGGTCGGGTTGCGCGGAACGACAGTAGTCAATGTGAAAGTATAAAGGAAAAGCGATAGGAAATAAGATGGCGATTGTGCAGATTGATGCGCATCGCGAAGCTGGCCACGATCCAAGTTTTTTCCAACTTTGATTACAGGTAGTTCCTAAAAGAATGATTGGAAACACAAAAACTAATCCCCATGCCCAGTTGGTTAGCAAAACTATAGCAATAAAACAAATCAAAACACATGGCGCAGCTATAATTGCAACAAAGAAAAGAAGAATGCGATCAGCCGTATTGTATGATTTAGCGTTTTTTTTATCTATCATGGCAATTATTCCGCGAATGGTTGTTATCTTCGGCGCCGCTTGGGGCGTTCCGGATGATTTTTTCCCTTGATTTCCGCGTTGATTCCCGTGTTTTGGAGACGCTTCGCCCCGTCGCTTACACGCCCGCGACATGGTTTTTCCCGCCTTAGTTGAATATAGTATAAGAGATTTTGTGTGGAAAGTCAACCCGCCTCTCCCCGGGCGCGGTTTACGCGCCAGCGGCGACAACAGGAAGGGGAGGTGTCATCCGGCTAGCCGCCGGCTGTTTTTGCCTTGGTCAACACACCCCGGGAGGTGGTTTAGAGTTCGTCGCCCAAGCAAGTTTGGTTCACCGGCCACCGATTACGGCCTCGCCGCCCTTATTTCAGTTTGAACTTGTTTTTTATCTCGGCGATTTTCCGTTTGAAGTCCTTTCCCGGGTGGACTTTCGCCTTGATAAGGGTGTTGTATATGGCGATGGCGGCCTCTCCGGCCTCCGGGGTGTTTTTCTCGAGGTATATCCTGGCCGCGGCGATCGCGGATTTCGCGAACCATGGGGAACTGGCGGCGGTTATCTCTCCGATGCCGCTGTTGAAATCGTATCTGTAAACGACTTTGCGGTATTTGAGAAGCGCCTTGCCCTTGTCGCCCATAAGCTCCTCGCAGCGTCCGATCTTGTAGAGCGCCTGGTCGAGATAGGAGTCGGGGACGGTTTTCTTGTCGATTATCTTGCCGTAGAACTTCATCGCCTCGAGGTAGTTCGAGCCGTCGGGGGCTTTCCATCCCAATGCTAAGTAGCAATCCCCCGCGCGTCCCCACGCGGCGGTTTCGAGGAGCGAACCCGGCCTTTCCGCCGCGGCTTTTTGGAAAAAGGGAATGGCCTTCTCATATTCGTCGTCCGCGGTCATTATCTCGCCCCTCAGGAATGTTCCGTCCGCGGCCAGGGGGGAGTCTGGATATTTCTCGGATAGCTCGTCGAGGACTTCTCTGGCCTTGGCTCCCTCCGATTTTTTGAACAGCGCGTCCGCGATTTTGTAGAGGGCCATCGCCGCGGCGTTTTTGTCGTTGTCCGCTCTGGATTTCGCGAGGGATCGGAGTATTTCGATGGCGCGTTTGGAGTCTCCGCGTTCGAGATAGTAGTCGGCGAGGGTGAAGAGGGCGTGGGTGGTGAATTTCGATTTCGGGTATTTCGCGGAGAGGAGGTGGACGTCCGCGATGGCCTCGGCGTCGAGTTTCCTCCAGAAGAACGCGTTCGCGCGCCTGTAGAGGGCGTTCGGGACGAGGGGGCTGTCGGGGTGGCGGTCAACGAGTTCCGCGAGGGCTTTGACGGCGTCGTCGCAGGCGTTTCTGTCCAAGGCCAGGAGGGCCTCCTCGAAGAGCGCTCTCGGGGCGTATTGGTTGTTCGGGTATTTCGCCGCGAATTCCGCGAAGGTCTTTTCGGCGTTTTCGTTATCGCCCGCGTTTTTCAGTGCCAAGGCCAGGAGGAACATCGCGTCGCCTTTGAGCGGGCTTTGGGTGAATGCCCGCAAGAAGGATTTCGCCGTTTTCATCGCGTTTTCGTTGTCGCCCGCGTTCATGAGGGCCTTGATCCGTTTGAAGGAGGCCTTTTCCCTCCAGTCCTTGAATTCGGCCGCGGTTTCCGCGAACTCCTTGGCGGCCTCCTTGTATTTCCCCTGTATGTAGAGTGTTTCGGCCATGTTGAAGGCGCCCTCGCCCCTGTCTTTCGCCTCCGGGGCGTTTTCCCTGATGTACGCGAATGTTTTTCTTGCCTCCTCGAAGCGTTTGAGCGAGACGTATATTTTGCCCGCCTCTTTTGCGGCTTTTATTTTGATATCGATATCGGCCGACTTGTCTCCGACGATGGTCGTCAGCCCTTTCAAGGCCTTCTCCGGATTGTCCTTCCTTGCCTGGAGTCTGGCCAGGCGGTATCGGATATCGTTGGACATGAAGGAGTCCGGGTAGGTTTTCAGGAAGCGCTGCGAGGTTTTGATGGCCAGGTCGACGTTGTTCGACGCGATGGCCGCGTTGATGGTGGAGACGAGCGATTTTTGCCGGTCCTGTTCATTGTCGGCGAAGAGGAGGGCGTCGTCGAGGATCGAGAGGGTCTCTTCCCATTTCTCCTCTTTGGCGAGGATCTCCGCCAGAGCGTAGGCCACGGCGAACCACAACGGATCCGCGGTTCTCGCGGATTTCCGTATTTTTTTGTACGCGTCAAGCGCCTGTTTGGTTTTCCCCTCCCTGAGGAGTATCAGGCATCCGAGTATTTCCGGGGCGGCGTCACCCGTTTTTTTCAGCGACGCGATAAGGGAGCGCGCGAGTTCGTGGTTTCCCATCATTATCACCGCGACGATTTTTTTCAGGGCCGCCTTTCTCCGCCATTTGGTGTGTCTTCCGGCGAATTCCAGGAGGGCGCATGTTTTCTCCGCCTCGTCCCATTTGCCGAGGCGCGCCCGCGCGGTGGCGGCGGCGTCGAGTGTTTGGAAATACAGTTCGGAGTCCTGGGGGAGGCTTTTCAGGAGTTTCGATAGGATTTCCAGGGCGGCGGCGTTTTTCTTTTCGGCCATCAGGGCGTTGGCGCTCCAATAGTCCAGTTCGCCTGCCAGCCTTGGGTTTTGTTGTATCCGTTCGGCGTGTTTCTCCGCGATGGAATCGAGAATGTCCTTCGCTTTTTTAGCGTTTCCGGAGCGCACGTAGGTGGCGACCAGGCGTCTGGCGGCGTCGAGTTCCCCCTCCGGGTCGTTTTTGACCTCGTTTTTGTATTGCTCGTAGAATTCCGCCGCCAGTTTGTATATGCCGTCGTTGAAGGCCTTGTCTCCGAGCGCCCTGAACTTCATCGCATCGTCGGGCGGTTTCGCGTCTTCCGCGTCGATGGTCTGTGGCATGGAGAACGCCGCGGCGCAGATAGCGGCCGCCAAGAGAAGCAGGCGCGGCGTCTTGAATTCGCGGAATGTCACTCCACCGTCTCCACCGCCAGTTCGAATCCATTTTCGGAGGCGAGCGCGGCGGCGGCGGTCACCGGGCGTTCCAACTCCGCGAAGACGCCGCCCCGTATTATATGGGAGCAGGCCGCTTCGGGGGTCTCCGCGTCGAACGCGTCGTCGCGGTAGTGTCGTTTCGAGGGAGCGTCGTGTTCGTATGTGGCGACGTAGTAGGCTTTTCCCGGCTCCAGGTCTATTTCGAGGACGGAGATGGCGTTTTTTCTGACGATTCCGAGCCATCCTTTGGGGGCCGCGGAATCCGCGACCGCCGCGATTCTGGGGGTGTCGAGGGAATCCTTTTCGTAGTCCATCGCCAGCAGGCACGACGCGAGCGCGTCTCTCGGGGGTATTCCCGCCGCGATTTTTTCCGTCACCGGATCGGTGTGCGAGCCGTTCGTGGCGATGGCGAATGATCCCGCCAATCTCAGGCAGTTGTACGCGATGTATGGGTTTTTGGAGAGGTCGTCCTCGAATCCCTTTTTGGGCATGATGGCGGCGGTCTCCCCGTCGAGTCTCGCCTCCCTGTTGGGGAAGGAGCGCGACGAGACCCTATACATCGCCACCGTTTTTCCGTCGCGCGACATGCCCACGGCGACAATTCTTCCTACGTACATGTTTTTTCTCTCCGTGTGTTGTTGTCCGTCGTCGGCCCCGGCGCGGACGCGTTCGTTTCCGAGCGCGGTTTCCGCGGAAGTGGTCATACGCTCATCAATTCCTCTTCCTTCTTGGCGAGGGCCTCGTCGATTTCCTTGATATAGTTGTCGGTCAGTTTTTGTATGTCCTCGAGAGAGTCCTTGAGGTCGTCCTCGGTTATCTCCCCCGCTTTCTGGGCTTTTTTGGCGCGGTCGTTGGCGTCGCGGCGTATGTTTCTGATGGCGACCCTGGCCTCTTCGGCTCTGGATTTGACCTGTTTCGCCAGAGCGGCCCTCCGCTCCTCGCTCAGTTCCGGGATGGGTAGTCTGAGGATCCTTCCGTCGTTGACCGGCGAGATTCCCAGGCTGGACGCCAGTATGGCCTTTTCGATGGCCTGCATGGAGGAGGGGTCCCAGGGTTGGACCACGAGGAGCCTGGGCTCCGGGGTGGTGATGCCCGCCAGCTCCCTGAGTTTAGTTGGTGTTCCGTAGTAGTCGACGGAGATCCCTTCGACGAGCGCCGGAGACGCCTTGCCCGTCCGAATGGCGGAGAAATCGGAGAGCATCACCTCGACGGTTTTCATCATATGCTCTTCGGTGTGGTCCATCAGGTCGTCTATGCCTACGTTCATCTTCGCCTCCCCGCGGAGAACCGCGCGTTGTTGTTGTCCAAAACCCGAATCGGCGAGTCCGGCGCGTTCCGGCCGCCGGAACCCGAATCCGAACGCAATATATGTTCAACGCCGAGGTATTCAAGAGTCGCGGCGCGCCCGTTCGATGAACTTTCGGAGCAGTTCGAGCCCGTCGTCCTGGCTTTTTTCTGGATGGAACTGCGTGGCGAAGATATTATCCGCGGCGAGCGCGGACACGAATTCGACGCCGTATTCGGTGGTTCCCGCGGCGACCGCGGGGTTTTCTGGGACGACCCTGTAGGAATGTACGAAGTAGAAATGCCTTGGAGGGGCTTCGAACCATTCGGCTCCGTTTTCGGTGGGCGCGACCGTGTTCCATCCCATGTGTGGGATTTTCAGGCCCTCGGTCTCCTCGAAGCGTCGCACGGCGCCTTTGAACACGCCCAGCCCCCGAACTCCCGGAGCCTCCTCGCTGCTCTCCATCAGCAGCTGCATTCCGAGGCATATTCCCATGAATGGTTTTCCGTTCTCCACGAGTTTTTTGACGGGTCCAGCCAGTCCCATTTCGTCGAGGCGCCGCATTCCGTCCCCGAAGTTCCCCACGCCCGGGAGGACGACCGCCCCGGCCTTTTCCAGCGCGTCGGGGGTTGCCGCGAGCGCGACTTCCGCGCCCAGGCTTTCGAATGCCTTCGCCACGCTAAGGAGGTTTCCCATTCCGTAATCTATCAACGCCACTTTCATGTTCAGCCTTTCGTTTCGGTGTGTTTCGCCGCGGGTCGGACGAAGACGCCCCTCCGCGAGGTTTCCGTCTCGACGACTCCGTTTCTCCGCATCGCGTCTATCGCGTTTTCCGCGTTCCGGATATCGATTCCGAGGGCCATAGCGATATCCTCCGCGGTGCACGGGCGCCTGGCGGTGGTTTCCAGTATCAGGCGTTCGAGCTCTCCGCCGTCGAGGCGTCGGTTTTCCGGCTCCGGTTTTCCGGCTCCGGTTTTCGGGCGTCCGATAATCTCGATTTCCGACGCGCCCGAGATGGCGTCCGCGAATTCCGCGAGCTTTTCTTTCGGCGCCGGTTCCACCCATGTTTCCGTTCCCGGGCGGTCCAGGGTGTTCAGCAGGGTCTTGTCCGGCCGAATGTCGGCGACGACGTTGGCGAAGGCCGCGATCGATTCCGGAGAGTCGTTGACGCCTGGCACGACGAATATCTCCAGGTGGAACTCTCCCTCCGCCACTCTCCGCAATTTGGCTATCGCCTTCGTCAGGGCTTCCAGGGTTATTCCCGGCGCTGGCCTGTTGACCGCGGCGAACGCGTCTGGGGTGGCGGCGTCCAGCGAGGGGACCAGGAGGTCGATAGCCTTGATCTCGTCGAAGAGGCCCTCGTCGGACACCAAAGGGGCCGCGTTTGTCAACAGGCATGTTTTTCTATTCGGGAAATCGGTCTTCAGGAAGCGGGCGATTTCGCCTATCCCGGAGTGGAGTGTAGGCTCCCCGGCTCCGGAGAAGGTCACATATGCGACGCCATCGGATTCCGACAGGAACGAGCGCAGCGCCGACACGACCCGCGCCGTCGGTATGAACTCCCTCCGTTCGGCGGTCAGGGTGGTAGTCTGTCCCGATTCGCAGTAGACGCAATCGAAAGGGCATGTCTTAAGCGGGACGAGGTCGACGCCCAGGGACAGCCCCAGGCGTCTTGACGGCACCGGTCCGAAGAGCGGCGCCCTCGCGGTTTTGTTTTTTCTCATTTCCATGGAGCGGAAAATAGCTTTGTTTCCAGCGTGGAGAAAGGGTTCTTGACGGAAAAAGTTGATTTTTTCGCGAAAAGCCGTTAAAATCATATTGTTTTTGAGTGGGGGAAATGTTTATTAGCGCGTAGCGGAAAACCCCGGCGGGGATTTCCGGAGTGTTTTGATTGTTTTTTTGACGCGGTGCTCCGACAGGGCGCCGAATAGGAGCGGGGCACGGTTCGCATGCGTTTCAGATGTCCATTTTGCCAGGGAATAGTGGCGGTAGGCAACGAGGACCTTGGCATTGATTGTCAATGCGGCCATTGCGGGGAGATCGTGACCGTTCCAACGTCCCGGGTGGCCACCGGGGCTGTCATCTCCGATTTCATCATAATCGAGGAGCTTGGGCGCGGCGGCATGGGGATAGTCTATCTCGCCCACCAGATGACCCTCGACCGTCCCGCGGCGCTGAAGATCCTCGCCGACCAATACGCGGGCGACCCCGAATACGTGGTGGATTTCATCAAGGAGGCACGGGCCGCCGCGAAATTGAACCATCCGCACATAGTGCAGGCCTACGCCGTCGGAGAGGACGAGGGGATATTCTTCTTCGCGATGGAGCATATAGACGGCGAGACGATGAAGGACTACATGAAGCGGGAGGGGGTCGTTCCCGTCGATTTCGCCGTTATGGTGGTGCAGCAGATAGCGGAGGCGTTGGACTACGCGTGGAAGGAGCAGCGCCTGATCCACCGTGACATCAAGCCCGACAACATAATGCTGACCCGCAAGGGGCGCGCCAAGTTGGCCGACTTGGGTTTGGCGCGTGTCGCGGGCGACATAGACGACGCGGACGCCGACGAGGTCATGGGGACGCCGCAATATATCAGCCCCGAGCATCTCACCGGGGACGAGATGGACGTGCGGAGCGACATCTACAGTCTCGGAGCGACGTTCTTCCATTTCGTCACGGGCCGTTTCGCTTTCGAGGGGCGGACCGCGACGGAGATCGCCCGGAAGCATTTGGAGGAGCCGTTGACATCTCCGCGCAAATTGAATCCCAACGTGCCGGAGTCCGTTTCCAAGATAATCGTCAAGATGATGGCGAAGAACCCCGCGGAACGCTATCAGAGCGCGGAGGCTTTGGCGGAGGATCTGCGTTTGGCCCGCCAGGGCAAACCCCCTTCTTCCGCCGGGAAGCACGGAAAACAGTTCTCGGTCAAGAAGAGCGGCAAGACGTTGACCATGCGCTCGGCGACGGCGACCGGCACCCACAAGGCGGCCAGCACCACGGGCTCCCATCCGAAGATCTCGACCACGTCATCCAATGTCGGCATGAGCAAAGAGGAGCTTTTGGCGGAGCGCGAGCGCAAGGCTAAGGTGCAGATAATCACGTTGATTTCGGTGTGCGTCGCGGTCGCGGTGGCGGTTGGCGGCTACCTGGCGTGGTGGAGTTATTCGAACAAAAAGAAGAAACCGGTTTCCGTGCCCAGGCCCTTGGTGGTCGTCAACAATCCCGCCCAAGGCAATACGTCCGCCAAGCCCACCCCTCCGTCCCAGCCCAAGGTTACCGACTACACCAAGGAGGTCGACAAGCTGTTGGCTTTCGCCGCGAAGAGCCGTTCCGCCGCGGATATCATGGTTAAGACCGACGATTTCTTGAAACGTCATCCGGAGCCGAAATACGACTGCGAGAAGGCGGCGTTGGCGAAGTTGATGGAGGTGTATGTTCCGCTTGACGAGAAGCGCGTCGAGCGCGCCCGGGCCGAGGCCAGGAAAAAGTATCTCGCCGTTTTGAAGAAACGCGAGGAGGAGGAGAAGCGCAAGGTCGAGGATAAGCTCAGGAAGCAGCGCGAGAAAGAGCGCAAGGAGCGCGAGAAGCGGTTGGCCGAGGAGCGCGCCACAAAAGAGAAGGAGCGCAAGGCCTCTTACGAGAAGGAGCAGGAGACGAACAAGAACATGATGCGTTACCGTTCGCTTTTCCAGTCGATACTCGGGCATTTCGACGCGGCGGCGGGGGCGTTCGACATGGCGATAAAGGAGCCCTCGGTGGCGCCGGATATATGCGCCGAGAAGGCGAAGGAAGTGGGGGCTTGGGGCAAGCGGATGAAGAAGCATGTGGAGATAGCCGCCCAGCTCGATAAGACGATGAAGGAAGCGGGTGCCGGATTGAAGGGATTGCAACTGGAAGTCGAGCGCGGCGTTTTGGGCCATGTGGTCAAGATAAAGAACGCCATGGTCACGACCAAGACGTTCGACGGCAAACTGAAAACCGTTCCGATAAAAAGATTGCCTTTGATTCAGTTCAAACGTCTCGTGTCGGCCACCGCGTTGAAACTGATGAACGACAAGACCGCCGCGTTCCACTATCTTATGTGCGTGGGGCAGTTCATGGCCGCCAAGGAGGTGGCTCCGGAAGATTGGAAGCAGGAGCTTTCCGACTCGATACAGGCGTATTTGAAGAAGAAGCTCAAGTCGGTCGAGGGGATAGAGGATCCCGCCCAGAAGCGCAAGGAGATGCAGGATCTGCTTCTGCGTTGCGGCCGGACGGAGATGCGCAAGGCCGTCGATGCGTTGAAGAAGGAAGAGGTTGACAGCCTCTGATTGCGAGCCCCGTCTTTCCCGCGTTCCTTTTTGCTTGTTTTTCCTTTCCGCGTTTGTCCTCCGTCCGTCCTTTGCTTTGTCCGCGTCCACGCCGATGGCGTCCGGGGTTCGCTTTGTAAAGGACTTGTAACGGTGACGGCGGGGGGTAATGGTTCTTTATGTCTGGAAAGAAATTATCCGCGTTGTTTTTCAATGTCGTCGCGCCTGGCGTCGGCCATTGGGCGCTTGGAGCCAGGCGCCGCGGCGCCATGTACATGGCGTTCGCCGGATTGTGTTGCTTCTGGGCGTTCGCCCGGGTGGGCTCCGTTTTCGTGGAGCGGTTGTTCCATCCGTCCACGGACGCTTCAGCTTGGCGGCGCTTGTTGGAGAACGCCAAGGATATAGGCGTCGCGTTCGGCTGGCCGATACTGCTTTTGATCGTTCTGTGGGGCGTCAATTACGTCGATCTATTTTTCACTCCCGTCCGGGGGGCGGAGTCCGCGGACGCCGCCGCCGGGAAGCGGGCGGGGGAGGATGGAATCGGAGGCGGGGAGGCGGGGGAATGATCAAGCGTCTGTCGTTGGAGGATTTCAGGAACTACGAGTCCGCGGATGTCGCGTTCGACTCGAAGGTCAACCTGCTGGTCGGCGCGAACGGCCAGGGGAAGACGAATCTCCTCGAGGCCGTTTTCTTTCTCGGAATGCTCCGCTCCTTCCGGACGTCGGGGATACGCTCGCTGAGGAGGATCGGCTCCTCCAGATTCCGGATATCCGCGGCGATCGACGAGGGGCGTTCCTGGGACACGTCGTTGGATATCGTTTACGGGGAGCGGCGCGAGCTCCGCGTGGACGACGTGATGGCGCGGAAAGCCAGCGAGTTCGTGGGGCGCGTCCGCGTGGTCGCGTTTTCCCCTTCCGACATAATGCTGGTCACCGAAAGCTCGTCGATTAGAAGAAGGTTCCTGAATATGTTCCTCGCCTCCTCGTCACCCGCGTATCTCGCGGCCCTGAGCGAATACGGGGAGGCGTTGGCGGCGCGGAACGCGCTGTTGCGCAACGGCTCCGGAGATCCCGCGGAATACGCGGCTTTCGAGAGGATATTGGCGGATCGTGGCTCGTTCGTGGTGGCCGCCAGGGACGACGCGCTTTCCGCGCTTTCCGACGCGATGTCCGCGGTTCACGGCGGGATAAGGAGGGACGGGGGGCGTTTGACGTTGAGGCACAACCGCCACGCCGCCTCCCGCGACCCCGCGGCCTACGCGGAGAAGCTCGCCGGCGACCGCGGCAGGGATATGGCTCGGGGCGCGACCTCCTTCGGGCCGCATCTCGACGATTTCGAGTTTCTTCTCGACGGACGCCCGTTGCGCTCCTACGGTTCCACGGGACAGTGCCGTCTCGCCGCGTTGTGTCTGAAAATGGCCGCCGTGGAGACGTTGGCGGATGGTTCCGCCTCCGGCGTGGTGGCGTTGGTCGACGACGTCACCGGCGAATTGGACGCCGCCGCCAGGGACGCGTTTTTCAGGGTTCTGGACAAGTCCCGGCAGTCGTTTTTCACGTTCACGGAGCTTCCCGAGGGCGAACCGGTCTCGGACGGAGCGGTTTTTCTGGTGGAGGACGGCCGAATCCGCGGAGCGTGACCTCCGCCGCCATCCGGCTCTTGTTCCGCTCTCTATTTTCCGGCCGTCCCGAAGACTTTCCTAAGCAGCTCGGTGGTTCTGGCCGCTGGATTTTTCCGGATGTTCCCCTCCTCCTCGGCGATGGCTTTGAACATCGCGTCGAGCGATTTGTCCATGATGTAGTTTTCGAGCGAGAAGTCGGGCTTGGATTTGAAAGGTATCGCGTCGTATTTCGCCATCAGGTCGGAGTAGATCTTTCCCACGCCGACTTTCTCGATGTTCTTTTTTATTATCGGCGCGTAGAGTTTTCTCAGTTTGTCCGACGCATGTTCCCTG
>Ga0256913_10001570_pt1 | contig 11721 bp, 10 predicted proteins | sample Axial_MatmetaG_FD_185970 | JGI IMG/M metagenome (GOLD analysis project Ga0256913, IMG submission 185970) | Deep-sea worm associated microbial mat communities from Axial Seamount, Juan de Fuca Ridge, Pacific Ocean - Axial_Mat | ecosystem: Environmental > Aquatic > Marine > Oceanic > Microbial...
GGAGTTGCAACTTCAGCAGGTTTAGCGACCATTAATATTTTTTTTTTAGGGCTTCAAACTCAGCTTTTACTTTTGCCAATTCAGCTTTAAGCTCTTCAATACTGTCACTAGCAGGAGCAGTTGTTGTCTCTTTTGAGGCTTTTACCTCTGCTACTTTTGCAGGTGCTTCTGCTTTAACAGCATCATCTTTTTTAATGCCATGAAGTTTTTTGTACGCATCCAACCACTCGGTTTTTTCAGGAGATTTTTCAGCTTTTGTAGAGGTTTCTTTTGATGATTCTGTTTTTACTTCCTCTTTTTTTACTTCCTCTTTTTTTACTTCCTCTTTTTTTACTTCTTCTGTTTTGACGACCTCTTTTGTCTCAGGAGCTTTTGCTACCTCTTGAGCCTCATTTTCAAATCCAAGTTCCACCAATGCTTTTTCAACATTTGTAGAGACCTCTTTCATCATCTTCAATTTCTTCTCATCGGTGATACCTGTACTGCTTATCCAGTTATCAACAGTTCCATAACCTACATGAAGCTCATTTTTTCCTTTTGGCACATAGAAATAGACAGAACATGGGGCAAATACACCTGCTTGTGGTTCTCCATCATTAAACACAGCGTTAGAGAATCCAAAGTGACAAAGTGAAGAGACCCAATAGGCATCATACTTCTCAAACTCTAATTCTAAATCCCCATACTCAAATTTAAGGTCTAAAAATCCTGCAATGATAAACTCTTTTTTTGAAAAAAGACTGTCATGCTTCATAACAAACTCTTCAACAAACTCTTCAATATCATCAGGTTCATCAAACTTCATTACCATTTTTAAAAGTGGTTGTGCAGGAAGAGGTGTGTCAAATGTTAGTTTTTTACTCTCGGTAGGCTTCATAGAATCAGTCACGAGCTTATCAAGTTTTGCCACCATATCTTTGAACTTCTTTTTGTTTGCCTCATCTTTTTCACCAATGATATTGAGCATGGTATCAGCATCTAAGTGACCATACCATGTGGTATCTCCACCATCTTTTTCAAGCTTTTTATATGCCAAAAGGTTAAATGGTGCATAGGCACCAAAATCAGGATTTGCCAAAAGAAGCTCACGAATGCTCTCTTTGTCTACGACAGGATAGAAGTTTAACAAATCAAGATTTTTCTGCTTATACTTATTGTAATAGTGGGTTTCGATATGCTCATTTTTTCCAACAGCATCATAACCGATACTGTTTAATTTCTCTACCATCGCACCCAACTCTTTATCAGGTTGACCTTTTGTTCCTTGAAGGTCTACCAGTGTAGCTGAACTCGCCAAGCTTGTTGCCAATACCAATGATGCCAAAATTGTCGAAATTTTTATTAATCTCATATATTTTCCTTTATTTTATATCTATTTTTTTTATTAAAACACTCAATAATAACAAATTATCATTAACAAAGAGTAAATAAAAAAATGACTACTCGTCTAACTCTTCTAACTCAGCCAATGCTTTTTGAAGGTGTTTCCCTAGTTGTCCATCAAACTCATCCCAATCTTGATGATTTGGTAGTTTTGCTTTTACTTGAGGTTTTACCTCATACGCTTCCATATCCTCTTCAAGTGCTACTTTTGCACCCTCTACAACGGCTTTCATATAATCAAGAAATGGGGTAAGTGTCTCTTCTCTTTTTCCTGATGGTCCATGACCTGGAACATAGAGAGCGAGTTCAGGTGCCTCAAAAATCTCTTCGAGAAGCTTGATATTCCCAAGAATACTTGATGATTCATCAAATCCACCAAGACGAAGTTTCATAAGATTATCTCCTAAGAACATGGTTTTACTCTGTGCATGAACAATAAGTACATCCGTATCGGTATGCGCTCTTACTGGACTGTGAATATAAAAAGTTTGACCATCAATCTCTAAAACATCACCATTTTTAATAGCAATCTCGGGGAAAGGGAACTCATCATTTGTTCCAGATAGATTTCCTGAGAGTCTCTCTAGGATATCATACCACTTTTGAGCCTCTCCAGCTTTTGAGACATCTATCATCTTTTGAAGAGCATAGACTTTTGCATTTGGAAACTTCTCTTTCATCGCTTTTCCTGCAAACCAGTGGTCACCATGTTTATGTGTATCAATAATAGCGATAATCGGTTTTTTACTAATTTTTTCAACTTCAGCCAAAATCTTTTTACCAACATTGTAGTTTCCACCTGGGTCAATCATAATTAGACCATGTTCACCTTCAATAATTGCAGGGTTGTTCATAAAACCTTCATTGTCTTTACTTGGATTCATTGGAGGACCGTGCATAATATGAACGTTTCCATTGACGTTTTCAAATTTCATCTCACCATATTTTCCCAAGTCAAATGCGTTGATAGACGTGGTCGCTATCATTCCAATTACTGCCAGTGATAAAAGTGTTTTTCTCATTATCTCTCCTATTAATTTAATGTTCAAAATACTACTTTTTAGTACTTAAAACATTAGACCAAAAATCTAATTTCTACTACTCATCATCATCATCTTTTTCAAATGCCTCTTCATCCCTAAACTCCTCTAAGCTCATGTTATTTTCATATGATTTGGTACTTATGTAGTTTAATATGGTCATTATTTTATGAGGTTTTCGATGTCCACTTACATCAAAGATTATCTTGTTTTCACCATTTATAAATATCATGGCAGGATAGAAGTCTACGCCTAGCTTTTTTAAAAACTCTCTATTTGTACCTTTGTAATCTTGATAGGAGACAGTCTCGTCCTCTTCATCTCGATTGATATCTAAAAGAATAAAGTCCTTTTTAATGACACTACTAATATCCTCATCATCTAAATGAAGAAACATATTTTCGCAATAACCACAATAGTTTTTATGAAGAAAAAGCATCAGATGTTTATGCTCTTTTTTAGCAAGGGCTGAACTCTTATCGAGTTCATAATCTGCCCCATTAAGGAGAATAGAGAAAAGTAGAGAGAGTAGCATCAGATTCATAAACGTTAAACCTCTACTCATCCTCTATCTCCTACTCTTCGTCAAGCATCTCTAGTTCATCAAATGCAAAACCAATATTGTGTGCATTTAAGATGTCATACATCGCTTTGTCTTTGAACTCAATAAGTTTTACTACTTCATTAATCTCTGTAGCATCAACACCCTCATCAATCGCTTTAAGAACTCTCTCTTTGGTTAGGTTAAAGTACATTTTAGCCTCATCCATTGCTGTTCCATCGGTAATAAATCCATGACCTGGCACAAGAATTTTCCAATCAAGCTCTTGCATCATCGCCAACGCTTTAAGTTGTCCCATAACCGAACCGTGTCGTCCAGAAGTAATTCTTCCGTTCATGACCAAGTCACCTGCAAAAAGAACTTTTCTCTCTGGCATATAGATAAAGATATCATCACCTGTGTGTGCTTTGGTATCCATTGGGATAATGTCAAACTTCTCTCCACCAACAACAATGCTCTTTTTCTCTTTTGGAATCTCATCAAGCTTGATAATGTGTGTTCCCTTAATAGCATTTTTAGGAAGGACATTAAACATTCTTGTAGGAACCCCCTCTTTGTACTCAGTGTTTACACTCTCAGGTCCAATTAGTTGTGTACCAAATGCTTTTTTGTAAAAGTCATTTCCTAGCCAATGGTCATCATGCTCATGAGAGATAAAAATATGAGAAACAGGAAGGTCAGCTATCTTTTTCATCGATTCATATGCCTGTTTTGCAAACTGGTATGAAGGACCTGTATCCATTACCACATAGCTATCTGTAGTTTTAATATAACAGTTATTTGCCATGTTTCCTGCATTCTCTTTTGTTGGAGGCTCAAGGGCTCCAAAGAAACACCATACATTCTCAGCTACTTGCTTAGGAGTAAGTTTGTAGTCAAATGGTTTATCTTGTGTTGAACCTGCATCTGTATCTTTAGAAGCAGATGCCGTTGCACCACCTATTGCTGTGGTAATAATCTCTCCTACTGATTTATCTGCACCAATTGAAGAGATTTTGATGGATGGAGCAACAGGAGTAGACGTAACAGTAATAGGAGCCTTTACTGTTGTAATAGTAGTAGTAGTTGTAATTTTTCCACTTTTTATTTCCGCGAGTAACTCTTTGATAATCTCTTCTTTTAGAGCAGCACGTTGTACTAACTCTGAACGGATTTCAGCAAGAAGCTCCTCTTTTAACTCATCAGTTGCTACTGCTTTTACTTTGAGTGTTGATTGAACATTGCTATCCACATTCGCACTACTCTCCACTGTAACTTGCTTCATAAGTCTTCCAGCAGGTTCTGTATTGTCCCTTTTATCTGTACCACAACCTACCAAAAGTAGTGAGGCTGTTACCATCGACAAAATTGTCACTTTTTTCATTCTTGTTTCTCCTTATTTTTATATAGATTTCAAAATCCACTACTATAAATTATCTATATTAAATTTATAGCAGTAAATTTTAAAAGTGTGGACAGTTGTCCACACTCTCTTACTTAATTGCTTTCGCTTTAGTTTCAGTTTTACCTTTAAGGTCAGTCCAAGTAACTTCTACTTTGTCACCTTTTTTAGCACCCTTAAATTTAAATTTAAAAAGTGGGTTTTTAGAAATAAATCCACTACCACTTAACTCATAAACAACTTTATCATTACATTTTGCAACCACAGAAGTAATAAAGTTAGCATCAATTTTCTTTTTTTCCGCTTCCTCTGGACCAGCATTTACGTGTTTTGCTAGTACTTTAACGTTAATTACATCACCTTTTAATTTTGCTTTTACTTTCATTCGTTTTTCCTTTTAACTAAATTTCTTTTAATAGAATTTTTTTATAGAGCATTTTTTCTATAGCATCTTTTATAGAGCATCTTTTGTTATCTGTTTGGGGGTTAAATCAACCTCCACAACCACCAATAGATACTTCTACAGGAAGAACTTTTGAGAATAAGTTACCATCTTTATCTTCAATGATTGCAGTAAGCTTACCTGTTTTTCTCATTTTAATTTTGATACCATAATCAATGATTCCATTTTCAGGAACAGTCCATACAGCTACAGCTGATCTTGGATTTGCATCTTGGAAAAGAGCTACTGATTTAGCACCTTCAATATCAGACTTAACAAATACTGGAATCGCTCCACCGTTTTCAGCTAGTTTTGGTGCTTTGATAGATACTTTATCTTCAGTAACTTTAGCGTCTCCGTAGATTGCTTTAATAGCATCTTCCATTTTTTCAGCTTTCCACATGTCTGGCTTCTCTGTTCTAAAATCTGTTGCATTTAGTGCCGCAGGTACTAGAGCTGCTGCTGCTAAACCTAAACCTAAAAATTTTCTTCTGTTCATCTGTAATTTCCTTTCTTCTGATGATTATTTAACTTGGAATCATTAATGTTAAAATAAGGAGAGACAAATGCCTCTCCTAAAGAGTTCTGATTCCCTGAAACTCTTCTCATTTATTTTAACACGAAACTAAATCCACAAGAAGTATAGAAACTCTTTGTGGGCTAATCGTGAAGCGTAAATCTTATTTACTATTTACTACCATATAGTCAACAATCTCTTTAATTTCATCATCGGTCAGTTCCATATTACCACCTTTTGGAGGCATGGCACCTGTACCTTTAATTGCATTAACAATCACTTTGTCTAAACCTTTTTCCATTACTTTAGCCCAAGCTTTTTTGTTACCAACATCTGGTGCACCCATTGCGTCTGTTTTGTGACAAACAGCACAACTTTTATCATATGCTTCTTTTCCAGGATGCTCTGCTCCACCTTTTTTCTTTGGTGGTAAATCTCTGGCTGTAGAGTACCCAGGTACAACATCTTTCATCTCGATTCCAATACGCATAACGGTTGCATTGTCATCTTTACAATCTTTCATACATCGTACACCCACAGCTCCGAAGTTTTTCTTGTCAGTAAAGAATTTTCTAACGTTCTCAACACCGTCTTCTCCATCAATAGCTGGATAGAAACCATCTCTGTTTGGCATTTTAATTGTCATAAAGTTCTTTTTGTTCAGAACATCTTCATCCTCTTGAACTTTACCGTCTACTTCAATCTCATTGTTTGCCAATAAGAACGCAGTAATTGCATAAAGCTCATCATTGGTCAAACTTTTTGGGTGAGCGTAAGGCATCGCATCTCGGATGTACCAGATAAGTGTACTCGCTTGTGGCCAGTAGGTTCCAATGGTTCTCTTTGGCGCATCCATACCAGGTGATGTTCTTTGGTTTTTAAGTGAAGAGATATCTCCTCCTGTTAGGGTAGGATATCCTACTCCACCAGCACCAAAGTCACCATGACAAATAGCACATTGTGCCTCATATAACTCATCACCATCTTCAACACTACCTTCACCATCAGGAAGACCCGTTCCATCAGGCATAATATCTGTATCCCAAGCTTTTAACTCATTGGCAGTTGGTGTTCTCCCATAGTTAAGTTTAAGCTTATCAATTTGTGGATTGATAAAATAATCAGAGTACATTCCATTGGCTCTTGTGTAGGTCATACCACCATCGATTGCATCTTTTTTTGCTTCTGAGGCAAAAGCAGAAATTGAGCTTAATACCAAAGTCGCTACGGTTATTGCTACTGTCTTATGAACGCATTTGAACATTGTTAACCTCTCCTTCTTTTGTGATTTCCCAAGTACAGATAGAGTTTCTATGGTAAACACCCTCAACACCTATTATCTTTTTCTCTTGGTTTACGGTAGGCTGAACAAAACCAGCTTCATCTACAGCTCTACTTGAAAGAAGTAGTGTTTCACCCTCTTTAAACTTGTGCATATAGCTAAATCGTGTCCAAGCTTTTGTTAAAACCAGACCTTTAAGATTTGCTTCAACCCAGTTTTTTCCACCATCAAATGATAAATCAACTGCTTTTACTTTTCCATGACCTGACCATGCAAGACCTTGAATCTCTACCATATCACCATCTTTAAGGAACTGCCAATCTTTTTCAGGAGATGGAGAAGTTACAATAGAGTTTACTTCAAGTGGGTAGAAGTGTTGGATTGCTTTACCACTGGCCGTAAGAGTAGTATATTTAGATGTCTCCTCTTTACAGTACCAAGGCTCTGTACCAAACTCTAATCTTTTTAACCACTTAACACATAAGTTTGCTTCCCAACCTGGAAGGAAAAGTCTTACAGGATACCCTTGCTCTGCTCTTAGTGCTTCACCATTCATCGCGTAAACTAGCATCGCATCATCAAGTGCTTTTTCAGTAGGAATTGTTCGGCTCATCTCTGAACCATCTTGACCCTCTGCCAACATCCATTTTGCTTTAGGGTCAATCCCTAAATCAGCCAAAACAGTTTTTAAACGAACACCTGTCCACTCTGTACAACTCATCATACCTTTTACAAACTGTACTGAGTTAAATTGAGGACCTTTCCACTCTGCTGCACCATTTGATGGACACTCCAGGAAGTGGATAACACTCTCACTTGGATATTTTTTAATATCTTCAAGTGTCAATACAATAGGCTTCTCTACAAGACCATGAATCATAAGTCTATACTTATTAGGATCAATATGTGCCACACCGTTGTGTGTTCTTGTAAAGAAAAGACCATTAGGAGTAATGATTCCTTCTAACTCAGCCAATGGTGTAACAGAGACAGCTGCATGCATATCCCCACCAGATGAAAGTAGACTTGTTGTTCTTCTTACTACATTATGCTCATAAGGAGATGGTAGACCATATGGGTTTTTATTTAACTCATCCCCCAATGTAGTCCCCCATTTTGAGTGATGTACAATGTTCTCATCATCTGCAGCCAATAGCTTAACAGGTGATAAAACATTACTGGCTACTACAGCACTTGCTGAATAGACAGCTGCTTTTCTGAAAAAATCTCTTCTACTAGTCATTTCTACACTCTGTTCAACCATAGTATCTACATCTGTGTTAGAAGTTTTAGTCATTTTATTCATTTGTCCTCCTTTTAAAATTTGGTATTTTCTGCGAATACCGTCGGAACAAACCGATTATAATGTAAAAATATTTCAAAAGTCAATATATTCTAGCTATAGTTTATTTTACTTATTCAGAATAAAGAGTATTTAATTCATTTTTTTTGTTAAAAATATAAAAATAGATAAGAAAAATTGATTTATTAGGGGTGATTGTGTAGTTATTCACCTATTTTAAGAAGATAGAGAGTACTTCTATAAATTAAACATAAGAGTACCATAAGTTTATTTTATAATTATCGTGTGTACAAATGAAACAACTATTTGTACTTATTATGTTTTTAGATATTTATTTTCATGCCGAAATTAGAGTGTGGCATTCAGTTTAAGCTGATGTTTGCCAAATGATAAAACCATTGTTCCCTTAAAAATATCTAACGTTTTCAATTTAATTGTATTTTTATCCACAAAACTTATCTTTAATATAGAAGGAAACTTCAAGTTTCCTAAAATATCATTGGCTGAGAGTGGGGGAAAGTAGAAAATCGTACTCTCTCCTTTTTTAATTGTGTATAGGTTGTTATTTTGAGTAACTGTAACAAGAGGAATATCAAAATTTCTTGTTTGAAAAGACCAATTTCTTCTCTTGATAATACCATCTGCTTCATAAGATACCCTAACACTATAATGTGTGTTCCAGTCCAAACGTTGAAGAGGAAAAAGAGCAAACTCATACTTTTTTAGTTTTTTATTGGGGTCTGTTTTTTGACCGTAAAAAATAGTATCTTTAATCTCCTCTCCATTGACATTAAAGAGTTGAAAACTTAATATTTTTATGGACTTGAACTGTGACTCATTAAAACTTATGCTAATGGGAAATCCACTAACACTGTGATTTGGAAGAGGGTCAGGTAGCTCTTCGTAAAAAACAGGTGTTACATCCTCTTGACCATCGTAGGGATAGACCACAAATTTTGCATTTTGATATCTGTGTGCATGGATGGCTTCAATAAAACTACTTTTCGTAATATTACTATTAGGGTTTGAGCAGATATTTTTTAGTGGGTTTAAAATTTTTTTATTTTCAGCGTCAATACAGAGTTTTTCTAATTTTTGGCTTCCCATGTCATAAACAAATGCTGTCTCTGCTCTGTTTTCCAAATTTTGAGCAACCCCAATACCAATCTCATCAATATGAAAATCTAAAAAACCAAAACGATGATAGATGGCTGCCATCAACCCCTCTACTGACTCTTTATGGTTACGGTTATTACTTGATACATTCTCTATTATCATGGAGGTTTCATATCCCCTATTTACACTACGATTGGAGCCATATTCTCCTGTATACCCTGTTTTATTTTCGTCCTCGTAGTGTCCTATCCGATGGTTTAGTACAAGATAATTCGCATGGTTTTTAGCCGAAGATTCCAATATGATATTTCGATTAAGAGGAATAAGTCCTGCCTCTTTTCTAAGCTTATTTAGATAATACATTGTATGTTTTTCCTCCAATGATATATCTAGTAGTAATGATTTTTCAACTCTCATAGTTTTAGAATTTGGGTTATTTGCAATCGCATAAAGATACATGGAAAAGAGTGTTAATAGCCCCAAAATGCTCTGACGTATATTCTGTTTGTTCATGATATATCCCTTTGAGTTAAATATCTATAGAATAGAATATTATATCAAAATAATATTAATTATTAACAGTAAAAATTATTTTTAAACATATTTTGCAGAATCACTTAATATTTTTAACTTAATATAAAAATATTGACATAATAATCCATTTATTGTATACTATATTAAATATTTAAAGTTAAGGAGTCACAATGAAAGTATCACAATCAGCCAAAGAGAAGACAAAAGCAAAAATTTTAGAGTCAGCCGTTGAGCTTATTATAGAAAAAGGGTTTAAAAATGCGTCGATGAGAGAGATGGCAAAAAATGCAGGAGTGAGTAACCCGACCATCTATAACTACTTCCCTACCAAAGAGAAGATACTTTATGCCTATGTGGAGCAGAAACACAAAGAGACAGCTTTGATACTTCAAGAGATAGAGGATTTTAACAGCTATACCTTAAGAGAGCAACTACAGACACTTATCGAGACCGAGCTAGAGCTATATCTTGAAGATAGAGAGTTTGTTTTGCAAATATCAGAGATGGTGTTTCACTCAGCAGGGTTAAAGTTGGAGTCACTTTATAGTAACAATGAGATATTCACCGACATGGTCAAAGATATGCTAGAGATTGCGATAGAGGCAGAGGAGATTCCACAACCACCACTAGAGGAGCATCTTCCACGGCTCTTTTGGGACTACTATATCATGGTGGTCGCCTACTGGGTCAAAGATGAGAGTGAGATGTTTGAGAACACCACACAGTTTATCGACCACTCTTTGGGGGTTATTGAGGCGTTATTACAATCAAGTATTATGAATAAAGCTCATGATTTGGGGCTGTTTCTCTTTAAGACACATCTGCTCTCTTCATTGGAGAAATTTTCTACTCGAAAATCAAAATTTAGCAAGATAAAAAGAGAGTTAAAAGGAGTTTTTGATGAAAAGTGAGATACCAACAACCAAAATGTCAAGAGGTGGGGTCGTAGGAAAAGCGATGCTTAAAATTGGTGTGGCTCAATCCAAAGGGGTTGTAAAACGAGCTTTTATGAGGAGAGAGAAGAGAGATGAATCACAAAAAGAGACCCATGCAGAGATTGCCAAAGTGATTATAGAGTCGCTGGGAACTCTTAAAGGAATCTCTGTCAAAATCGCTCAACAGGTCGCTTTGGGGTTGCCATTTTTACCCAAAGAGTATCTGGATGAGATTAGTAAATCATTTAACTCTATTCCTCCTATTAACAAGGCGTTGATACGCAAGATTATTAAACAAGAGTTGGGAGACTACCCACAGAATGTTTATGATAGTTTTGAATCGGAAGCTTTTGGGGCTGCGAGTTTGGGTCAAGTGCATCAAGCAACAAAAGAGAGTAAAAAGTTGGCAGTAAAAGTGCAATACCCTGGCATTGCCAAGAGTATAGATTCTGACTTGGGGGTTTTAAAGTTTGCCTTGACACGTTTTGCAAAAGGGGGAAACATAGACCACCTAATGGGAGAGGTAGAGGCACGGCTTAGTGAAGAGGTTGATTATGAGATTGAGGCAGACAATACAGAGTATTTCTCTACATATCTACAACATGACCTCATTATAATTCCGACCATAAACAGAGAGCTATCTACAAAAACCGTTTTGACCTCATCTTTTTTGGAGGGTGACAGTTTTGAGGCATTTTTGGCAAAAAATCCAACCCAAGAGGAGCGAAATCACTATGCACAGTTGATATTTGACTCATTTTTTATGGGACTCTATCATCTACAGATGATTCACGCCGACCCCAATCCTGGAAATTTCATCTTTATGGCAGATAAAAAGCTCGGTTTGATAGATTTTGGGTGTGTCAAAAAACTGGACGATGAGTTTTTAATCTCATTTTCAAAACTCCATGTCTCTTTGATGGATGAGTCTCCTGATGAGGAGATAACCCAACAGTATGCTGACCTAAGAATGATAGACCACGATACGCCTGAAAAGATGTTGGAGTTTTATCAAGAGGTGATTAAACCACTTGATAGAATCTATATTGAGATTTTTAGAGAGGATAGCTATGACTTTAAAGAGCATAATGACTTTTCAGAACGAGGCTTCAAGACCATTATGGAGGTACAGAAAAAGAGCATAACAGCTGTGCATAATATGAACGAAGAGTATATCTTTGTGGACAGAACCCTGCTTGGCTACTACGCGATGTTTGAGAAGATGG
>Ga0256913_10001572_pt1 | contig 11715 bp, 10 predicted proteins | sample Axial_MatmetaG_FD_185970 | JGI IMG/M metagenome (GOLD analysis project Ga0256913, IMG submission 185970) | Deep-sea worm associated microbial mat communities from Axial Seamount, Juan de Fuca Ridge, Pacific Ocean - Axial_Mat | ecosystem: Environmental > Aquatic > Marine > Oceanic > Microbial...
TGAACAACTAGTGATTATTGGGATAAATGGTTTGTTGGTTTTACCCCCTATTACACTGGAGCTGTTTGGTATGGTTATGATAATAAAATTGCACCAATCTCTTTAAAAAGACCTGAATATAGTCAAGCTTTAATTATATGGGATGCCGTAATGGAAAAAGTACATAAGGATTTATTACCCAAATCTTTTAGCAAACCTACAACTGGAATTGTTGAAAGAGAAATATGTATTTACTCAGGACAAATACCGACCGATTTATGTAAATTAGATCCTCGAACAGATAAATTACCTGATACTATAAATGAATATTTTATTGAAGGTACTGAACCCAGTGTATTTGACTTTTGCCAAGTACATCAAATAATAGCTCAATGTCCTTATAGTCAAGATTTATATGGTAGAAATTTATTAGCCACTGAAGATTGTCCAATAAATGAATTGATTCATAAAGTTGGTATTGTACGTCCTAAACCATACATACCTCAAAGTCCTGACGACCCTATTGTAGCAGATATGTATTTAGAAATACCTGTTGGTGAATATTGTACAGTACATGGTAAAAAAGATATTTTAGAAAATATAATTACCCCTGAAGATAACAACTAATTACTATTGTCTTATTTGTCCATCACCTTTAATAATATATTTATATGAAGTAAGCTCTCTAAGGCCCATAGGTCCTCTTGCGTGTAACATTTGAGTACTAATGCCTATTTCAGCTCCAAAACCAAACTCACTGCCATCAGTAAAGCGAGTAGATGCATTTATGTACACTGCCGCCGCATCTACCATTTTAGTAAACTTCTCTCCATTTTTTTTATTATTTGTAATAATAGATTCTGAATGTTTAGAATTATATTTATTAATATGTTCAATTGCTTCATCAACATTAGCAACCACTTTACATGCTAATATATAATCAAGATACTCAGTATACCAATCTTGTTCTGTTGCATTTATTGCTTCTTTAAGCACAGATACTGTTTTTTCACAGCCTCTTATTTCAACATTTTTTTGTGAAAGCCTTTTATATAGTCTTGGTAATAATTGTTTATATATTTTTTCATTAATTAATATTGTTTCTATTGAATTACATACAGCTGGACGTTGAGTTTTACCATTAAATATAATTTCAATAGCATCATCTAAATTACTATCATCATCTACATACACATGACAATTTCCTACACCTGTTTCAATAACAGGTACTGTAGCATTTTCTATAACCGCATTTATTAATGAAGCACCGCCTCTAGGAATAAGTAAATCAATATACTTATTACACTTCATCATATCATTTACAACTTTTCTACTAACATCTTCTACAAGTTGTATACAGCCTTTTAAAAATCCTTCTTCAATTAAAGCTTCATTTAAAACTTTAATAACTGCTTTATTCGAATTAATGGCTTCGCTACCTCCGCGTAAAATAACAGCATTACCTGCCATAAGGCACAATCCCGCTGCATCAGATGTAACATTTGGACGAGCTTCATATATAATACCAATAACCCCTATCGGTACTCTAACTTTACTTATATTTAAACCATTAGGACGTTTGATTTCTTCTATAACTTCTCCAATAGGGTCTTTTAATTTTGCAACATCTCTTAGACCATTGGCCATTTGAGTTATTCTTTCTTTAGTTAGCGTCATTCTATCAACTAAAGCACTCGTAGCTTCCTTTTTAATCATGTTTGTTACATCAATTAAATTACTATCTAAAATAGCTTGAGTATTATTAATTAAATAATCAGCCATTTTATTTAGCACACTAATTTTTTGCTTTGTAGTTACACTTTGTAAAAAATATTTTGCTTCTTTTGCTTTTTTACCTAATTTTTCAATATACATATATTTATCCTTTTTTAAACCAAGTACCCACGTCTTCGCCTTGAGTAATTTTTAATATATTATTCATATCATTACCATTTGCAATAACCACATCTATATTATTACTATTTGCAAGTTTTGCAGCTTCAATTTTAGCAAGCATACCCCCTGTACCCATCTTTGATGAACTTGCTCCTACATAACTAAGTAAATCGCTTTCAATTTTATCAACTATTTTTATAACTTTTGCATCTTTATTTTTCTTAGGATCTCCATCGTAAAATCCATCAATGTCAGACATAAGAACTAATAAGTCAGTATTTGTTATAGAAGATACAATAGCAGAAAGCATATCGTTATCACCAAATGAGAATTTATCATTGCTCACTAATTCGTCTGTTGCTATAGTGTCATTTTCATTTACTATTGGTAATATATGTTTTTCAAGTAAATTATTAAATGTATTGACTGCATTTTTTTTAGTAACTTTATTATTTGTTATTGTCCTAGTTAATAAAATTTGGCCAACTATAACCCCGTATTCAGAAAACAACTTAGAATAAATATGCATTAACTCACATTGACCTACCGCAGCAATTGCTTGTTTTTCTGTAATATCAATAGGTTTACTTGTTAAATTTAATTTGCCCATTCCAACGCCGACTGCCCCTGAAGAAACAAGTATTACTTGCTTACCTTTATTTATTAAATCAGCAACTCTTCTTGCTAAGCCTTCCATTCTAGCAAAATTAATTTTACCATTTTCGTATGTAAGGGTTGATGTTCCAACCTTTATAACTATTCTTTTTGCTTTTTTTAATTCACTTCTCATATACGCCTCTTAAATTATATATTTTTAAATATTATATCATATAAGCTCTATATCCCCTATAGCACCAAGAGTATCTCCTAATATTGCTATTACTCCCTCTATATCTTTAATATTATATGCCCACTCTATTGCATTTTGTACGTCATTTTTTTCTTTTATTCTATTACAAGTTGCAGTTGCTACGGCATCTGCTAAAGCAGTATTTTTTGAAATAACAACTACAGCATCAGCTTTTCCAAAACTTAAGGAAGGGCCAACTGTTCCAGATGATGTACAAACACCAATGGGAAATCTTTCTTTTTTTAATAATATGTTTATCTTCCCAGTTAGTGGTGAATCTCCTGCATAAATACCAACAACTCTATCAGAAATTGAATCTATAAATATATCTCCACCATTTTCCACAAACACTTCTTCGCTTTGTTCTTTTAATCGTTTCCCCACATATTCAGCCACCATGCCTGCTACAGCCGCAAAAGGGCCCACATCGGCTTTTTGTCCAGCCTTTAGCATATCATCAATTCTTTTATGTTTATTGTTCATATCATAAATAGGAACTAGTGATGTAAGAAAATGTTTATTTATATTTATATAATCATTCAAGATTTTTCTTACTTGAATAATAGCTTTATATGTCAATTTTTCTAGATTTTGATTACACCCTATGAATAAGTCCGTTTCACCTACACACACATTAAATTTTATTAATTCGTTATTAAATATTTCTCTATAAAAACGTTTTTCATACATATTTTTATAATTCTATATCTATAATACCAATTGGACAAGCTTTAATACACAAACCACAAACTAAACATTTATCTTTTTCAAATTTTAGTTCTGCATTTTTATCCATTGTTAATGCACCCGAAGGGCACACTGCTGTACAAGCACCACAATCTATACACGCTTGTTCATCACGTATAATAGATTTAGTATATTTTTTATACCTAATACCATTTTCATCTAAATATGTTAAAGCTTGTTTTACATTTTCATCTTCACCGCTAATTTCTGTAATTAAATTTCCTTCACTACCATAGTTAATATTAGCGTGTAAAATATTAAACATTACATCATATTTTTTAACTAATTCATATGTTATTGGTTTATCAATCTCATCTCGTGAATAATATATTTTTATTTTTATTTTAGTCATATTATTTCATCTCCCTTATGTCAAGTGTATTAACTTTATCTTCTCTAGGAAGAGGAGTAACCGCTTCTGTTAATGTAAAGTTAGAATGTTGTATCCAATCTTTAAGAGTATTTGCAATCTCTCTTGCTCTAGATAGACTAGATAGTGGTGCCGTTAATACGCTTTTGCCTTTAAAATCAACATGTCCACTTCTTAACTGTGCATAATTATATTTTATATCATAAGTTTCATTACCACTTTTATCTACTAATGTAGTATATATTTCTTCATTAGAAACGGCTGTATATCGTAACATTTCTTCATCAAGAATAGGAATCGGTATTCCAAGGCCAACAAAAAGACTAACTCCATATTTATGGTATCTGGCACCTTTAATATATCTTGTACTCATGTCTTTTAAATTTCCAGTTACCGCTATTGTTCCAGCAAGATTTGTAGGCACTCCATTTTCTCCTCTTTCTTGAGCAGGATTATGTTGTGTACCTTGCCAAGAAACATATCCAACGGCACCACCTAAAAAGATTTTTGTACCTATGCCTATCGTTCTATAATGAGGATCGTTAATTAATGGGCTTAACTCCCCTGATGTAGCATATGTTATATTTCCATGTTTAGGTAATAGCGTACCCATATATGTGTAAATCGTTTTATCTGTTGAATTAATTGCTGCAGGATAATTTTGATATGCATTTCTTGGGTTATACATATATGCCTGATTAACGTTATATTTATTAATTGTAGTTAATATTTCTTTTCGAGGATAAGAGTCAGTTCCCACACCTTTAGCATACAACTTTATATCTTTACCTGCTATAAAATCTTCAATAACATGACCTCCGCCATATTCCATACCTTGTTTATTTGATAACTCCGCAGCTCCAATAAATAAATCTACTGCCGCAAGACCTGCATAAGCTGGTACATCATTTAATGTAATACTTTGCATTTTAATAGGTGGATTAGCATGTCCTGTATTAATAAAAGCACCAGATGAGCACATTGCTCCGAATGTTCCCGTTGTTACTACATCAATTTCTTCTGCCGCTTTTTTATATCCTTTTTCCTTTGCTATTTGAATTACTTCTTCTGCCGTAACAACAACCGCTGTTCCTTTTTTAATTTTTTCATTAATTTCTGCAATAGTTTTCATATCTAATCCACTCTCTTCTTTTTATAATATTATAAATCTTTACAATGTATTTGTAAATGTAATAACTGTACTTATATTTGTATTAATATGCTGTAATTTATAAAATTGTAGTAAGAATTGCAGATAAACCTGCAATAAATAAAATAACAATCACAATTTTTTTAAAAACGTTTTCATTTAACTTATATGATATATAATCTCCTAAAAAGATTCCAATAATTGAAACTGGCAATAGATATAGCGATTTTGTCAAAACATTTGGGGTAATTAAATTATTTGTAAATAAACCAACAATAGCAATAAAGCCCGTTATAAAAAAGAATAGTGTTAGATTCCCTCTAAATTTATGTTTTTCATGATTTTGATTTTGTAAAAGCAATACTACAACAGGACCACCCATTGAAATCATACCAGTAAAAAATCCACTTATTGCACCAGTTATTCCATATACTAGTACATTTTCTTTTATTTTTAATCTATACCCTGAAGATAAAATAATTGCACTTACTACAACCGTCACACCCATAGCTATCTTTAATTGTAAAATAGGTGCACTTGCTAATAATTTAACTCCAATTAAGGTACTTGCAATACCAAAAACAATCATAACCCAAATTTTCTTTATTTCACTATATTTTATTGTTTTTATTAATAAATATATATTTGCTACAAATCCTGAAAGAAGTAATATAGCAACAACTTCATTTGCTGGCATAAATAACGATAAAATTGGTGCTGCAAATAGCGAACGTCCAAAGCCCGATATTCCTTGTATAATATAAGCAACTAAAAGTACAATCATACTCAAAACTATAATATAATCCATAACGCTCCTTTATCTACGCACGTATATTTGGTTTGTTATTAATAATATTCTCATCTGCAATAATTATACCATCATTTTTTTTATTGCTTTTATTTTCATAAATCCCCTTTATTTTTCGTATAAGGGCTATATCTAACACTTCCTCTAATTGTGCCACTGGTATAATTTTTATATCACCTAACACACTTTTTGGAACATCAATTAAATCTTTTTTGTTTTCTTTAGGAATAATAACGGTTTTCATACCTGCCCGCCTTGCTGCTGTTAGTTTTTCTTTTAAACCACCAATTGGAAGTACACGTCCTCTTAATGTAATTTCACCTGTCATCGCTAAATCCTTTTTAACTGGTATTGCTGTTAATGCAGATATAATTGCTGTTGCAAGGGTTATTCCTGCAGAAGGACCATCTTTGGGCACTGCACCTTCAGGTATATGAATATGAATATCTTTTGTTTTATAAAAATCTTCTTCTATTCCAAAAACATTGGCTTTTGAACGTATAAAACCAAGAGCTGCTTTAGCTGATTCTTTCATTACATCTCCTAATTGTCCCGTTAATTCAAAATTACCACTACCTGGCATTACATTTACCTCTATAGATAGTGTGTCACCACCTACATAAGTCCATGCAAGGCCTCTTACAATCCCTATTTGATCAGTATCAAAAGCAAGCTCATAACTATATTTTTGAGGTCCTAAATATTCAGATATGTTTTTCATATTAATAGTAATAGTTTTTTTATTATTATCAATTAAATATGTAATAACTTTTCTACATAAAGTAGCAATTTCACGTTCTAAACTTCTTACACCAGATTCTCTTGTATAGCCTTGTATCATTTCCATTAAAGCTTCATCTTTTAATTTAAGTTGTGATTTTTTTAATCCATGTAATTTATATTGCTTTGGTATTAAATGATTTTTTGCTATATGTAGTTTTTCTTCTCCTGTATAACCGGATACTTCAATTATTTCCATTCTATCTAGCAATGGTCTTGGAATGGTATCTATAGTATTAGCTGTTGTTATAAACATAACTTGACTTAAATCTATTGATACTTCAAGATAATGATCTCTAAAAGCGTAATTTTGTTCAGAATCTAAAACTTCTAACATCGCCGATGCTGGATCTCCTCTAAAATCATTTCCCATTTTATCTACTTCATCAAATAAAAGAAGTGGATTAATTGAGCCTGCTTGCTTAATTGCCTTAGCAATTCTACCTGGCATAGAGCCAATATATGTTCTTCTATGTCCTCTTATTTCAGCTTCATCTCGCACTCCGCCTAAAGACATTCGTACATAATTTCTATTAACAGCTTCCGCTATAGATTTAACAATAGAAGTTTTTCCAACTCCTGGAGGTCCAACTAAGCAAATAATAGGTGCATTAAATCCATTTGACATTTTCCTTGCAGCTATATATTCAATAATTCTTTCTTTAACTTTTGTAAGCCCATAATGATCTCTATTAAGTATTTCTCTAGCATTGTTTAAATCAAGCTTTTCTTCAGTCGTTGTATCCCATGGCATTTCAAGTAACCATTCTATATATGTTCTTAGGACAGATGATTCTGCAGATATAGGACTCATTTTTTTTAGTCTTTCAATTTCTTTATGTAATTTAGTTTTAACTTCTTCTGAGAATTTTCTCCCTTTCATGGCCTTTTTATATTCACCAGCTTCATCATTCATCTCACCTGACTCACCTAGTTCTTCTTTTATTACTTTAAGTTGTTCTTTTAAATAATATTTTTTCTGCATTTCATCAATTTGCCCTTTTACTTTACTAGATATATCTTTTTCCAGTTTAAGTATTTGTATTTCTTCAACTATAATAGGTAAAAGTTTAGTAATTCTTTTTACTGCATCAAGTTCTTCTAATAGCATTTGTTTTTGATCTATTTTTAAATTCATCGAACCTACAATAGAATCTGCTAATTTAGAAGTGCTTTGTGTAGAAATAATAGAAAAAATAGTTTCAGGAGAAATTCGTCCTGCCAAGGCTGCATATTCTTCAAAAGATTCAATAGCCTTTCTTCTAAGCGCTTCTTCTCTTTTTTTATTTTTCTTATTTTCAGGTTCTTCTAGTACTTCAACAATAGCTTCCATATATGGTGCAACCATTGTATTTTCAATAATAATTCCTCTATCTATGCCCTCTACTAGCACTCTTATAGTTTTTCCAGGTAAACGTAGTAATTGCTTTACTTTTGTTATTGTCCCATATGAGAAAATATCATCAATCTTTGGATTTTCTTCTAAAGTGTCTTTTTGTGTTGTAAGGAAAATTAGCTGGTCTTTTTCCATAGCACTTTCTAAAGCAGCTACAGATTTTTCTCGACCAACATCAAAGTGTATAACCATATGTGGTAATATAGATAACCCTCTTAAAGGTATTAATGGTAATTTTTTTGTTTTCAATATAATCAACTCCTATTTATTCTGTTTTATTATTATATACGATTTAATATTTTATTCAAGTATTAATAGTCTAATACCCATTATATCAAACATTTAAAGATTTTTTCAAACTAACGTGAAATGTATTTTAAAATAACTTGCCTATTTGTCTTTTCTCTTTAATACTTTAAGAGCTTCAATTCTTTTTTCAAGTTCAACCGCTTCTTTTGCAAAGTCTTTAATCATGGTAGATTTATAACCATATCTAACACGTCTATATTCTTCAGTAAATTTATTAAATTGTGCTTCATTTAATTCTAATCCACCTTTATTAACAACAATTCTATCTAACACTTGTATAGGTGTATCACTTTTATTTATATCAACATGATTATATATTAACCGTTCTAAAGCAAATCCATATAAATATCTTAATTTCTCATTGTCATTTTCTATTTTTTGAAGGCCTTTTATTGTATATAAATATTTAGGAATTTTTATTTTCACATTTTCTGTTTTAGTCTTTTTTAAAATTTCACTAGTTTCTTCATACTCTTTTGTACGCACTTTTTTGCTCTTCACTTTATTGCCTACACCTGATAGGTTATCTAACATATTTTTTATAGCTCTTATTGCTATTTTTAAACCTACAAAAATTACAAATCCAATACCAATAAAAAATATACCTGCAAAAACGCCTATTGCTATTTTCATTATTAGCGACATTGGTACCGCAGCTCCACCTAATGATTGTATCCCCTCTTCAGATACTTTTCCCGCTTTAAATGAGCCATATACTAATAATCCGCTTGTCAGTTTTGACAAGAAAGCTAATATACTTACAAAAAGAAAAATAATCCATTGGTATCCAAATTCTATAACTTTTCGTATATTGAAAAATAGTAAAAATATTCCAAAAAATCCTGTTATTAAAATATCATTATATAATTTTATACTTTTACCATTTTCCACATTTATTGAATTTTTGAAAAAGATTATTGAATTTAGCTTTATTCGATTTACTAACAATAAATACGCATATAAATAAACCGCTCCAAATACCCATACTACATCAATAAAGGCTTTATCCTTTGTTCCGTAATATGCATAAACAAAAGATATAGCAATTGGTACTATTCCTGCATAAAGTAATTGTTTTGATACTATATCTTGATGATCAAAAACACCTATTGCAAGACCACTCATAAAAGCAAGTCCATATGTTATTCCACCAACAATAGCAAATGCGGTGGAAATTTGATTGGAAATTAAAAAACCTACTAAGCCTGCTCCAATGGCTAAAATATATATTTTTTGCTTTACAATAGTAGCTTTTCCCAAATAATTATATGTTAATATGTCTTTACCGCGTTTTTCATATATTATACTCGTTATAACTCCTATAATAATTCCTGCAACAATGAACAATACATATATTATACTTTGATGAATTATATCTAATTGCTTAAATGCAATATGCTGCAACGATATTGCAAATGCAGTAAAACTACCTATCATAGCAAGAAACGGTATTAATTTTCTTATTAAATATTTTTTTAATAATTCCATATTAACGTTCCTTTCTTATGAAAAAAACTTCCATATCTGCTGGTATAGGGGTCCTTTCATCATAGGTATCTAATACTAAAAATTTTACTGTATTTCCTCTTCTTAATATTCTTCTTGCAATATCAATCATTTCTTCATTTATATATGCTGTAACAATAAAAACTTGAGTGTCAACAAGTTTTTCTTCAATTCGTTCAAGGTATATTTCAAAATTTCTAATATTTTTTAAAACCAATTTAGCTAAAATAGTTAATAACTCCATTGCATGTTCTTGAGAACTTCCTTGTTTTGTAAAAATCATATCCTTTTCATTATCAATGATAAATCCATTTGTCCCAAAACGTATAGGAGTATTATTCTTAAATCCCCTATTTAATATTGTAGAAACTGCCTTAATCCCAAATTCAATCACATCTCTATCTTTTACAAAATTAAATTCGTTATAATCAGATTGAATATTAAATAAAACGGTAATACCCACTTTTGTTGTAAAATCATTTTCTTTTACCATAAGTTTATTATGTCTAGCTGTTGCTTTCCAATTAATTTTATTTATTGTATCTCCTGGTACATAATCACGAGTTCCTCGTACGATAAAAGGATCATCTAAAATAAAGCGTTTAACAATTGCCTCTCCCATAATATCTTTTGAAGAAAAAAACATTTCATTAATATTAATAATACCTGGATAAACAGTTAATGTAATATTTATTGGCATTGGTTTTGATTCAGTTACTAGTCCTAATAAATCTCCACAAGAAACTGTAGCGTTTTCAATATCAAAAACACCTCTTCTTGTACATTTCATATACCATCTTCGTTTTGTTTTTTGATACCCTCTTAAAATAAATCCACTTGTTACAATACGCCTTTGATCAACTATAGTAGAACTTGCCCCAGCAAATTCTAAATATTTAGAAGAATGGATATCAGCTTTTATCCATGGTATTGCTATAGGTTTTTTATTATAAATTTCTTCATCTACAAACATGTCATCCCCTTCAAAAGCTTCAACTTTTGAAAATGATAATTTATATTCAATTTTTTTAAGTAGTAATTTTTTGTAAAAAAGTAGTTCTGCTAAGAAAAATAACATTACTAAAGTTACTATTACAAGCAGTTCCATTAAAAGTCTCCTTTAACCTCTTCTTTTGGGCTTTCGACTTTTGAAAGAATTTCTTCAATTACTTTAATTGTTCCGCTTGTTCCTGTAGAGAGTGCATGACCTTTAAGCATTACTCTATGTGCCATAACGGGTGCACAAATCTCTTTAACATCAGTTGGTGTAACAAAGTCTCTGCCTTTAATTGCAGCATAAGCACGAGAAGCTTTCATTAATGCTAAGGCTCCCCTTGGACTTAAGCCTAGTGCTAATTTAGAGTTGTTTCTTGTTTCTTCTACTAAGTTAATAATATATTCTTTAATAATATCGCTTACTTGAATTTCTATCATTGCTTCTTGTATATCAACTATATCTTTAGCATTAGCTACTTCCGTCAATGTATCAAGTGGTTGTTCTTTTTCGAATCTACTAAGTATAGCAATATTTTGTTCATGGTTTGGATAACCTAAACTTAATCGCACAAAAAATCTATCCATCTGTGCTTCAGGTAATGGGAATGTACCTTGTGTTTCAAGAGGGTTTTGCGTTGCAATAACAAAAAAAGGAGCGTCTAATTTTCTAGTAATACCTTCAACCGTTATTTGTTGTTCTTCCATACATTCTAATAAAGCTGATTGTGTTCTAGGAGTTGCTCTATTTATTTCATCAGCCAATACTATATTTGTAAATAGAGGACCTTCCCTAAAGAAAAAATCATTTTCTTTTTGATTATATATACTTAATCCCGATAAATCCGAAGGTAGTAAATCGGGGGTAAATTGTATTCTTTTAAATTCACAATTAATTGATTTTGATAAACTCTTTGCCAAAACCGTTTTA
>Ga0256913_10001573_pt1 | contig 11709 bp, 8 predicted proteins | sample Axial_MatmetaG_FD_185970 | JGI IMG/M metagenome (GOLD analysis project Ga0256913, IMG submission 185970) | Deep-sea worm associated microbial mat communities from Axial Seamount, Juan de Fuca Ridge, Pacific Ocean - Axial_Mat | ecosystem: Environmental > Aquatic > Marine > Oceanic > Microbial...
TTCTACAAAAGCACCAAAATCCATAATCTTCACAACTTTTCCGGTATATTCTTCCCCAACTTCAATGTCTTTTGTTAAATCTTCAATCCATCTTTGAGCTCTTTCTCCTCCCTCGGCTGTTTCGGCAGTAATAAAGATACTCCCATCATCTTCAATGTCAATATTACAACCGGTTTCATCAATAATCTCATTAATAATTTTTCCGCCACTACCAATAACTGCTCCAATTTTCTCTGGATCAATTTTTAGAGTAATAATTCTAGGGGCATATTGCGAAAGCTCTGCTCGAGGCTCAGGAATTGCTGTTAACATTACATCCATAATTTGCATTCGAGCTTCATAGGCCTGTTCCAATACTTCTAAAGATAATTCGGGATCAATTCCATCAATTTTTACATCTAACTGCATAGCTGTAATTCCATCTTTTGTCCCAGCAACTTTAAAGTCCATATCCCCCCAGTGATCCTCCGGTCCTTGGATGTCTGAAAGAATTTTATAAGAGCTGTCTTCTCCAGTTACAATTCCCATAGCAATGCCGGAAACTGGTGTTTTAATCGGAACTCCGGCATCCATCAAGGCCAAGGTTGAACCACAAGTTGAAGCCATCGAAGAAGAACCGTTGGAAGACATTACTTCCGACACCAATAACATTGTGTAAGGAAAGTCATCCTTGCTTGGCAATACTGGTTCTAAAGCCTTTTCAGCCAAAGCTCCGTGCCCAATTTCTCGACGCCCTGGGCCTCGCATCATTCTCACCTCTCCCACACTGTATGGCGGGAAGTTGTAGTGGTGAATGTATCTCTTTTTCTCATCAACCTCCATGGTGTCAATAATTTGTTCATCTCCGGGCGCTCCTAGGGTAGCTACTGTTAGAGCTTGGGTTTGTCCCCGCTGAAACAATCCCGTTCCATGAGTTCGCGGTAAAATTCCAACGGCGGAGGCTATTTCTCTAATTTCCCGTGGCTTTCGTCCATCTGGTCGTTCTTCATTCTGTAAAATCCTATTGTGAAGTACTTTGTTTAAATAATTTTCAAACACTAATGAAGCCTCTGCCTTTCGAGCTCTTAATTCACTTTCATCCGTAAAATCTTCTGTTAGTTTTTCACTTAGAGCTTTTTTAATTTCTCCCATTTTTTCATCTTGTTCCTTTTTGTCTTTTGTGTAAAAAGCCTTATCTAATCCTTTTTCATCTAAAAAGGTATTTATTTCTTTTTCAAATTCATCGCTTGGGGTTGTAAGTTCGACTTCTGTCTTCTCTTTACCTACTGTTTTTATAATTTCTTCCTGAAACTTATTGATTTCTTTTACGACTCCAAATCCTTTTCCAATGGCTTCAGCCATTTTTTCATTAGAAATTTCTTTAGCTCCTGCTTCAATCATATTTACCTTGGTTGCTGTTCCGGCAACAATTAAATCTAAATCTGTGTCTTCTAATTGCTCCATGGTTGGATTGAGCTCTAATTCTTCACCAAATTTTCCAACTTGTACAGCAGAAACTGGTCCGTTCCAAGGGACATTAGAAATTGCTAATGCAATTGATGCTGCGGAAACTGCTAAAACGGCTGGATTAACTTCACCATCAATTGATAAAATTGTGGTGATAACCTGCACTTCATTTCGCATTCGTTCGTCAAAAAGTGGTCTAATTGTTCGATCGACTACTCGTCCAGCTAAAATGGCTCGGTCTGAAGGTCGCCCTTCTCGCTTGATAAAACGAGAGCCTTTAATTTTTCCTCCAGCATAAAAGCGTTCTTCATAGTCCACAAAAAGAGGAAACCAGTCTTGTCCCTCGCGTCGGTCTTTACTCATAGTAGCGGTAGCTAAAACTACAGTATCTCCGTACTGTAAAGTTACTGAGCCACCAGCCTGTTCAGCTAAAAGACCAATTTTGGCTGTCATTTTTTTTCCGGCTATTTCAGCGGAAAATTCTTTTACTTCGTTCATAAAGTTTTTTCTACTACTTTATTTATTAAAGTGTAGAAAACAGAAATTATAGTAGGTCGAAACCCTTGAATACTTTGGCCTGCACGGACTTTTGACTTATTATAGTTTCCACTCTCTACCTCTCTTCGATAAACAAGTAGTAAGTTTTATTAAATTATTAAAATTACTGACTAATTTAATTTATAATTTATAATTATCCATTAGTCTTCCTTCATTTTAACAGAAATTTTCCCAAAAAGCAAGTTACCGCATTAAATTATCTAAAATGACACCCAAAGCTCTATTAATAAATCATTTGATATGACACCGTAATTTAAATGTACAGTCCGTTTGTATTAATAAACTAAGGCGTTGTTTCAGGATTATGATGACCGCATAAATCTTGAAGCTTTTATATTAACTTCTTCACAACAAGCTGGATTTGCGTTATTTTGATAAACAAAAACAGCCGGGAGCTGTTTTTGTTTTTTTATTTTTGTTTTTCTTTTGTATTTTTATCTTTGCTCTCTCTTTTTGATTTTTTTAAAAAGGATTTTTTGTTTATTTCTTTTTATCACTTTTTTTCTCCTCTCTTTTAAAAAACTTTGTTAAATCAATGCCAAAATAGCTTAGGCTTGCTAAAAGTAGTGTGGTAGCAGTAGCTTCATCCAAGTTTCCAATCATCGGCAAATTGTCCGGAATAAATTCAAAAAATCCGGCAGTGGGATTAATAAGATACAACCCGCTTAAAATTCCAAGTATAATTATGATAGTTTTTTTCATTATTTTGTTTGTTTTTTATTTATTTCTTCTGTTAGCGGTCATCATTTTATCCTTATGTCGACGAAGCTGTTTCATTAAAGCATCGATACTTTCATCGGCGGCAATCATAAATGTTTTACCGATTTTTTCAACTCTAAACAACTGTTTTGGTGTTTTAATCATTATTTCAATTGTCCAAAATGTTTTTTTGTCTTGTTTGATGTCAATCTCTACTCGTAATGCATCTGAATTTTTACAATCTTTAAAAAATTTGTTAATTTTTTCAACCTTGCTGTCTAAATATTTTTTTTCTTTGTTGCTTAATTTTAACCCATTTAATAAAAATCGTGTATTCATAATTTTATTATTAATTATTTATTTTTGTATAATTTACTTGAATTTTCTAATGCACTATGGAAATTTCCTCTCTTAAAAGTACTCCATACTTGTCTCGAACATATGTTTTCATCATACTTATAAGGATGAGTACATCACTGGCTTTAGCTTTACCCATATTTACTATAAAATTTCCATGTTTTTTGGCTATCATGGCATCCCCAATTCTTTTGCCATTTAGTCCACAACGGGTAACTAACCAGCCGGCTGGAACTTTATTATTTTTTGATTCCACTCCTGTGTCATGTTTAAATTTTTCTTGTATTTTTTTAGATACTTTTGGATTTTTGAAAATAGAACCAGCAGAGGGGTATTTTATAATATTTGGTTGTTTTAGTTTTCTTTTGGAAAGGTGTCCCTTTGCTATTTTTTTGCACTCCTCTTTATTACCCACTCTTAAAAATATCTCTACTTCCCAAATTAATAAGCAAGTTGTTGTCTTAAAAATACTCTCCCTGTATCTAAATTCGCACTCTTTGTTATTAAATGTTTGAATCATATTACGACAAGCATATTCAATATTTTCTTTTAATTCATTCGGAAAAATACTGAGATTAACAAAATCCTTCTTTATTAATTTACAACTTTTGGCATTAATTGTCTTTACTTTCTTAACGATATTTTTCATTTCTCCCCCAAAAGCTCCAGCATTCCCTCTAACTGCACCTCCAACTGTTCCAGGTATACCAATGGCCCATTCCAATCCTTGAGCACTATTTTTAAATGATTCTGCAACTAATTTAGCAAGTTCTACTCCAGCACCACATTTTATAGTAATCCCATCATTTTCTATTATTTCTATTTTTATTTCTTTGTTTATTAATTTAATAATTAGGCCATCAAAGCCTTGATCCATAAACAGAATATTACTTCCCCCACCAAGCATAAAAACTTTTTGTTGATGAGATTGTGCCCATTTTAAGACGCCTGCTAATCTTTGTAAATCATCTACTTCAACAAAAAACTTTGCTGGCCCGCCGATTTTAAAAGTGCTATGGTCTTTTAGTAAAATGTCTGTTTTTATGTTATGTTTTAAAATTTCCATTATATTTTTAGTAAATTTTATATTTGTTTTATATTTCTATATTACTATAATTTAGCAAAAAAGGGAAATTTTTATTTAAAAAAGCATATACTTTAAAATATACGCTTTCCTAAAATATTTTTTAAAATACTCTTCTCTGTTTTTATTTGTTGTTCACAATTTTTATTTTTTTGTCTCTCACTTCTGGATATTTGTATGAAAAAATCCCTATTCTATATTTTTTTATTCTATTTAAATGTTTTTTGGAAATTCTTTTTTTATATATAATCTCATCAGCAAAATACGGCAATAAGTCTAATTCTAAAAAAAGATTGCTCAGCTGTTTCCAAATCCAACTTGATTCTTGCCAACGTAAATTATTTAAATTTTGTAAAATCAATAATAATAGCGTTAATACTGTAGCTAGAATTGGCAATATCAACATTGCTAATCCTGACCCATCATTTAATTGAAACATTAACACAATAAATATTATATATAGTCCCAATAGGGCAATCCATTCAAAAATAAACATTTTGTTATGTACATTATATATAATTCTTTTTCTGTGTTGCAAAATTGTCCTGACATTGTCAATAATCTTTTTTTGAGCTTCTTTTTGCAGGCTTGTTCGTGGCTTCAGCTGTAAAACGAACATGTACAAGTCCATAAATTCTTTGTTAGACTTTTCATAATCATTTAAAGTGTAGTCTATTTGCTTGATTAAATATTTATCTATCTTTTCCCTTATTTGCTGAATTGTTTTTTTAGAAAATATTTTTGTAAGTTGATAGGAGTCCTATTATTAATCCGTCATCTAATCTTAATAGTTGTCTTATGCTGCTTAATCTATGCTGTCTGTTTGTTATTGAGAATGCTAAAATAATGCCAAATAAAAATGCTACTAATGATATAATTACTTCAGCGAAGGAAGTATTTTTTACACCAGGTATAATTATTGCTATTAGAGAAAAGGTGATATAGGCAATTATTAATTTAAACTAGATACTTTTATCATTCATTTTATTATTGTATTTTAATTTTATTTTATTTTGTTTATTTGTTGTATGTTTATTTTACCATACTTTTTATAAAAAAACATTCTCTGGATATTGAATATTCATGTAAAAATTATTTTATTTCTGACACTCCGGACAAAAATGCGTTCCCCGACCGGCTACTTTTATTTTCTTAATTGTATTAAGGCAATCTTTTCTGGTGCATTTCAATTTTTGTCGACCATAGACTTTTAGTTTTTGTTTAAAGTTTCCTTTATTACCCTTGCTGTCAATAAAATCGCTAAAGGTAGTCCCGTTGTTTTTAATTGCTAGTTTAATAATTCTTTTAATGGCATTAAATAATCGTTTTTGTTCATTGATGTTTAAATTATTGGCTGGACGCTGGGGATGAATTTTAGCGGCAAATAAAGATTCATCTACATAGATATTTCCTAGTCCTGAAATAACTGCTTGGTTTAATAAAAGGGCTTTAATATTTGTTTTTCTATTTTTTAAAGCTTTTTGAAATTTCTGGAAAGTAAAGTTTGGTCGACCGGGTTCAATGCCGTATTTATTTTTAATTTCTTTTAATTCCTCCTTATTAACAACCTTCAATGTCCCAAATTGCCTCATGTCATTAAAAAATAGTCTGCTGAACATAGAGGTCTTGCCTCTATGTTGCTCTTTTAAGTCAAAAATAATATGAGTGAATCTTCCTGGCTTGCAAAATGTCTCACTTTTTCCATTCATAAATTGCTCCTCTTCTTTTTTAGAGTTGGCGTGACCACCAGCAACAAAACTTTTATTGTCGCAATAAACTAACTGCCCTGTCATCTTTAGATGGATGAGTAAATATCGTTTTGTAATTTCTGTGTCAGCCTGTGTATTGTCCGTTCTATTCTGCGACAGTATAATGGTAAAAATTAAAAGCTTTCCAATTCTGTCAATTTTACCGAATTGTTTACCTACTAGTTCCTTACGAAAAGACTGTTCTGACTGTTTGACTAGATTGGGTTTTTTAATAATTATTTTAGAAATTGTTTTTCCAACAATTTGTTTTTGTAATCCTCGACGGATTGTTTCTACTTCGGGTAATTCGGGCATTGTTTTAGAATTTAGAATACCACAACACCGAGGCTAAGCCTCGGTGTTGTGGTGAGGGTTTTATTTTGTAATTTGTATTGTTTGGGTGGGGTAAGCAAAATCTATTCCCTCTTTGGCGAAGGCTTTGAAGATGGCGTAGTTAATTTTACTCTTAACTTCAGAAAGTTTTACTCCCTCCTTTTCATTAATGGCAATTAGTACCTTAAAATTTAAAGAAAAATTACCAAAGCTATCAAACACTACTTTTTCTAAATCGGCATTGGGTTGTTTTTTAATAACATTTCTAATAATTCTTGGGATGGCTTTAAGTTTTTCTTCTGATGTTTCATAGGTTACACCCAGAGCAAAACTAATGTTTCGTTTTTTCTTTCCACCTTTGCCTCGAAAATTTTGAACGACTTGTTCGGTAAGTTTTTTATTGGCGATAATTAATTCTTGTCCGTCTCGTGTTTCTAGCCTTGTGGTTTTGATACCAATCTTTTTAACGGTCCCTTGTTGTTTGTCGTTTAGCCCTATAAAGTCTCCTACCACGAATGGTTTATCTATTAATATTGAAAAACTGGAAAAAATATCTGTTAAAATATTTTTTAACGCCAGCGCAACCGCCAAACCTCCAATGCCTAGTCCGGCAATTAAAGAAGTAATATCTATTCCCATATTAGCTAAAATCATTAAAGCGCCAATAATCCAAATTCCTCCATTAATTGCTTGTTCGAGAAATTTTAAAATTGTTTTTTGTCCCGGATTGGTCTTGGCTATTTTTTTGGTTTGGATGTTAATAAGATAATCAGTTATCTTAAGGGCTAAATAAATTGCCTGCCAGACGACCACAATAATAAAAATGAGATGAATTGCCTGATTGATACCTTTTGGCACCGTTAAAAATAAACTGGCTAAATAAAATGCTACTAAATAATAGACTGGTGGCTTAATTCCGTCTATTAAAGCAATTACAAAATCATCTATGTCTGTTGTGGTTTTTTTTGCTAGTGTTTCTAGGCGCTTTATAACTACCCAAAAAACTATTTTAAATGAAAAAATTAATCCCAATAATACAACCAAAGCTACAATTATTTGTTTAACTGTATTTCCTAAAAATATTATCTTATCTGCTTCTTTTAATACTTCTGAAATTATGTTCATTTTATTTTATTTTAATACTTGCCAGTTTTATTCTTACAAAAATTTTCTTTGTGTTATCACTTATTATATTATAATCTTATTTTATAATTTATTCAACCATTAGTATCAAAAAATTTTAAAAGTCTTATTAGTCTGTTTTTTATTATCCTACTAGACTTGTCATTAAATCAGTTTTCAGACGCCAATCTACCCGACTGACAAGAATTTGCTAATTTTTACTTGCATTCTTAATGTAGAATGCAATAGCTAAAAAATTATTACCAATATTAAGTACACTCTGAAATTAAGACTATAACTAAAAATTTTTTAATGTTACTGTGATAAAAATTCCGCGCCTAACCGGGTAATCATAGTCTTTTATTTTAAAGTAGAATTGCTGAAAATATTGCCTACTAAAATTAAATACTGTCTTTCGGAAAAATGATTTCGAATTTCCTTTTTAGTTAAAGGCTGTCCTATCTCGTTGAATTTGGTAAACACTCACGAAATTTTTGTTTGTAGAATTTGGCTGGTCGATTTGGGGTTTGGGAATAAGTTTATTGAGAATTTTTCTGTATTTTGTCATTGTCTGACTTTCTTTTTGTTGATATTTTATTCTTGAATTGTTGCATTCTGCTTTATATTTTTTTATTCCTAGCTGCCAAATTAGCCACCTTTGTAATTACTTTTATATTTTTTATTGTATCTTATCTCAATTGAGTTGACTATACTCAAAAAATTAAGTATAGTAGTTAAAGTAATAGGGCCCGTAGCTCAGGGGTTAGAGCAGTCGGCTCATAACCGATTGGTCGCAGGTTCAAATCCTGCCGGGCCCACCCTGATTAAGGCAGGCTCTTACCCTAAATGGGTGATCAGCTAGAAAGCTAACAAGCCTGCCGAGATTATACATTGACTTATGTCATAAAAATGATTATAGTATAGGAGTAATTCGTTTATAAATTAAATAACCTTAAATAGACACAAGCCGAGGTAGCTCAGTGGTAGAGCAAAGGACTGAAAATCCTTGTGTCGAGAGTTCAATTCTCTCCCTCGGCACCAAAATTTATCTAATTCAAGCGAGAGTGGCTCAGCGGTAGAGCATCTCCTTGCCAAGGAGAGGGTCGCGGGTTCAACTCCCGTCTCTCGCTCAGGGACTAAATATATCAAGAGGCAGACATTGTGTCTGTTTTTTGATAGTTATATATATCTATTCACCTTTTTTTTAAATCATTATATTATAGTGCTATGAATAGGCAGTTTTCTAAAAAATATTTCTTTTTACTTTTTGCTGGCTTAATGCTCATACTTGGCATTGGTAGTTTTTTATTTTTTAATTTACTTCCAAAAAACAGCCCTTTGTTTGATTTTATATTTTTTTTACAAAACAAACCTACACGCCCCTCTACTACTAATGAAACCATTAATAAAAATAATAATTTTATCCCTGAACATTTTTGGCAAAACTGGAATCTTAAACCAGAGGAAAAAGAGCTTGTTGTTTATCCAATGCCGGATATGGAAAAAATGAAAAATAAAGGTTGTGTGGCTGATGGTCTGTTGAGTGGATACAATAAAACCAGTAAAGACACTAAAGTCGCTCATAATAGTAATTGTTATTTTTTTTCTCGAGCGATTGAAACCTGGTTAGAAGCTCCGGACTTTAGACAGGCTAAAAAAATTATGGAAAAAATTGATCGAAATGATGTTTTGTATGGAATGTTTATTGCTGAGGCAATTAATAAAAAAGAAAAATATATTTATTATGATGAAGGTCGGCGATTTGATTTTAAAGAAATGTGCAAAAAAAATAGTAAAAATTTTTGGGGTGAACATACTTGTAAACCTTCTTTTAAAAAGAAGGAATACCGCCTTTACTTAAAACAAATTACTCACCAAGCTATGGATATTGGCATTCAAGTATTTCTATTTGGACAGGTTTATCATCAAGAAAAAGATTTGAACAAGCCAATTGTACAGGAAATTATCAAAGATATGCGAAAGTATGCCAAAAAGAAAAACATGCGAATTATTATTGGTGCTCAAACCAATAATATCACCGACGAAGGGTATTTACGCTTGTTTGATTTTATTGAAGGTGGTGTTGGCTTACATTCCAATGGTATAGTTGAAGATGGTCCTTGTTTTTCTCGCTGGTGGGACGCTAAAAATAATAGTGGCTGGTGTTGGGCTTTAATGTGGAATAATAAATGGAAAAGTAAGGCTAATAATGTTTTTGTACATTTTGATTGGAGCGGAAAAAAAGGTGATGATATGAGCACCTTTGCTTTGATGAGCGATGACTTGCGTCACAAAACATTACAAAAGCTCCATCATAAATTCATTTCTCAGAATGTGGGGTTTTTAATGCCTCTACTCACCCCACTTCCTAAAGATAACGGTGGTTGCCATGGTCCACGCAAGCGGTTTTATTCCGCCAGTATGAAATATGGGTGTAAAGACTTGGATGTTATTAATGAAATTTTGGAATAAATTTATCTTTACGACGCAAGTTTTGACAAGGTGTTTTTTAGTCCAATTGCTTATCTCCTTTCATAATTTTCTCTATACTCGGTATCTTCTGTTTTGGAATTACCAATTCCATTTCGGAACACTTTTTGGAAATTTGTAGCCCATTTTGGTTAACTTCTATTTTTCAAAATTTAATAAAAAATCCCTACCTCGGTCGGCAGGGATTTTGAATTTAAGGGACTATCTTCAGACAAGGCGACTACTTCACCCAATATTTTCCTTTGGTCTGTTGTTCTTCTTTTTGTTTTTCTTCTTTAATTTTGTCTTTGGCTATTTGGCGGAGTTGTTGGAGATCTTCTTTTTGAAGTTCCAATGCTCTTTGAGAAAGATGTTCTATGGTATTTAACTTTGGGTCGTCTAGCACTTCTGCTAAAAGTATTTCTAGGATTGCACCCATTTGTGGTCCGGGTTTAAAGTTATATTCGGCTAGTAGGATGTCTCCGTTAATTTTTAAATCTTTAACGGAAATTGGGTCTTTGGAAACTTTTTCTACCATATATTTAAAGTGGCGTAATTTGTATGGCACGGCTTTAGCTACTCCGCTTCCTAAGCGGTCACCAATTCGAACATCTATTAAATCATTAATATTATCTAAGCCAACTTTACGGATTACTTTTCGCACGCCCTTCTCACCAACTTCGTCGGTGTTGTAGTAAAACATGTGATTTTTAACAAGCAAAACTGTTTTGTCTATTATTTTTCGAGGAAATTTTAATCGCTCCATAATTACCTTTACTTTTCTAGCACTAATATACTCATGTCCATGGAAAGTTGCTTTGTAGCCGTGTCCTCGTTTTGATTCTGGTTTTCCGATGTCGTGAAAGAAGGCTGCTAATCTTACTTCTAATTTTTTCGACGGGCAAGTTTTTAGGGCGGCAAGTAAATGTTTGTAAACTGTGTTAAATGGTCCATAATAATGGTGCCGATTTTGACGAACACTAATAGTATCTAAAATTTCCGGTATTATATATTTCATTAAACCAGTTTCTACCAAAAGTTCTACTCCCCAGGCAGGACGGTTGGAGAGAATAATTTTTTGAAATTCATCACTAATTCGCTCTGGAGAAATGTGTTTTAATAAGTGAGCATTTTTCTTAATGGCATCAAATGTCCGCTCGCCAATCCACCAACGAGAATGTTTATGTTGGGATAATGTTTGGTATTCGGTTTTTTGATTTTGATGTCCTTCTTTTTTTCTGTTTTTTAAAAAATCCAAATCATCTCCCTCGCTCAATTGTGAAGCGAAACGAACGGCACGCATCATTCGCAAGGCGTCTTCATTAAATCTCTCATCCGCCTCCCCCACCGCACGAATTGCTTGATTTTGGATATCTTGCACTCCGCCGAAAAGGTCTATAATTTTCCAACCATATTTCTCCCAACTTTTGTTTGGATTATTTAAAATTTCATCATTTAAAATTGAATTAAAATTTAAAATTCTTGACCGACGACTGCTCGGTTTAAATTTAAAATTAAAGCGAAGCGCTATAGCATTGCAAGTAAAATCCCTTCTGCTCAAATCTTCTTCCAAAGTTTCGGCAAATTTAACCTCGTCTGGTCGACGATTATCTGAATAAGTTGATTCAATTCTATAAGTGGTTATTTCTACATTGCCAATTTCTGATTCACTGTTTTTTGTATTATTTTTCTGCTCCTCCTTTTTAGTATTCGTAGATTCCTGGCCGGCGAATGCCTGGTCGTGGTTATTTTTTTCGTTCGCGCTCCTCGAGGTCCCACCTCTTCCGTCGCTATTCGCTCCTCCCCGAGGAACGACCTCTTCCCGCGCTTGACTTTCGACTTGAATGTATTTCTCCGGCAGAATTACCGTTCCGAATTGATTTTCATATTTTC
>Ga0256913_10001574_pt1 | contig 11707 bp, 9 predicted proteins | sample Axial_MatmetaG_FD_185970 | JGI IMG/M metagenome (GOLD analysis project Ga0256913, IMG submission 185970) | Deep-sea worm associated microbial mat communities from Axial Seamount, Juan de Fuca Ridge, Pacific Ocean - Axial_Mat | ecosystem: Environmental > Aquatic > Marine > Oceanic > Microbial...
GAAAGAACATGCTATGGCTATTTTTCAGGGGATGATTGACCGGGGAATTGAAAAAGATTGGTGGACACAATGTTCACTAAATGTGGCCGATGATGAAGCAGTGCTGGCCAAGATGGCAGAGAGTGGCTGTAAACTTATTTTTATCGGAATTGAGTCGGAAACTACTGAAGGTCTGGAGGATACCAATAAAATCCTGAATACCCGTATGGGGTTTGATAAGTATACAGAAGCCTTTAATAAAATCCATAAATATGGAATGGCGGTTATCGGGTCCTTTATTTTTGGACTTGACAGCGATACTGTTGAAGCGTTGGAGCATAGAAAAGAGTATATTCTGAGTCAACCTATTGATGCTTATCAAACCGGAATCCTGACTCCGTTGCCGGGTACAAAATTGTATCGTGAATATGAGGAGCAGGGTCGAATTATTAAAAACAACTACCCTAAGGATTGGCAATATTACAGTATTGAAGATGTGGTAATGAAACCGGGGAAAATGGATGCAGATACCTTAAGCTATACCATGAAGAGTATCTGGTTCGACCTGTATAGTAAGAAAACCATTTTGAGAAAGTTTATGAGTACTCTTCGGGCAACACGTAGTACAGCAGCTGCCGGATGGGCTATTTCTTCTAACTTTACTTACCGTAATATGGGTATCGATCTTTTTGGTCTTGAGCGGTTCGATATTGAAGATATTATAGGAAAGTATAAAAGAATGTAGTTTGTTTGATTTGTTTTACTAATCGTTTCTTTAGCATAAATTTGTTTTCCAAAAAACTTTTCAACTATTAAATAGTTAATAAGAATCTTGCCTTGCCATAGACTTCTGTTTTTTTAGTTCCTATTTTTATACCAAACAGAATTGATGATTATGGCAGCCAAAAAAGCAGAAAAGAAAACGGAGAAAGCGGGAAAAATATTTGTGTTGGATACATCGGTTATACTCTATAACCACAATGCAATTCTTAGTTTTGAAGAGAACGACGTGGCCATCCCTATCACCGTACTCGAAGAATTGGATAATTTTAAAAAGGGTAACGATACCAAAAATTTTGAAGCGCGGGAGTTTATTCGTTACATGGATAAAATTTCGGGTAAGTCGGCCATGACCAACTGGCGGCGAATTAACGGACCGGATAAAGGCCGTTTCAGGGTGGTGATGAATGAAAACAGCAAAAAAGATGCCCGAAAAATTTTTGGAGATAATAAACCTGACCATCGTATTCTTAATGCAGCTCTGAAACTTAAAGAAGATCATCCTGAGAAGAAAGTTATTTTGGTTAGCAAGGATATTAACCTTCGGTTGAAAGCAAAATCGCTGAATCTGAATGCTGAGGATTTTGAAACGGGTAAGATTCAGAATATTGATGAACTATATACCGGAAAAAGCCAGCTTGATAATGTTAATCCGGAAGTGATTGATAAACTGTACAACGATGGTTTCTGTTCGTTGGAGGATTTGAATATTGAAAAGCCATACGCCAATCACTATTTTATTTTGAAAAGTGAAACTTCATCGGCATTGGCTTTTTTCAACCCCATTACCGAGCGCATTGAACGCGTGGGCAAGCAGCCTGTTTCCAGAATTATGCCACGCAATGCCGAGCAGGTTTTTGCCCTTCATGCATTGATGAACCCGGAAGTAAAGCTGGTAACCATGCAAGGTGTTGCGGGTACAGGAAAAACCTTGCTGGCTTTGGCCGGTGCCTGGGAGCAGCGACGTAACTATAAACAGATCTACCTTTCGCGACCCATTGTACCGTTAAGTAACAAAGACATAGGGTATTTGCCAGGTGATATCACCTCAAAAATTAACCCTTATATGGAGCCGCTGTGGGATAACCTGAAATTCATTCAAAATCAATTTGGCGAACAGGATAAGGAGTACAAGCGCATTAGTGATGCCATTGAAAGTGAAAAGCTGCTGATTACTCCATTGACATACATCAGAGGGCGTAGTATTTCCAATATCTTTTTTATTGTGGATGAAGCGCAGAACCTTACACCACACGAAATAAAGACCATTATTACCCGTGCCGGAGAAAACACGAAAATTGTCTTTACCGGAGATATTTATCAAATTGATACTCCCTATCTGGATTCGCAGTCAAATGGCCTGTCGGTATTGATTGACAGAATAAGCCATCAGGGAATTTATGCACATATACAGCTTGAAAAAGGTGAGCGTTCTGAGCTGGCTAACCTGGCCAATGAGTTGCTGTAGAAATTGAGGGTTGTAGTTTTATTTATTTATTTATTTATTTTCTTCAATTCTTTTAATTCCCTGTTTTGCCTTTTCCTTGATGCTGGTTTCGTACTCATCGAAATCAAGTTCGCGGCAAAGTCTGTAATATTTTAACGCCGACGGGTAATCCTTTTCCGATTCGAAAATCATCCCCAGTTGCAGTGCTGCATTGCCGGCAAAATATCGTTTGGAGTTTTTTCCTGCCTTAATTGTTTTTACGAAATATTTTTTTGAATTAGCCGTGTTTTTTGTTTTTTGTTCTATTCTTCCCAGCCGGTATAGTTGTTCAATCTTATCTTCTTTAGAAAAACCCGAAAGATCATTATTCTTTAATAATGCCCGTGCTTTATCAAAGTACCCACCATCGGAAAGCAGTCGCACTTTTAATAAAACAACATTTGGTATTTTACCAGAAAGCGCTTCTTTGTTGGCATCTTTATCAGCATCAACATTTGTTTCTCCGGCCGTCAATACCTTTTTCATCACTTCCAGATAACCGGTAGTGTCGCCATTAATTAAATAACTCCAGCCTGTTTTTCTCCAGGCATCTTTTATAAAGTTGATGCCTTCGAAATGATTGATGTAATAACGGTATTCTTTTGGTGCTGTTTGGTCGAGTTTGCGTAATCGGTATTCTCCTTTTAAATAGTAGAGATAGGTGAAAGGGTAGTAACCTTTCCATTGAGTTGCTTTGTTCAATAGTTCGAGTGCTTCGTCGTTTCTATCAGACCGGGCAAGCATGTTGGCTTTTAAAAAAGTTAACAGTAAATTGTTATTTGTAAATGGAGTAAGCGTTTCTAAAAGCAGCTCTTTTTTATTTTTGTCCAGTCCCAGGTTCATTTCCATAAAGCCAAGATAAAATAGTACTTCCGGCTCAAGATAGTTTAAATTGTTGTTGTTTTTAATGATTTCCAAAGCGCGGTAGAGTTCTTCTTCTCCCTGAGATACATTGCCTTCCATTGATATGAGTGAGAGAATCCATTGATATTGGTCGGGAACCATTCCGATAATAATATGAAGCACACCGGAGGTAATTAGCTGCGGTTTAAATTCGGGAAACTTTTCTCTGTTTTCTTTAATCAGAATGTAACTTCGCCTTATGTCCAGTGCCGAGCTAAAATAGTTTTGAAATTTTAAACCTGCGATGGCCCACTGCAGCCGGATATTTGCTTTAAGATAATTTTTGTACGGATTGTTGTCGGGCAATTGATCCAGCAGGTCTAACCTTTCACTTTCATGGTCTTCGATTTTATTGAAGAGTAATTCATTTTCCCCTATGAATAATGAAAGGAAATCGATGTAGTTTTCCAGATATAGCGGATATAGGTTTTCAGGGTTGTCTTCTTTTTCCTGTTCAATTAGTATTCGGGCATCCTCAAATTTCAGATTAATTACTTCGGTATAGGCATCACGGCAGTGTTTCTCAATAATAATTTCCTGTGCTGTTGCCCGGGGAGTAGGCAACAGAATTAACAGTAGAAATATAACACCGGTTTTTAACCTCATTTTTGTTTTTATGGTGGAGAATCAAAAGTAAATAAAAAAAGGAGTGCTTTTAAAAGCACTCCTTTTTCAAATTTTTCAATATTGTTGTTGACTATTGATTGGCAACTTTTTCAGCAATGTCGTTATCAACAAGGATTCTTCCACAATATTCACAAACAATAATTTTTTTGTGAAGTTTGATGTCCAGTTGGTGCTGAGGTGGAATTTTGTTAAAGCAACCACCGCAGGCGTCACGCTCAATTTGTACTACAGCTAAGCCGTTACGGGCATTCTTGCGAATACGTTTGTAGGCTGTAAGCAATCTTTCTTCTATATATTTTTCGTTGGCTTCCGAATTTTTCTGAAGTTCCTGCTCTTCTTTTTTTGTCTCTTCAACAATCCCGTCAAGTTCTTCTTTCTTGGCATTAAGGTCTTGTAATCGCTCATCAAATTTAGCCTGAGCTTCATCAACCTCAGCCTGCAACAGCTCTATGCGATGCTTGGCTTCTCTGATTCTTTTCTCAGAAAGTTCAATTTCCAGTTTTTGAAATTCAACTTCTTTCGACAGTGCATCGTATTCGCGATTGTTACGAACATTTAACAGCTGTTCTTCGTATCTTTTAATGAGAGTATTACTTTCGGTAATAGCATTCTCTTTATCGGTGATAGAATTTTGAAGGGCTTCAATTTCTTCATTGAATTTGGCAATACGTGTTTCAAGCCCGGCAATTTCGTCTTCCAGATCGCTTACTTCCAAAGGAAGCTCACCGCGGATGATTCTTATTTTGTCTATCTGTGCGTCAATTTGCTGCAGCGAATAGAGGGCAACTAACTTTTGCTCAACACTTACATCTTTCTCTTCGCCTGGCTTTATTTTTTTACTTGTCATATCAACTTTGTTTTCAGTTTTTTATAAAAACAACACCGGATTAGTGGATGTTTCTGAAATTTGGAGTGCAAAAGTAGTAAATTTTTCCATAATAATTTCATACAAAAGCTCTTTTGTGAATTGTTCTGTTTCATAATGTCCTGCATCCACGATTGTCATTTCATTAATGTGCTCAAAGAAGTCGTGATATTTTATATCAGCAGTTATGAAAACATCGGCGTGGGCTCTGTAAGCGTTGTGAATCAGAAAACTGCCGGAACCGCCACAAAAGGCAACATTTTTAATCAGATGATTTTCGGTAGCATTGTATTTTAAGACCCCTGCTCCAAGCGTTTGCTTTATTTTTTTTAAGTAATCAATCAGCAGGATTTCCTGTTTCAGTTCGCCAATCATCCCGGCTCCGGTTCCCGAAAATGAGTTTTCCAACGGGTAAATGTCAAAGGCAACCTCTTCGTAAGGATGAGCTTTAATCATTGCTTTGATAACATCATTTAACTTGTATGAAGGAACAACAGTTTCAATTTTAATCTCTTTCTCTGAATGAAGTTTTCCTGTCTCGCCAACAAATGGGTTTGTGCCATCGTTTGCCCGAAAGGTTCCTTCCCCGGCCGAATTGAAGCTACAATTGTCGTAATTTCCAATGTTTCCGGCTCCTTCCTCAAACATGGTTTGTCGGACTTTATCTGCATAATCAATCGGACAAAAGACGATAATCTTTTTTAATGTTGATGCTCCGGGCGATAGAATCTTCAAATTAGTAAGCCCCAGTTTTTCACCAAGTTTTGCATTAACCCCGTTTGCCATGTTGTCCAGGTTGGTATGTATCGCATAAATGGCAATATCGTTTTTAATGGCTTTGATAACCAGCTTTTCGGTAATATTATTGCCGGTAAGCCTTTTTAACCCTTTGAAAATTAGCGGGTGGTGAGCAATTATTAATTTGTGATCCTTCAGAATTGCTTCGTCAAGAACTTCCTCGGTGACATCCAGTGTTATCAGCGCACTTTCTATTTCCTGATTTGGATTTCCCAGCAACAGACCTGAATTATCATAAGACTCTTGTAAAGAAAGTGGAGCTACATTTTCTAAATAATTGATTATCTCTTGTATCTTCATCTAATATTTTTGTGATAAAATTAATTGTTTTTTAACTTGATGTAACTATTTACTTTTTATTTTTACAGGATGAATATGCTTCGATTTGCTTTATATCCACTTGCTTTGCTATACGGTTTGGCCATTTACATACGACATAGACTGTTTGATGCAGGCATATTTCATTCAAAAAAATATAACATCCCTGTAATTGGCGTTGGTAATCTTACCGTTGGCGGAACCGGTAAAACACCAATGGTTGAGTATTTAATTCAATTGCTGGCTGATCAGTTTAAAACTGCCACTTTGAGCCGGGGTTATGGAAGAAAAAGTAAAGGGTTTGTTTTAGCAACTCAATATTCGGATGTTAATGAGATTGGTGATGAGCCTTTGCAATATTACAGGAAGTTCAGGAAAAGTGTTACCGTTGCTGTGGATGAAAACAGAAGGGAAGGGATTGAATTTTTAATGCAAAACGATTCCAAACTTGAGTTGATATTACTTGATGATTCTTTTCAGCACAGATATGTAAGCCCGGGTATCAATATATTGTTAACAGATTTTTATAATGTATATCCTGAGGATCACTTGCTTCCTGTGGGGAAGTTGCGTGATTTAAAACGCGCTGCCAAAAGAGCTGATATTATTATTGTTACCAAAACTGACAGGGTAATGTCGCCTATACTGCGTAAAGGGTTAATAAAATTGATTAACCCGCTGCCTCATCAAAAAGTATTTTTCTCATTTCTTGAGTATGGCGATTATCAACCTGTTTCGGGATTGGAATTGCCTATGTTGGAGAAAAAACCCTCTGTAATTGTTTTATTAACGGGGATAGCTAACCCGTGGCCTTTGCAGGATTATTTGATTTCCAGATGTACAGAGCTGGTTAATATTGAGTATCAGGATCACCATCAGTTTACAAGAAAAGATATTGAGCATATTTTGAATGTGTTTAATAATCAGTTTGCAAAGAATAAGATTTTGCTGACAACTGAAAAAGATATGATGAGGTTGATAAAATCTCCGTATTTTAGCCGCTTTAAAGATGTCCCGCTTTACTACATTCCGGTTAAAGTAAGGTTTCATAATCCGGATAGTGAAGCTTTTGATCAAATAATAATAGACTATGTTAGCAAGAATAAAAGAGACAGCTGAATTTATTAAAGGGAAAATAAAATCAGAACCACGTGTTGGAATAATTTTAGGGTCGGGTCTTGGTGGTCTGGTTGACGATATTGAAACAGAAGTAGCTATTCCTTATCACACCATACCTAATTTTCCGGTTTCAACTGTTTCGGGCCATAAAGGCCAGCTTCTTTTTGGAAAGCTGAATGGAGTGGATGTGGTTGCTATGGAAGGCCGGTTTCATTATTACGAAGGTTATACCATGGATCAGGTAACTTTTCCTGTCAGAGTGATGAAACTACTGGGAATTAAGAACCTGTTTGTTTCCAATGCCAGTGGAGGTGTAAACCCTGAATTTGAAATTGGCGATATCATGTTCATTACCGATCATATTAATCTGATGCCAAATCCTTTAATTGGAGCCAATCTGGAAGAGCTTGGACCACGGTTTCCTGACATGAGCGAGGCTTATAGTAAAGAGTTGCTTTCGAAAGCAAAAAAGATTGCCCGCCATTTGAAAATCAGATACAGGGTGGGTGTTTATGCTGCGTTAACAGGGCCGACTTATGAAACCCCACACGAATATTTTTATGTTCATCGCATTGGTGGTGATGCGGTTGGTATGTCAACAGTTCCCGAGGTAATTGTGGCGCGTCATATGGGACTTCCGGTTTTTGCCGTTTCAGTGATTTCTGATCTTGGTGTTGAAGGAAAGATTGTGGAGGTTTCGCATAAAGAGGTTCTTGAAGCTGCCGAACAAGCTGCCGGAAAAATCAAGCAGATTGTAATGGAGCTGGTGAAAGAAGTTTAATTTTGGTATAGATTAATAAAATTTAGGCATCCCAAACTTCAAATTTTAGGCACTTAATAAAACAATATGCTCCCAAACAGCAAGAAAGTATATTTCGCCTCTGACTTTCATCTGGGAATTCCGGATCATGATAGCAGTCTGATTAGGGAGAAGCGCCTGGTGAGATGGCTCGACATGATTAGAGATGATGCCGAGGCCATTTATCTGATGGGTGATATTTTCGATTTTTGGTTCGAATATAAACAGGTTGTTCCCAAAGGTTATGTACGACTGCTGGGTAAACTGGCAGAAATGACCGATAGCGGAATTCCGATACACATATTTCGTGGAAACCATGATGTTTGGGCTTTTGGTTATCTTCATAAAGAAGCCGGAATTCAAATTCACCGTGATGCTGAGGTAGTGGAGTATCAGGGTAAAAAGCTTTTTCTTGCCCACGGTGACGGATTGGGTCCGGGAGATAGAGGTTATAAATTACTGAAAAAGGTTTTCGCGTTTAAACCCAATCAGTTTTTGTTTAAATGGCTACATCCTGATATTGGAGCGGCAATGGGGCTTTTCTTTTCGCACAGGAGCCGCCTGGCAAATATTGCTAAAGAGCAGACTACAAAGAAAGACCTTCCTTTGAAAAAAGAGATGCTTTACCAATATGCTTTGCGAAAAACGGAGTTGATGCCCGATATTGATTATTTTATTTTTGGTCATCGCCATATTCCTTATTTGGTGAAATTAAATGACAAAGCCACTTTAACAATACTTGGCGATTGGATTACTCACTTTACTTATGGGGTGCTAAGTAATGGTAAGATAGATCTTAAAAAGTTTGAGGAATAGCTTTTTACTTGATAATAACATCATCCGGAATACTGTAACCCTGCTTTTTCATATACTCGCCAAACTGTGCGGTAATTTCATCAATAAGAGCTTTTTCAACTTCGTATTTATTTTTCTGGTATCCTTTAATGGAATTAAAATAGCTGCTGAAATAATCTTTAACCGAATCAAAATCCTCATTCAATAGATTGTCATATATTCTGCGTATTTCCTCAACGGGATGCTTTTCAAACTCTTCATACTTTAACACATAAAGATTCTTTTCGGGGATAAGTGACCGTTGTTCGTAATAATCGGTAAGGAGTTTTTTGAAAATATCAAAAATGATTTCTTTTATCAAACCTTCTTCAATATGCTGAAGTTGCAAGGTGGGTAATAAGTTGATAAAAAACTTTTCGGTAGAAAGGTAAACAGTTATAGGATTGCGGTATATGTAAAGGAACTTTGCATCAGGATATAGCTTTAAGATATGTTTGATACGTGCTGTATTTACCGGGTTTTTCACAATCAGCCTTTTACCTTTGCTATTGATTAATGCTTTTTTAAGCATCAGGTCATATTTTTTGAACCATAATTTCTTTTCCTTAACCGTCAGGCCTTTGTGGTGTACTGCCTTGTCATAAAAGGTTTGGTAATTATTCGGAAAAAAAAAGAAATTATAATAGGCGTTATGCTGATAATTAGCGAAAGCAAATTCATCTTCCTGTGGTAAATCTACCCCGAGTTTTACATTATCAGATGGACGTTTCTCGGGGATGTTTATTTTAACAAAAGTCTTAAAGATAGCTTTACTGCCAAGGTTATGCGGAAAAAGCGAATAGTATGTAGTAAGATAACCGGCATCAGGATCAGAACATAGCATATTGTGAAGTAGCGTGGTGCCACTTCGCCAATGTCCGATGATAAACAAAGGAGGTTCTTCAAACTTAAATTTTGATAGTTTTTTGCTAAAAAGAATTTTATCCCACCAATGAAAAGGGGTGGAAATCAAAACAATCAATGTGGTTAGAAAGATTTTGTAGTAGTATCTTGAGTCAATACGTCCCTGTTTCAATACCTTAAAATAGTTCTTAAAGGTTGAACCACACAACACAGAAATTGGCGGAAACTTGAACTGGCTCATAAAAACTAATAAGTTTGGTTTAGGCAGGTAAAAATAGTATTTATCCAATCAGGCTTTAAGGCTATTAATTAATAATCATTAAATCTTACTTCGGAGAGATACCTGATTTGAAAATGATTTTTAACTTGTTTAATCTACTTTAGTATCTTAGCTTTTTTATTTTTAGCAATGATCAGTAAATATCTTAGTCGAAGAACCTTTTTTAAAGGAACACTGGCAGCAGCTTCTTTGCTGGTTGTCGGGGTATGGGATAAAATGGTTAAGACAGAAGTGGGTTCAAATAAAAAAGGCATAATAAGGATTCCGTTTAACCGGAATAAAAAAGTTTTTTTTGCCAATGATTTTATTGTTGTTAATGATGTAAATCAAACCAAAGTGTTTTCGTCTCACTGCACCCATTTGGGATGTTTCATTCATGAGTTTAAAGAGGGAAAATTTATTTGTCCGTGTCACGGATCCGAGTTTACGTTGGATGGCGAAGCAGTAAAAGGACCGGCATATAAACCGTTGGAGAGGATGGATTTTGAATTTGATGACAACAAAGAGCATTTAATTATAAATGGATAGAATGCATTGACCTGTCAGGTTGATTAAAACCTGACAGGTCAACGTACAATAATCAGTAACCAAATTGAAACAACTTAAAAAGTATCTAAAAGAAACAACTTTCGGGCAATGGAGTCTTACCATGTTTTTTATGGCAGTGGTATCAGGCATCTTGCTGATGTTATCTTTTGATATGAACGACCCCTATGGATCGGTTTCGAAAATGTTATTGGTAAACCCATACGCATCATGGATCAGGAATATACACTATTGGAGTTCGCAGCTCTTTTTGGTCTTATTGCTGTTTCATTTGTACGAACATTTTAAACAGAAAAAAGCGGTTAGACTGAATAACCCGGTTTGGTTCAGATTAACGATTAGCCTGTTGATATTGTTCATGGTGATGTTCACAGGGTTTTTACTGAGAGGTGATGCCGATACATTGCAAGCCAGGCAAATTGTAGTGAAGCTTATCAGGGAAATTCCTTTTCTTGGAAACCTGCTTGCCTATGTAATCTTCGGTAAAGAGGGTTCTTATCAGCTAATATACCTCAACCATGCGGCAACCTTTACCATTATTTCTCTTGTGTTTATTTTTGAACACAGTCGTAAATTGTGGCCTGAAATGCGAACAGTGGTTTATGCATTATTTCCGGTATTTTTGATTAGTTACTTTTTTAGTGCTCCGCTTCATAACAACCTTCATCCTGTGTTAAAAGGCCCCTGGTATTTTGTAGGGTTGCAGGATTTGCTTCACTGGTTCAGCCATCCGCAATGGTTGCTGCTTCTGTTAGCAGCTTTATTGTTGATGCTGTATTTGGCTGGAATGCGTAAATATTCAATATATTATATTTCGCGAAAGGTTCTTCTGATTATTACCGTGGTTTATGGAGTGTTAACAATAGACGGGATGTTTCTAAGGGGTGAGAACTGGAAACAAATTTTTCCTTGGGAAAATAATTATCATTATGAAGTGATGGAGGTTTATCACTTTACCAGGATTGATCCTGCTTCAGGAAATTATGCCGGTAAAATTTCCGAAATACCAATTATTTACGGCCGTGCTGAGAGTTGTGTTGTTTGTCACGATAAAGTAAAAGGGTTTTCTACATCGCACAATCCAAATGTTGTTGGTTGTTTCTCGTGTCATGGAGGAAATCCATTCTCAATGAACCAAACGGCGGCACATAAAAATATGATATTGATTCCCGGAAATCTGTCAAATGCCGGTCGCTCATGTGGTACTACCGGGTGTCATTCTGAGATAGTGGAGAGAATTGACAACGGGTTAATGTCAACTTTGTCAGGAATGATTAATGTGGACAGGTATGTATTTAATGAGCAGGAAACACCTGATGGCAAAGCCACAGTGGCCAATCTGCATCACTCGGCTGCTGATGAGCATTTGCGAACCATGTGTGTAAGGTGTCATCTTGGGAATGATAAACTGGAAACAGGACCGGTTACGGAAGAGAGCAGAGGAGGCGGATGTCTGGCTTGCCATTTAAACTATAGCAGTAAGGGATTGTCGGCTCATAATGCACATCA
>Ga0256913_10001575_pt1 | contig 11707 bp, 8 predicted proteins | sample Axial_MatmetaG_FD_185970 | JGI IMG/M metagenome (GOLD analysis project Ga0256913, IMG submission 185970) | Deep-sea worm associated microbial mat communities from Axial Seamount, Juan de Fuca Ridge, Pacific Ocean - Axial_Mat | ecosystem: Environmental > Aquatic > Marine > Oceanic > Microbial...
CTCTTAAGAAACCTGGTGCGTCGCTATTGTAGCCATGCAACTCTCCATCTCTTTTGACTATTGTATTGACCGCTCCTACTCTCAGAGCAAAAGGATCCAAGTGGTCACAAGCTCTATATGCACTCTCTTTATGTGGTACTGTAATATTGATACCTTTTAGCCCCAATGAGATAAATTTATCTCTAAGCTCTTCACCACTCTTTAGAAGGTACCTTGTATAGCATCCATCATACCCCAACCCCCTAAAGGTCAAATTGTGCATCAGAGGTGATTTGGAGTGTGATACAGGATCACCAAATATAGCAAATAACTCTCTCATAGACTCTCCATCTCTTTGATGGTAGAGAGTAGAGCTCCTAGTTTGTTTTTGACTTCAAGATACTCTAGCTCTGGTTGACTATCTGCTACTACACCTGCACCTGCTTGTAGTGTGATAGAGTCTGGTTGGATAAGAGAAGTTCGTATAGCTATAGCACTATCCATATTGCCATTGAATGCAAAGTAGCCTACAGCACCACTATAGAAGCCTCTCTTGAGTCCTTCAAACTCAGCTATGATCTCCATCGCTTTGATCTTGGGAGCACCTGTCATAGTACCTGCTGTAAATGTACCAGCAAAGAGATCAAACATATCTTTGTCCTCCTCTAGCTCTGCCTCTACATCACTCACCATATGCATAACATGGCTATATCTCTCTACGCGCATCATATCAGTCACTTTGACTGTACCTGTCTGAGCCACTCTACCTACATCATTGCGACCCAAGTCTATCAGCATGAGATGCTCTGCACACTCTTTGGGATCATTGAGCATCTCTTGCTCCAACTCCAAATCTCTCTGATGTGTTTTGCCTCTCTTTCTTGTACCTGCAATAGGACGAAGGAGTATCTCATTGTTGGTAAGTCTCACCATCACCTCTGGAGATGAGCCACATATGGAGAAGTCACCATAATCAAGCAAAAATAGATATGGAGATGGGTTTTTAGATCTAAGAACACGATAGAAGCTTAGAGGATCTATCTTACCCTTTTGTGTATAGCGATTGGATAGAAGTATTTGGAATATATCTCCACTCCTGATATGCTCTTTAGACTCATCTACCATCTGCTTGAATCTCTCTTCTTCTATAGAAAAATACCCTTCACCATCTAGCTTAACAGGCTCTATAGGCATAGGAGTACTTGATTTACCTAGCATCGAGATGATATCATCAAAACTATCTTTCATGCTATTATCATTGAGTATCATTGTGAGTTTAGCACTTTTGTGTGAATATGCTAATATCATTTGAGGTCTAACAAGATCTAGATCTGGTGTATCCAATGGATCTGATAGATTCTCCATACTCTTTTCGAGTATAGGTTCAAATACTCTTACCATATCATACGCAATAAACCCTATAAAGCCATCAACAAAACTAAAACCTATCTCTTGTGATAGCTCTCTGTAGTGATCCATATCCAATCTACCATAATAACTTTTAAGAAATGAGAATGGATCTTCATCTATCTTATTGGTGACTCCATTGGTATCAGTATATAGTGTTGTCTTCTCTTTGTAGCTCAACCTCTCCATAGCACCTATAGTAATGAAGCTAAAATTACCATCACTGCTATTGATAACACTCTCAAAGAGCATAGTTATCTTATCACTAAATCTCTCTTTGATCTGACCATATAGGGCTACAGGAGTTAGCTGATCATAAAGTAGAGTTTGATACATATCTTATCTCCTACAACTTCTTGACGAAGGCACCTTTGTTTATCTTGTCCTTCACTCTTGATAGATCTCTCTTGGCTGTACTGCTATTACTATATGGTCCTATGAGAAGCTTACCACCTTTTAGCTTGTATCTGAAGCCACTACTTGTGATAACAGACAAAAATCTTTGACTAGGTGCTTTGCTGAAAGCACCTACTTGAATATAGTAACTTCCCGATGACTCTGCTTGTTTAGATTCTGCTTTTTTATGTGCTACTACTCTCTTCTTCTTTGTGGGTTTATGCTCTGCTTTTGGTTTCGGCTTTGACTTTGGTTTTGCTACAGGCTTAGATGTAGGCTTCTCTACCTTTGCTACAGTAGTATCTGCTACAGGTTTTTTATTTTCTGTAGTTTTGATCTCTATTGTTGGCTTGTCTATATTTTTAGTAGATCCTGTAGTACTCTTATCAACACTTACGATAGGCTTTGTTGATACTATATTGGCATTAGGAGCTTTGTTTGTCAACTCATCCTCAAGTATAGATGATAACTGATCTAACTCTTTCTTATCAGACTCTAAGACTTGTTTTGTTGAATCCAATTTCAACTCTGGACTTATCATATCCCCCTGCTTATCCTCTATGACTATGGTTGAATTATTTTCATTTTTATTCAAAAAAATTCGTGTCATAAAAAATGCTAATATCAAAATTGTAATAAGTAGGGCGATAACGGCAAGTATGCCTTTACCCTTTCCTTTTTCAGGTTCTTCATTGATGATCAGGTCATCTAAATTATGATCTATCTTTTGGTCATTCGTACTCATGGCTAGATACTCCCAGTAATATTTTGGGTATGATTATATCATATTTATCCATATTAAATAGATATAAATAGCGAATTTATCAAATTTATGGCTATAATACAGGTATATATCAGAAAGGGGAAATGCCATGTTTTATCGTATGATTTTTATATCACTATTGACTCTATTTAATATAATGTATGGAGAGGCTGAGATAGATTGTAAGATACATATAGATATCTCAAAAGATCATAACGATAACATGATATTCAAATTGAGCTATGATGATAGATGTGAAGTAGTAGTAGATCAAAATAGCACTCAAGTAATAATCAAACCAAAAAATATAGATATCAATAGAACTTCAGATAGTAATGCTACCGTAGAAGATCTAAATATGACAGAGAGTATCATAACTTTAGCAGAGAGTAAAATCGGTGCTAGTTATGGAGTAGCAAAAGCTGGTCCAGATCACTTTGATTGCTCTGGATTTGTATACTATGTATTTAGGAGCAATGGCATAGATATACCTCGTACATCACTCAACCAATCAAAAAGTGGCAAAAAGCTAAATAGAGATGAGATAGAGAGAGGCAATATACTATTTTTTGATACACATGAGAGAGATCATATCAACCATAGTGGTATCTATCTAGGTGATGGCAAATTTATTCACTCATCATCAGGTAGAGCCTATGGGGTCACTGTATCAGATCTTGATAGAGGATTTTACAAAGATAAATTTAGGTGGGGAGTTGATAAGATCAAAAAAGATCAAATCCAAAAAGATAATTGATTGGTATTGTTACGGCGATAAAATAGTAGCAATCAATGCATAATTTGTGCTAAATAAAGATACTATATCTATACAATATAGTATCTAATATTTAGATATAAAATTGATCTACTGATATAGTTTTTCTATATATTGATCTTGATTTTTGGTTGCATCTTCCAATGCCTCTATAGCTTCTATAGATAGAGAACTACCAGCTTCATCTGCCATCTGTGTCGAGATGAGTCTATTTAGACTATCTATAAGACGACCCGTCTCATTCATGTGATCCTTAGATATCTGATGATATTCATGGAATGGCAATTTGCCTTCTATATATATGATCCTTTTGATTTTTGCATTTTGCTCTTCAAAAAGTACATCATATTTGTCAAGAACTTTTATAACTTTATGTAAATGCTCACTAACTTTCTCCATCTCTCTTTTGCACTCCTCTTTTTTGGTGCAGTAGAATTTGGCATCTTCATTAACTTGATGAGCTATTTTTTTATTTTTTGTAGAACGCATACTCACTCTAATAGCATATATTATCCACATCACTATAATAGCTGTTGTAGCCAATATAGCCAAACCATAAAGTGGAACACCTTCACCACCAGTGACACTTCCACCTATCCAAGAGAGAATTTGATTCTTGGTCTCATCACTAGGCATTTTTGACGGATCAAGTGTAATGCCTAGCTTTTGTGTAGCCAAATACACCCAACCTGCGACAGAAGCCAATCCAAAAATGATAGCCAATATAAATGAGCTAAATTTACCAGATGATAGACTCTTTATATGCATAGGTTTTATGGGCTCTTTATCTCTAAATTGCAAACCATCTTTACCTATATCTTTGATAGGCTCTGGTTCGAACTCTATATCATTTAGCAGAGATTCTGCTATAGCTATATTTCCATTTATCAATTTGGATTTTTTGCTCTCATAAGCTTCTAAATCATCATTGAGAATATCCATACAATCTCTTACTTCGCTATCACTCTTTGTTACCATAGCACGAGCCTCATCTATCAACTCATCATTACTCTTTTGGGTAACTTCATCTTTGTGATTGTGATCTTCTTGGCCAACCTCTACTGACTGTTCTTTCTCAACAATCTCCTTACTATCATCAATATCTATTGATAGTTCCTCTTGCACCTCTGCTTCATCTCTCTTATCCATTGGTCATGACTCCTATATTAAAATCCTAGTATAAAAAATTATACCACTACTTTAAAAAATATGGCTTAAAGTTATAATTCAAGACAACATAATCTATAATACTATATATAGTATTATACTATGTTTATGGATTATACACTATCGCTATTGATTCCTGATGGACTTACAAACTGATCATTGAGTTTGCGTATAGCCTCTCTACTCTGAACCATCAACTTATCAAGTTGATCTTTTGTGTGTTTGTGCCACCCTCTCTTTTTGAGACCAAACATTGAGTTCCACCATCTTGTATTGTTGAGTATCGCTTTGGATATCGACATATCTCTCTTGGACCATATGTTTGCCTCTCGTATTGCAAAAAATCTACGGATCTTCATATGTATAAGCATGAAGAATATAATAAATACAGATAGTGAAGATATAGCATAGGTCTCTGATGCAGATATAGTATCAAGTATAGAAAACTTCACTTGCATAGATACAGATATGATACCTAAGGTTACAATTAGTGCCATATCTGCCCAAAATACTTTATTGCTCCAACTCTCTAGTGCACTTTGTAGATTTGGTAACTTCTCCTCTTTCATCTCTCTGGCAAAATCCTCTAATGACTTGATGATACGATAAGCTCTCTCGATACTTACTTTATCCATACGATCTACTATCTTTGCTAAATCAACATCTTTTTTACTCTTAAGTCGTGCAGATAGTGCTTCATCCTCTATATATATAGCTGACCCCTCATCATATATGCCATAGAAATTGCCTGATATGAGACCCTCTTTGGATAAAGCTCTCTGCCATGAGCCTATAACATCTTCAAGATTATCCTCTTTGCCCGTAGTATCTATCTGGTTGAGTATGTATAGTATCTTGTTTGCGTCTCGATGTTTGATAGTAGATGATACTAGATGCTCTAGTGTATCTCTCATGGCTCCTGGCTCAGGGTGTCTCGCATCAAAAAATATAAGCACCAAATCTGACATCTCTACTATATGACTAGTGATTTTTAATATACCATCTCTCTGACTGTCGGCATCAAAGCCTGGAGAGTCTATAAGTATCTTACCTTTTACTCTTTGTGACTTTAGTGTCTTGAGCTGTAGATATAGGTTGACTCTATTGCCTTCACCTGGATCTACCTTGTTTACCTCTTCACTAATATTGTAGAATGGAAATCTAGGATCAGCATCAAGAGCCAAGCCTGGTAAAGTTACAGCCTCTTCATTGTTGCCATAGCAGATAACAGTAAATTTATCATCTATCGCTTGATTGCCACTATCTTGAATCTCTTCACCTATATAACCATTGATAAATGTTGATTTACCAGCAGAGAAAGTACCCAATATTGAGATCATTGGCCACCAAGATATATGACTTGTATAGGTCTCATCAGGTGCTATAAATCCTATAGAGTGTCCCAACTTATCAAGATGCTCATACTCTGTAATCACATCTAATAGAACGGGGTTCTCTGCAGATAAATACTCTTTAAGTTTGCTATATCGTTCATTTGGCATCATTGTTAATATCCTTACAAATTATATTATATATATTGTACCTTATTGATTTTAAGAGTACTCAATATTTCTCTATATCAATTAAAATTTTTTATATAGTATCAATATAAAGTTTATACAAATCACTTAATAAACTTGACAATAAGTGACTAAAGTTGTATAATTTAGAAAATTAATTGACTTTAGGAGAATGATAATGAGTATATTAGAAAAATTAACCAATCAAATGACACAAACTGTAGAGTCAGGATTATCACTAGCACTACATAATAAAAACCCAGAGGTAGAGCCTATACATATGTTATGGGCTCTATTAGCAAATAGTGGCTCTATACTACACCAAGCACTAAATAAACTAAATGCAGATAAAGTAGCCATAGAGTTGGAGGCGAAGAGTAGGTCACAAAAACTACCTACTGTATCATCCGTGACAAAAGAGAGTATCAAACTATCACAAAATTTAGTCAGATCACTACAAAATGGTGAAGGTGTGATGGCAAAAAATGGTGATCAGTATTTAGCGGTAGATAGTTGGCTTATAGCCAATAGTTCAGAGGAGTATATCAGAGATATAATAGGCAGATATATAGATATGTCAGAGTTTATCAAGACACTAGAGGCTATAAGAGGAGGTAAGCAGATAGAGTCCCAAAGTGGTGATGAGACATTAGAGGCTCTTGAGCAGTATGGTATTGATCTCAATCAAAAAGCACTAGATGGTGAGCTAGATCCTGTCATAGGTAGAGATGAAGAGGTGCAGAGAATGATGCAAATCCTCATCCGAAAGACAAAGAACAATCCTATCTTGATAGGTGAGCCAGGTACAGGTAAGACTGCTATAGTAGAGGGATTAGCCCAGAGGATAGTCAACAAAGAGGTTCCTCTAAGTTTGCAAAACATGAGAGTCGTAGCATTAGATATGAGTAGACTTATAGCAGGAGCCAAATATAGAGGAGAGTTTGAAGATAGACTCAAAGCTATCATAGATGAGGTGAAGAGTTCAGCAAATGTCATACTTTTTATAGATGAGATACATACTATAGTCGGGGCAGGAGCTAGTGAGGGTAGTATGGATGCTGCCAATATCCTCAAACCAGCTCTTGCTAGAGGTGAGTTGCACACTATTGGGGCAACCACACTCAAAGAGTATCGTAAATATTTTGAGAAAGATGCGGCACTTCAGAGACGATTTCAGCCAGTCAAAGTGGGTGAACCTAGCATCAATGAAGCTCTACAGATACTTAGAGGTATCAAAAACCGCCTAGAGACCCACCACAATGTCATCATCACAGATAGTGCATTGGTAGCTGCTGCAAAGCTCTCAGATAGATATATCACTGATAGGTTTTTACCAGATAAAGCTATAGATCTCATAGATGAAGCAGCAGCAGAACTCAAGATGCAGATAGAGAGTGAGCCTACAGATTTGGCGAAGACCAAAAGGGAGATATCTACTCTCCAAGTAGAAAAAGAGGCTCTCAAGATGGAGGAGAGTGAAAAAAATAGTGCTAGGCTAGAGGAGATATCCAAAGAGTTAGCCGACCTAGAGGAGAAGAGAGTATCCCTACAGAGTCAGTTTGACAATGAAAAAGAGGTATTCAATCAGATAGCAGAGGTCAAGAGTGCTATAGAGTCACTCAAGACCCAAGCACAAGCGGTCAAGAGGGATGGGGATTTCAATAAAGCAGCAGAGATAGAGTATGGTCAAATCCCTGCCAAAGAAGAGGAGCTAAAGACTCTTGAGGGTAAGTGGTCACAGATGATGAGCGAGGGTACACTACTCAAAAACTCTGTAGATGAGGAGATGATAGCTACTATAGTGAGTCGATGGACAGGTATCAGTGTCAACAAGATGCTCCAAGGAGAGAAAGAGAAGATATTAGCTATAGAGTCTATCCTCAAAGAGGAGGTGGTAGGTCAAGATGAAGCACTCAAAGCAGTAGCAAGAGCTATCAAGAGAAATAAAGCAGGTCTAAGTGATATAAATCGTCCTATAGGTAGCTTCATGTTCTTAGGACCTACAGGAGTGGGCAAGACTCAAGTAGCCAAGACTCTAGCAAAATTTCTATTTGATAGTGAAAAATCACTCATCAGGATAGATATGAGTGAGTATATGGAAAAACATGCAGCTAGTCGTCTAGTAGGAGCGCCTCCAGGATATGTAGGATATGATGAGGGTGGACAGCTCACAGAGGCAGTCAGGAGAAAGCCATACAGCGTCATACTATTTGATGAGATAGAAAAAGCTCACCCAGATGTATTTAATACACTACTACAAGTGCTAGATGATGGTAGACTCACAGACAATAAAGGAGTAACGGTTGATTTCAAAAATACTATCATCATAATGACATCAAATATAGCTAGTGATAAGATCATGACCATCACAGACAAAAATGAGAGAGAAAAAGCAGTCAATGAGGAGTTGAAAAGAAGCTTTAAGCCAGAGTTTCTAAATCGTCTTGATGATCTAGTGATATTTAACCCACTTGATTTGGAGGCTATTACAAATATAGTAGATATACTATTTGCCACTATAGAGTCTAAGCTAAAAGAGAGAGATATCTCCATAAGCCTAACTCCAGAAGCCAAAGCATATATAGCTCAGGCGGGTTTTGATCCTGTATATGGAGCTAGACCTCTCAAAAGAGCTCTATATGAGGTAGTAGAAGATAGATTGGCAGAGCTTATACTAGAAGATAGGGTAGTAGAGGGTAGTAGTGTAGTGTTTGGTGTAACTGATGGAGAGATAGAGGTGGAGGTACTATAGTTATGATATAGGTTCCCACAAGAGTATGGGAACCATCACAATAGAAGCACTGGATAATTTGGGATAAAATCATTAGTTTGTATTTTAGCAAAGTTTGATAAGTTTTGAAGTTAGTATGTAGAAAAGAGTAAAATGGTGCGGCAGAGAGGATTTGAACCTCCACACCAATACTGGCACCAGCCCCTCAAGCTGGCGTGTCTACCGTTCCACCACTGCCGCACTGTAGACTAACTATATAAACGAGGAGACTTAAAAACTCAAGTCGTGACGGAATTATACCGTCACAAACTTAAGCTTAGCTTACTATTAACCTAAAAATGGGTTAGCATAAAGAGCGATCAATGCGATAACAAGTGTATAGATAACTTGTGCTTCGATCATAGCTAGAGCGATGAACATAGTTGTCATCAATTTACCACCAAGACCAGGGTTTCTAGCTGTACCAGCGATAGTTGCAGCAGATGCACTACCCATACCGATAGCACCACCAGCAGCAGCAAGACCAAGACCAACACCAGCAGCAATCACTGAGTATGCTTTGATCATAGATTCGCCATTTTCACCAGCGAAAGCAACAGCACCAAGTGCCAAGAAAAGTAAGAAAAACTTTTTCATATTTATATCCTTAAAATTAAATGGGTTTAGAGTCCCTCAACGACTATCTATCCAAAGTCCGTTCGGCTTGCGTATCCCTACTTATCACTTCAAAAAGATGAGGCAATTATATATAATAGTAGATTAGATTATGCTAAACTCTGCCTATTTAATCTATATTTTACCTCACTACCTGATATCTCTATGATGGAGAAGAAATTTTTTGTTACTACTATATAATATCCATCATCTCTATTTTCAAAATACTCTATGGATAGTTTTTTGCCCAACTCAAGATAGTCATGGTCGCCTAGATAGTTGTTGAATGGGATAGATAGATACTCTAATGGATTGAGTGGCTTCTCATTATCATAGTGGAATTTACCCTCACTGATCCTCTTTAGGCTAGAGAGTGTGCCATCTACACCTAGTCTATCTGCTATGAGGTGACCCAAGCTACGGATATATGTACCCTCACTCACTTTTGCTTCAAAGTGTATAAATGGGTGGTTGTAGTTGATGAGTCTTATCTCATATATAGTGGAGGTAATGCTCTTTAGCACTACATCTTCACCACTCCTAGCCAACTCATATGCTCTCTTTCCATCTATCTTTTTGGCTGAGAACTTTGGAGGGTAGTATCTCAATCTACCCTCAAACTCTCTCAATAGATCAACAATATACTCCTCTTCAAACGGTAAAGTATCCTTAATACTATCGACTCTCTCTATATCTAGTGTAGGTGAGTTGACACCTAGCCATAGAGTAGCTTGATATACCTTTGGTGTCTTCTCAAGGTAGTTGAAGAGTTTTGTATATCTACCAGTAGCTACTATGAGGCAACCTGTCGCAAATGGATCAAGTGTGCCAGAGAAGCCTACCTTTTTTGTTTTGTACTTTCGTTTGACATAACCCATATATCCATTGGAGCTACGAAATATAGGCTTATCTACTACAAATAGGCGATCCATCATATGGGTTGCACAAATGAGCTGAGTATCTCTCTCTTGTTGCCACCAAAGTTGATGAGAAGCTTATACTCTTTGGCTATCTTATTGACAGCTTGTACTCGTCCTATACCAAATATTTTATGTTTGACAAGATCACCTTTCTTGTAGTTAGAGCTCTTTGTGATCTTGAGACTAGTACTCTCTATGAGTCCTGCCTCACCCAAAAAACGACTCTTTGTTATCATCTTTCTTCTACCTTTGTAAAATCTACTATCTACATAGCAGAGTGTTAGATCGCTCTTGGCTCTAGTTATGGCTACATAACCCAATCTACGCTCCTCTTCCATGTTGCACTCATCACCCAAAAGAGGGAAGAACTCCTCCTCCATACCTATAACATATAGATACTCAAACTCCAAACCTTTGGATGCATGTATACTCATGATAGTGATAGCCTCTCCATCTACTTGATCTTGTTCACTCTGTAGAGATATATCATTCAAAAATTCATCAAGAGTGATATTGGGATTTTTTATGATAGTGTCTCTAAAGTAGCCATAAAACTCATCAATATTTAGGATCCTATCTAGACCATCTACCAATTTACTGTAGTAATCCTTGAGTCCAATACTCTCTTCAAATAGTTCTATAAACTCATAGAGAGAGTCCTCTATCTTATCTTGAAGCACTCTTATATCTTTTAGTAGTTTTTTTAGTGATTTTGAGACTTTTTTGCCAACTATTAGTTCAAGATCCTTCTGTGTTGTTTCGCTTATGATCTGGTATAGTGTCATTTGATTGTCAAAAGCCAATCTCTGCAACTTCTCTATAGATGCTTTACCTATACCTCTTTTTGGTTTGTTTATAATACGAAGGAGTGAAAAATCATCATTTGGATTGGCAAGTACTCTAAAGTATGAGATGATATCTTTGATCTCTGCTCTCTCATAAAAACGCATCCCGCCTATAAGCTTAAAATTCAACCCCTCTCTAGTAAAACCCTCCTCTAGTGACCTAGATAGTGCATTGATACGATATAGCACAGCAATATCTTCAGACCCTACACCTCTATCGATAAGTGAGAGTATCTCTTTTGCTATAGCTCTAGCTTCATGTGTCTCATCAAGTGAGTAGTTGAGTTTGACTCTCTTGCCATCTCCTCTATGGCTGACTAGATTTTTGCCTATACGATTACTATTATGCTCTATTAATCTATTTGCGGCTTCTAGTATAGGAGTAGTCGATCTGTAGTTTGTCTCCAATTTGATCACTTTTGCTCCACGAAAACTCTCTTCAAACTCTAAAATATTACGAATATTTGCACCTCTCCAACCATATATACTCTGATCATCATCACCAACTACACATAGGTTGTTGTGTTCAGATGATAGAAGTCCTAATAGT
>Ga0256913_10001576_pt1 | contig 11706 bp, 20 predicted proteins | sample Axial_MatmetaG_FD_185970 | JGI IMG/M metagenome (GOLD analysis project Ga0256913, IMG submission 185970) | Deep-sea worm associated microbial mat communities from Axial Seamount, Juan de Fuca Ridge, Pacific Ocean - Axial_Mat | ecosystem: Environmental > Aquatic > Marine > Oceanic > Microbial...
GAAAAGATGTTTTTAAATCGCAAAACATCAATTGGTATTTTGGAAATACTACTTATGACAATAGCTGCACAAGTATTTGTGTTGCCAGTTATTGTGTATCATTTTCACATATTATCTGTAGTGTCATTATTAGTAAATATGTTAGTGTTACCAATTTTGCCAATTACAATGTTGTTTGTGTTTTTGATGATTGTTGTTTATTTTATTTTTCAGCCATTGGCAATATTTTTTGGTTGGTTGGCTTATTTTTTGTTGACGTATGAAATACGTGTGATTGATTTTTTTGCAGGTGTTAGATGGAATAGTTTTGAGATTGTGGATATAAACATATTGTGGTTTATTGTGTATTATATTATGCTCATTGGAGCTGTGGTTATTTTTAGTAAAATAAAGAAAGATGAGAAATAGAAAGTTTACATATATGGCAGTGGTGGTTTGCATAGTATTTACACTCGTGTGTGGTATTGTGTTATATCAAATGACACAATTTTCTCAAACAAAAGTTGTATTCTTAAATGTAGGGCAGGGCGATGCAATTTTGATTTCAAAGGGTGCACGACAAATTTTGATTGATGGGGGTAGAGATAGTACTGTATTATTAGAACAATTAGGAAAATATATGCCATTTTGGGATCGCACTATTGATATAGTTGCAGCAACTCACCCTGATGCGGATCACATAGATGGACTTGTAGGTGTGTTTGATAATTATAAAGTAGAACAATTTTGGCATACAAATGCAAGTAAGGATACTTCTGTATATCAAAAATTAGTGCAAAGTGTCAGAGATGAACAAGGCACGCAAGATATAGTTGCATTTTATGGACTGCGAGGTGTGATTGATGATTCTGTAAATCTAGAAGTTATTTATCCATTTGTAGATGATGTTAATGCTATTGATGATGTGAACGAAACAAGTATTGTGATTTTGTTGCACATTGATGATAAAGTATTTTATTTTGGTGGAGATTTGCCAATAGAAAAAGAAGACTTATTACCACTGGGACATATTGATGTATTGAAGGCTGGACACCATGGTTCTCATTCATCGACTAGTAAATATTTTTTGCAAAAAACAAACCCTCAAAATGTAATTATATCTGTAGGTAAAAATAATCACTATGGTCATCCACATAAAGATACTTTGGAGCGAATAAAGGAAAGTGGTGCACAAATTTTTCGTACGGATAAAGTTGGTGCAATTATTTATACATGTGATAAAAATTGTAGTATTGATTTTGAATAAGTTTGTGGTATAATATTTTGTAATACATAATTAATTAAGTATAAAAGAAATGGAAAAGACAGCAAGAAGAGAACGTACGTTTGTAATCATAAAACCAGATGGCGTGCAACGTAGTTTGATTGGGGATATCGTATCACGATTTGAACGTACAGGATTAAAATTTATAGGATTTAAATTTTTAATTCCTACAGAGGAACAATGTTGGGAACACTACAATAAGACAGATGATTGGTTTTTGGAAAAAGGTGCAGGGATTGTTAAGGCACGAAAAGATGCTGGTGTGCCAGTGGAAAAAGATGATATTGAATATGGTAAAGACATTATAAAACAATTGGTAACTTTTATGACATCAGGTCCAGTTCTTGCTATGGTGCTTGAAGGTAACGAAGCTGTAGGTGTTGTGACTAAAGTTGTGGGAGCAACAGAGCCTCTTTCATCAGATGTTGGAACAATTCGTGGAGATTATACTGTGGATTCATATGATTTGGCAGGTGTTGATGAGAGAGCTGTGCGAAACCTAATTCATTGTAGTGATTGTCCAGAAGAAGCTGAGCGCGAAACAAAGATTTGGTTTGATGACAAAGAACTAATTGACTACAGATTGGTAGGAGAGCAAATACTTTATGATGTAAATTTGGATGGTATTTTAGAATAAACTGAACTGTGGATAAGAGAGAAAAGTTTTCTCTTGACAATAAAAAAAAATAATGATAAGGTTGTAATACTGTTTTACTCTTCACGGGTGAAGACTAAAAACAAATGCACTTATTATAGGTAGAAAAAATATCTATAATTATTATGTGTTCGTTTTTTATGTTTATATAAAAAATTTAATTTATAATTAATAAAATAATTAGTTTGCACATATTGCGTGGCTAATCGCATATGATGCACAAAAAAAACTATGGCAGAAGAATTTGATCGCAGTAAACCGCATGTTAATGTGGGAACAATTGGTCACGTTGACCACGGTAAGACAACAACAACAGCTGCACTATTGCACGTATTGGCAATGAAAGGTCTTGCAGAAGAACGAAACGTTGATGAAATTGATAACGCTCCAGAAGAAAAAGAGCGTGGTATCACAATTGCAACAGCACATTGTGAATACAATTCAGATACACGTCATTATGCACATGTTGATTGTCCAGGACATGCTGATTATATCAAAAATATGATTACAGGTGCTGCACAAATGGATGGTGCTATCTTGGTAGTAAGTGCTACTGATGGACCTATGCCACAAACTCGTGAGCATATCTTGCTTGCAAAACAAGTAGGTGTTCCTGAGATTGTCGTATTTATTAACAAGACTGATCAGGTAGATGATGCAGAATTGGTAGAATTGGTAGAAGAAGAAGTTCGTGAACTTCTTACAAAATATGATTTTGATGGTGAAAATGCTGCGGTAATACGTGGTAGTGCAATCAAGGCTCTTGAAGCAACAAGTGCAGATGATGAGGCTGCAAAGCCAATGCTAGAATTGTTGGATGCTCTTGATGAAAAAATTCCTACTCCAGAACGTGATACAGAAAAAGATTTCTTGATGCCTATTGAGGATATTTTCTCAATTGAGGGACGAGGTACAGTTGTAACTGGTAGAATTGACCGTGGACAAATCAATTTAAATGAAGAAGTAGAAATTGTTGGTCTTCGTGATTTACAAACAACTACTGTAACTGGTATTGAAATGTTCAACAAAAACCTTGATCATGGTGAGGCTGGTGACAATGCTGGTATCTTACTTCGTGGTACAAAGAAAGAAGACGTTGAGCGTGGACAAGTTTTAGCAAAACCAGGAAGTATTACTCCTCACTCTGAATTTGAATGTGAAGTATATATCTTAACAAAAGAAGAAGGTGGACGACATACGCCATTTTTCAAAGGCTATAAACCACAATTTTATATTCGAACAACAGACGTAACTGGTGAAGTTATCCTTCCAGAAGGAACTGAGATGGTTATGCCAGGTGACACTGTTACTTTGACAGTAAAGCTTGGTGCAGATGTTGCTATGGAAGATGGTATGCGATTTGCAATCCGTGAAGGTGGACGAACAGTTGGTGCAGGTGTAGTAACAAAGATTGTAAAATAACAATGAAAGAAGTGGATAGCTTTAATATTTAAACAGTATTAAAGCTCTCCCTTTTCTCATTATTATGAGGAATATTAATTTGTAATGTGTTATTTCGCAATGGCGAAGAAAGAAGAAGCAGCAAAAACACGTGTGCGTATTAAAATTAAAGCATACGATAACAAGGTGATAGATAAGTCTGCAAAACAAATTGTTGAAACAGCAACAAGGTCAGGAGCTAACGTAGTTGGTCCAGTGCCGTTGCCAACACAGATTAAAAAAGTAACTGTGAACAAGTCTACATTTGTATCTAAGGATGCACGTGAACAATTCGAAATGCGTACACACAAACGTTTAATTGATATTATCAATCCCTCTCCAAAAACAATTGAGGATTTGACTAATCTTGATTTACCAGCTGGTGTAAACATTGAAGTGAAAATGTAGTATAGAGTTCGTATTATTTAAAATAATACAGTAAGTTACTTGTAGCAAATTAAAAACGTGAAACACATATAAGATGTTGTTTGATGTATTTGATATTAAAAAATAAAGTTTCGTTAAAGTCTCTTTTTAATTGTATTTATTAAATTTGGGATACTAATCGAGCTAGATCATATTTTACTTACACAGGTTTGACATAAGCCTTGACAAGTAAAAAGTTTTTCTGTACTATAGTATAGAAGTATAATCTGGCTTCATTAATAAGCCGTTTTTTATTTTCTGCCAATGTGGTGGCTTTGCTGTTAATAGGCAAAAAGAGTATTTTATTTAAAGTGAAAGATAAAGAATATTACTATGAAATTCGTTTTAGGAAAAAAATCTGGAATGACAACTATCTACAATGAAGGTGGTGCACAAAATGTTACTTTGGTAACAGTAGAGCCAAATACTATTGAGATGGTTAGAAATGAGGAGCGTGATGGGTACACTGCTGTTTGTCTTTCTGTTGATAAGACAAAAAATAAAAAACATCAAAAAGAATTCCGTGTAGAAAATATAGATAATTTTAAAGAAAAAGATACTGTTTCAGTGGATATTTTTGAAGTAGGCGAGAAAGTTAGTGTGTCTGCGCCATGTAAATCAAAAGGTTTTCAAGGTGTTGTAAAGAGGCATGGATTCAAAGGTGGGCCAGCGACTCATGGTCATCGTCACGTACTTCGGTCTGGTGGTTCAATTGGTAGTGCATATCCACAACATGTATTGAAAGGTAAAAAAATGGCAGGACGAATGGGAGGAAATCGTGTGACAACAAAAGGTTTAACGGTTGTTGCAGTGGATACTGATAGAAATATGATAGCACTTAAAGGTGCAGTACCAGGAGTAGAGGGCCGTATCGTAGAAATAGTAAGTGCAGATAAATAAATTTGATTGTCAATTGTATTGAAAAGAATTATGAAAAAACTAGATGTATACAATATAGAAGGAAAGAAAGCTGGTGATATTGCACTAGAAGAGACTGTTTTTGCAGTTGAAAGTAATGATGCACTTGTACACCAAGTGTATGTTGCGCAATCAGCAAATCGTCGGAGTGGTAGTGCACACACAAAAACACGGTCAGAGCGTCGTGGTGGTGGTAAAAAACCTTGGAAACAAAAAGGCACAGGTAATGCACGAACTGGTTCAATTCGTAATCCTATCTGGCGTGGTGGAGGCATTACATTTGGTCCACTTAAAACAAGAAATTTTAAAAAATCAATTAATGAAAAAATGAAGCGAAAAGCTCTTATGGTTGCTTTATCTGATAAGGTTCGTGGAGATAAGATTCGAATAGTTGAATCATTGGTTGTCACAGATAATAAGACAAAAGTTGTTGCTAATATGATTTCAGAAATGGGAATTGACAAGAGTATGATAGTTGGTTTTTCAGCTGATGAAGCAGGTAGTCATGTTGCAGCTCGCAATATAGATAAAGTAAATGCAATGGTAACAGATCAGTTGAATGTATATGATGTTTTGAATTCAGAATATTTAGTTTTAAGTAAAGATTCAGTGAAGCAGTTAACTGATAAATATACTGCGTAATTGATAAATAATATATGGGAATTTTTGGTAAGAAAACAGAAGATAAAAAAGAGTCAGTATCAACTAAGAAAGTTGAAAAAACTGCATCAAAAAAAAGCTCTAAAAAAGCTTCAAAAGATGTTGTTACATCTACTGCGTCCGCATATGGTATTATCATTGCACCAATTGTGACAGAAAAATCACATGAAGCTGCAGGCAGTGGTAAATATACATTTCGTGTTGAAAAAAGAGTGACTAAGTCACAAGTAAAAAAAGTGATTGAAGAGATGTATAATGTACATGTAGAAAATGTTAATGTAGTTGTAGTTAAACCAAAAAGACGCACAGTAAAGTATGATCGAGGGTATCAAAAATTGTATAAAAAGGCAATTGTAACGGTACGAAAAGGTGATCATATCACAGTATTTGAAGGAGCATAAAAGTTTAAATAAAGCTTAGATAATATTAGTTAGGGAAAGAATTATGGCAATTAAAGTATACAAAAGAAATAATGCAGCAAGGCGCAATATGTCAATTGTGAAGCCTAATGCTGTGACAGATAAAAAACCAGAAAAAGCACTATGTGTTTCATTAAATAGAAAGGCCGGACGTGCTAATGGTAAAATCTCTACTCGACATCGTCGTGTTGGACACAAAAAGCTATATCGAATGGTTGATTTCAAACAGGATAAGTTTGATATTGTTGGTACAGTAACTGCAATTGAGCGAGATCCAAATAGAAGTGCTCTTATTGCTTTGGTGGTATATACAGATGGTGAAAAACGATATGTGTTAGCAACAGAAGATATGAGAGTTGGATCAAAGATTGTGTCAGGTGAAAAGGTTGCTCTGGAAGATGGAAATCGTACAAAGTTGAAAAATATTCTTTCTGGTACAATTGTATCTAATGTCGAAATGAAAGCAGGAAAAGGCGGACAAATTATTCGAAGTGCTGGAAGTGGCGCACTAGTTATGAGTATTGATGATAAATATGCACAGTTAAAAATGCCTTCAGGTGAAATACGATTGATTAACGGTGAATGCTATGCAACGATTGGACCGGTAAGTAATTTTGAACACAATACTGTAAAAATTGGTAAAGCAGGGCGTGCATTTCATATGGGAAAGCGACCAGCTGTACGAGGTAGTGCTATGAACCCAGTAGATCATCCGCATGGTGGTGGTGAAGGATGTCAACCAATTGGTTTGAAATATCCAAAAACTCCATGGGGACGACCAGCATTGGGAGTGCGTACGAGAAGAAAAGGAAAGAATAGTCAGAGATACATTATCCAATCTCGTCATAAGAAATAATTAATATAGATTAAGAATATGAGTCGATCGCTGAAAAAAGGGTTATATGTTGATGAGAGAGTTATCAAAAAAATTGATGGCAAAACTCCAAAAGAAACAGGTGTTATAAAAACATGGTCACGTGCTTGCACGATTACGCCTGAAATGATTGGATTTACATTTGCTGTACACAATGGAAAAGATTTTATTGATGTACTTGTATCTGAAGAGATGGTTGGACACAAGCTTGGTGAATTTTCTCCAACACGAAAGTTTGCAAGACACGGTGGAAAAATGCAGAAAGATTTGGAACAAGCAGCAAGGATGAAAGGTAACTAATTTTATTACAAAAGAGATTAATAAAGAATTATGACAAAAGTAACAGCACAATTGAATAATCTCCGTATTGCACCACGAAAAGTACGACTCGTTGCAGATCGTGTGCGTGGTGTGCAAGTAACTGAGGCGATTGGAGTACTTGAATATGATATGCGTAAAACTGCTGAGCCTATGCAAAAATTGTTAAAAAGCGCAGTTGCAAATGCACAAAATAATTTTAAGTTGAATGAAAAAGATTTGTATATTGTAGATATTACAGTGGGTGAGGGACCAACTTTGAAAAGGTGGCGACCACGTGCTTATGGGCGAGCATCTCAGATATTGAAGCGAACTTCTAAAATTAAAATAGTATTGTCTGAAAAAGAAAGTGTTGAAAAAGAGGAGAAAAAAACTACAACTAAAAAGAAAGTTGTAGATACTAAAAAAGCTGATAAGGCAAAGAAAGATAATTCGCAAAAAGATAAGACTGCCAAGAAGGCAAGTAAGAGTAAATAATATTAAATATTATGGGTCACAAAGTAAATCCAAAAAGTCTCCGATTAGGTATCACAACAACATGGCGTTCACGTTGGTTTGGTGGTAATGATTATAAAAAATTATTGGAACAAGATGTGTTATTGCGACGTGCTATTATGAAAAAATGGCGTCATGCAGCAATTGCAGATGTGGAAGTTGAGCGTAATGAAAAAGATGTACGTGTAATTGTAAAAACATCTCGTCCTGGAATGATTATTGGTCGTGGTGGAGCCGGAATTGAAGATTTGATTGCCTTTGTTAAAAAAGAAGTTTTTGCTGGAGAAAAGGTTGATGTTAAGGTTGATATTCAAGAGATAAAACAATTTGAAGAGAGTGCAGCACTTGTAGCGCAAAATGTAGCTGAACAATTGGAAAAGAGAATGCCATTTCGACGTGTACTCAAGACAACTCTTGAACAAGCACAAAAAAATCGAAATGTAAAAGGTATGAAGATTCAACTTTCAGGTCGCTTAAATGGTGCAGAAATGTCTCGTGTTGAATGGTTGAGTGAGGGAACTATTCCACTACACACTTTGCGTGCTGATATTGATTTTGCTAGAGATGTTGCTCGTACAACATATGGTGCAATTGGTATCAAGGTATGGGTATATAAAGGTGAAGTTTTTAAAGGAAAGAATAAATAATTTATTGAATTTGTAGGAAAAAGATTATGTTAATGCCACGAAAAGTAAAACATAGGAAAATGCATCGCGGTTCACTACCAAGTGGACAGTCAAAACGCGGACGAACTGTGAGTTTTGGTAGTTATGGAATGAAAACTATGACTTCAGGATTGATTACTGCAAGGCAAATTGAGTCTGCGCGACGTACTATTACAAGATATATGCAAAGAAGCGGTAAATATTGGATACGTATTTTTCCTGATCATCCAATGACAAAAAAAGGTGATGAAACACCTATGGGTAAGGGTAAAGGTGCTGTAGATCACTATGTCGCAAAGGTGAGAGCTGGGAAAGTCATATTTGAAGTAGATGGTATTGATGAAAAAACTGCAAGAGAAGCCTTTCGTTTAGCAGGGCATAAGTTTGGAGTAAAGACGAGATTTGTTTCAAAGCATAATGAATAATTAAAGTTTATAGATATGAAAGTTGTTGAACTTAGAGAAAAAAGTATAGATGAGTTACTTAGTGTTGCAGATGAATTAAAAGTAACTATTCATCAAAATCAAATTGATATTGCGATGAATAAGGCTCAAAATAATTATAACATTCGTAATGCAAAAAAAGATTTAGCGCGCGTAATGACAATAATTAATGAGAAAAAAGCAAGCGCATAATATTTTTATAAAGTAAATTTATGACAAAAGAGAAGACACAATTGATGACAATGAAAGGTACGGTTGTATCTGACGCAATGGACAAAACTGTTGTAGTAGCAGTAGACACGTTTAAGACACATCCAAAGTATCGAAAAAAATATCTTTCTACAAAAAAGTATAAAGCTCATGATGAGGACAATACTTGTAAAGTGGGAGATGTTGTTGAGATTCAGTCATCACGTCCAATGAGTAAAGGAAAAAAGTTTGTTGTAGTAAAATAATTTAAAGATTTTTAAGAGAAACGTATGATTCAGGCAGAAACATGGCTCAAAGTAGCTGACAATTCGGGAGCAAAGGACATTGAATGTTTCAAAGTTCTAGGTGGCTCAAAACGTCGTTATGCACAAATTGGTGATATTATTGTAGCATCAGTTAAAAAAGCAGAACCACGAGGGACTGTAAAAGCTGGAGATATTGTAAAGGCTGTGATTGTGCGTCAGAAAAAAGCAATTCGACGAAAAGACGGTTCTTATATCCGATTTGATGAGAATGCTGCGGTTATTGTTGATCCAGAAAACAAAGAACCAAAAGCAACACGTATTTTTGGGCCAATTGCAAGAGAATTGCGTGAAAAAGGGTATAATAAGATTGTGTCATTGGCACCAGAAGTTTTGTAAAGCAAGTAAAGAAATATTTATGTTGAAGATTAAAAAAGGTGACAAAGTAGAAATTATAGCAGGAAAAGATCGTGGAAAGCGTGGTGAGGTTCTTTCTGTTTCTCCAGCTGATAAAACTGTTACTGTAAAAAAACTTAATATGGTAACAAAACATATTAAGCCTAAACAGGCAGGTCAGTCAGGAGAGCGAATTACAGTAGAATCAGCAATTGATATATCAAATGTCGCACTTGTATGTCCACATACAGATAAACCAACTCGCGTTGGATTTAGTGTGAAGAACGGCACAAAGGTGCGTGTTTCAAAGAAGAGTGGTAAAGAAATAGAATAATTTATATTTATGAGTACAGTAAAAACAATTAAAGAGCGATATAGCGATTCTCTTCCAGATCTCCAAAAGGATCTTGGTGTAGATAATGTGATGCTTGTACCACGTGTTACGAAAGTAGTGGTTAATACTGGCATAGGTAAGTTTATCAAGAACAAGGAGGCAATTGCAGAAGTTGAAGCAGGTTTGCGAGATATTACTGGTCAACAACCAGTTAAAACAAAAGCTAGCAAGTCAATTTCTGGTTTCAAAATACGTGAAGGACAGGATGTTGGTATGAAAGTAACTTTGCATGGTCAAAGAATGTGGGATTTTTTGGATAGATTGGTCTCTACCGCCTTACCTCGTGTGCGTGATTTTCATGGAATTAGTCCAAGTGTGGTTGATACCACAGGAAATCTAAACGTTGGTATTAAGGAACATATGATATTTCCAGAAATCGTTGCAGAAAATGTAAAAAATTCATTTGGATTCCAAATAACGGTTATTTCTACTGCAGACAATAAAGAAGATGCAGAAAAATTATACCGAGTATTGGGATTTCCATTGGAAAAAGAAGAATAATTTAACTAGAACAATAAAAATTATGGCAAAAACATCAGTAAAAGCACGAGCAGAAAAAACACCCAAATTTTCAACAAGAAAAGTTAATCGTTGTTGGAAATGTGGTCGTAAAAGAGGGTATATGAGATACTTCGGTATTTGTCGTATCTGCTTTAGAGAACTGGCAAGTAAAGGTGAATTGCCTGGAGTAAAGAAGAGTAGCTGGTAAGTTATAAATTTTTCAAAAATATTTGATATTTAAATGATAAAGTAATTATGATAGATTCAATTAGTGACATGTTAACAAGATTGCGTAATGCATATGCTGTAGAACACAGTGAAGTTGTTATGCCTATGTCTAAGTTAAAATTTGCGATTGCACAAGTTCTTGAAAAAGAAGGATTTGTTGAAAAAGTTGAGCGCATTGCTGACGAAAAAAATGATAAATTTGAAAATCTTCGTATTACACTGAAGTATGAACAGATTTCTAGTATTGCAAAAAAGCCAGCAATTGAAAATATTAAACAGATTAGCACACAAGGGCAGCGTAGCTATATAAAGAAAAATGATATTCACAAAGTTAGAAATGGATATGGTATTTCTATCATATCAACATCACAAGGCGTAATGACAGGAAAGGATGCACGTAAAAAGGGTTTGGGTGGTGAAATTATTTGTGAGTTGTGGTAAATTAGGATAATTTAATGTAAATATATGAGTCGTATTGGACAAAAAACAATTGAAATTCCTGCAGGTGTGACAGTTGAAGTCTCTGGAACGGAGCTTACAGTAAAAGGGCCAAAGGGAGAGTTGAAAATGACATTGCATAATGCTGTACGTGTGACAGTTGAAGATGATGGTGTACATGTAGAGAAAGCTCGTAATGCAAAAATTGCACAATCAATGTGGGGCACGACTGCACGATTGATTGAAAATATGATTACAGGTGTCTCAAAAGGATTTGAAAGAAAATTAGAACTAAATGGTGTTGGTTATCGTATGGCCTTAAAGGGCAAGCAAGTTGATTTAGCACTTGGTTTTTCTCATCCTGTACTTGTAGATATTCCAGAGGGGTTGGAAGTGGCGATTGATGGGCAAAATCTGACAGTGTCTGGTATAGATAAGCAAGCTGTGGGTCAATTTGCTGCTAATATTCGAGCTCTTAAACCAGTAGAACCGTATAAAGGTAAAGGGTTTAAATATGATGACGAATATGTTCGTCGTAAAGAAGGTAAGAAAGCTGCAACAGCGGCATAATAGATACGTAAGTTAAATTTATGGAAAAAACACGTAACAATAAAAGATTGCACAGAGCACGTCGTGTTCGAGCAAAAGTAATAGGAACAGCTACGAGACCGCGTATGAGTGTATTTCGTTCATTGCGCTCAATGTCAGTACAGGTTATTG
>Ga0256913_10001577_pt1 | contig 11703 bp, 12 predicted proteins | sample Axial_MatmetaG_FD_185970 | JGI IMG/M metagenome (GOLD analysis project Ga0256913, IMG submission 185970) | Deep-sea worm associated microbial mat communities from Axial Seamount, Juan de Fuca Ridge, Pacific Ocean - Axial_Mat | ecosystem: Environmental > Aquatic > Marine > Oceanic > Microbial...
AACAAATGCTATTACTAACTTACATGTTGCAGCGGTTGAAGATAGTGTAATATTAATTGGTATGGAAGAATGGTTGAAATATAATATTGAAGTAAAATATTATCATTCGTTATATTTAACAGTTTTCAAAAACCGATATGTTGATTATAATGATAATAGAGTTTTGAAATTTCAGAAAAATTTTATAGATGAATATGGTGGAGTGCCTTCGGTTTTTTCTTTTGTTGGTTACGATACGTTTAATTATTACACAAATGCATTTACTTCCTTAAACGAAAATAATATTTCCGATTGCCTCGATAAATATAAAGAAAAAGGGATCTCTCAGAATTATTCATTCGAAAAGATTGATAATCATTTTATAAATAACGGATTGTTTATTATTCAGTATAAAAAAGATTTAACTATTGAATTGTTGAAAGAATAAATTATTCTTCTGCATATTCAATAAGTTTATTTATTATTTTATCTGAAACAATAGGGCAAAAACCGTCAAGTTTTTCGAATACATCATTGTAAGCTTCAAAATCGAAAGATAAATCGTGTATATCTTTTATTTCAAATCTTTGGGTTAATGTATATTCATAGAAAAGAGTAGAATTATTATTCATTAGCAAATATAATTTTGGTTATTAATTACAAACTGAACGTGGTTTTTTCTTTTTTATTTTGTATTGGGAAAATTATTTTTATATGTTATAAAACATTATATAGTTTTCTCTATTTTTAGTAGTTGTTTTTTAAGTTTAATTCCTCCACCAAAGCCGGTTAAAACAGCATCTTTTCCAATTACTCTATGGCATGGAATCACAATAGGAATAGGGTTTTTATTCAATGCTCCACCAACAGCTCTCGATGCTTTTACATTGCCAATTCTTTTTGCCAGTTCTGAGTACGATATTGTTTCACCATAAGGAATATTTAATAATTCGTTCCAAACTTTTAGCTGAAATTTAGTTCCTTTTAATGTGAAATCAATATCAAAACTTTTTCTTTTTCTATCGAAAAACTCATCTAATTGCAAAAATAAGTCCTTTATTATTTTAGGGTAGTTCTTGGAGTATGTTTCTGTTTTGTTTGGGAGTAGCGTAATAACAAAAATGCTTTTACCATCAGTTTCAACAGCAAAAGCATTTTCTTTATTGATATATTTATATTTTTTCAAAATTAATTGACTACAACTTTTAACGAATTATGAAATCCATCTTTAGTTGAAAATATATTTATTATATAGAATCCTTTTTCTAGATTTAGGTTTACACTATTGTTGCCTTTAATAAGCTTTTGGTTCTTAATAAACATTTGTTGTCCTAAAGCATTGCTTACAACAATTTTAATTTCAATGTCTTTTTCAGATATCAAATATAAATTATTGGCAAAAAAAGTGGCTGGTATTATTTTTTTAGAATCAATATTGGTAGCTGTTGAATCTGAGCAATTATCAATAAAAATAAAGATATTTTCTTCGGCTCCATAATTAAAACCTTTCATGCTTTTATCCGGGCAAATGGCAAAATATTTGGGTGTATAAGTTACTTCGTATAAAGAAACAATAGAATCTCCCGAGGTGGTTTCCATTAAAGGAAATGTAACAGCTGTAGCATCAATAAATTCTTCAATGGCAGTGCTATCACCGTAAGGTGCTGCAATTCCCCAAATCCATAAGCTATCTCCGTTATAGCCACGTTCCTGCCATACACTATCAAGGTATGGCGCACTGTTAATGCAGCTAGGTCAACCGGTGCCAAAAAAATCTAAAACAACGGGTTTGCCTAAATCAAGTTCGTCGTAAAGATTATATTCAGTCCCATAAATATCGTGTTCGCTAAAATCTGGTGCAATAACTTGCGAGAAAGAACTTATTGAAATAATAATAATTAATACTGTAAAAAATCTTTTCATATTTATGAATTTAGATTTGTAAATATACAAAAAACAATTCAGATTATCATTCAGAAAAATAAAACTGAGGATTTTTATCTTTTTTTTATAGCATTACTTAGATTTAAGTAATTCTTTTAATTCTTTTAGTTCGTTTTCTAAATCAGAAACTCGCTTTTCTGTATCAGGAAGTCTTTTAAAATATATGTATGCACGTTGATAATCTCTAACACTATAAGCCGGAGAACCTTGAACGATTTCTCCATCTTTAATATTTTGAGCTATTCCTGATTGGGCTGCAATTTTAACATTATCTCCAATGGTTAAATGTCCTGCTAAACCAACCTGACCTGCGAGCATAGAGTTTTTACCAACTTTTGTTGATCCGGAAATACCAGATTGTGCAGCTACAACAGTTCTTTCTCCAACTTCAACATTGTGGGCAATTTGAATTAAGTTGTCGATTTTTGCACCATTTTTTATAATAGTAGAACCAAAAGTGGCTCGGTCTATTGTTGTGTTAGAGCCAATTTCCACATTGTCTTCAATAATTACATTTCCTACTTGTGGAACTTTTTTAAATTCGCCATTTTCTTGTGGAACAAATCCAAAACCGTCAGCACCGATAACTGTTCCTGAGTGTAAAACACAGTTATTCCCGATTTCGCTAGAGTGATATATTTTTGCTCCGGGATATATTATTGTATTGTCGCCTATTTTAGCATTATCACCTATATAAACTTGAGGATATACTCTAACATTTTTACCAAGTACAACATTATGTCCAATATATGAGAATGCACCTAAATATTTAGCACCGGAAACATCAGCAGATTTCTCAACAAAACATAAATTGCTTATTTCTTCTTTGTTTCTTATAAATTCATCATAAATAGATAGTAGTGTAGCAAAAGCATCATAAGCATCATCAACTAAAACCAAGGTGGAATCGATATTTTTAGTGGGTTTAAAGCTTTTGTTTACTAAAACAATTGATGATTTGGTTTCGTAGATAAATTTTTCGTATTTTGGATTTGCTAAAAATGAGATTGTACCAGGTTTGCCTTCTTCTATCTTAGAAATATTAGATACTTTAACATTTACATCACCTTTTACCTCACCATTTAAAAATTCAGCTATTTGCTGTGCGGAAAACTCCATAAATATATTTTATTATAAAAATATGGCTAAACCATACTTGTTTAGTTACAAACTTAAAAAAAAAATCTCTTTTATTAAAACTTAGGGTAACACAAATAATATTTTTTATCTTTTTTCGATAGTGCCGACATATTTAATATATCAGAAGCATCAATTATATCAATTATTTCCCCTGTTTTTAATTTTATATTAATATTCTCATTATTATAAGAATAGGTATTGTTTAACAATTCTCCGTTTACAACAAAATATTTCAAGTCTTCGTTAGATATTGAATATTTTTCTTTTGCCATAAGAATTTTACTTTCTATATATTTTTTTTTGAAAACTGTTTTTTGCATTTCAACTTTAAATAGTTTTCTGTTGATTAACATATCGCTTAAAATCGAAAGGATTTTATCATTTGAATTAATCCAAGATTTTATTGATGATAAAATATCAGCATCATCTAAAAGGATAAAATTATTTAAGATTTCTTCAACTTCTTTATGTCCGGAATTTTTAATGTTTATATCATTTTTTAAGAAAAACATTAGATATTCGGGTGCAAAAATCTTTTCTCCTTTCTGAACAAGTTCTTTTGCACGTTTCATAATATTTATTAGCAACTGCTCTGACGATAGAACTGTTTTGTGCAAATAAACTTGCCAATACATTAGTCGGCGAGCTATAAGAAATTTTTCTATAGAATAAATACCTTTTTCTTCTACAACTAAATCATCATCAATAATATCCAGCATTTTTATAATTCTGTCGGAACCAATAACTCCTTCGCTAACTCCGGTAAAAAAACTATCGCGATTTAGGTAATCTAAACGATCGGTATCTAACTGTCCGGAAATAAGTTGATGTAAATATTTTTTATGATATTTATTTGTGAATATTTCTATAGCAGTATCAAGAGCACCATTAAACTTTTTATTTAATTTTTCCATAAAAAGCAATGAAATGCCTTCGTGAGTTATTCCATCAATAATATTATATTCCAGTGTGTGCGAAAAAGGTCCGTGTCCGATATCGTGCAATAGAATTGCAATTTTAGCACTTTCTGCTTCTTTTTCGGTTATCTCGTGTCCTTTAGAACGAATTATTTCTATTGCTTCGCCAAGTAGGTGCATTGCTCCAAGAGCATGTTGCAAGCGTGTATGATTTGCACCGGGATATACCATAAAAGTTAACCCAAGTTGGCGAATTCGTCTTAATCTTTGAAAACATGGTGAACCAATTATGTCAAATATTAAACCCGATGGAATTGTTATAAAACCATAAACGGGATCGTTTAATATTTTAGCTTTTGGGTTCAATAAATTATTTTAATTCAAAACTACTATTGCCAATAAGTTTACCTCTTTCGTAAACTTCAACTTTATAAATACCCACAGGTATCTCATGGTCTTTTGTCCAAAATACGCATACTTCTAAATCTCGGTTGTCGTATTGAACTAATCGTTTTGCAGAACAAACTATTTCTTCTTCACCAACCAAAATAGTTTCTTTTCCTAAAACTTTATTATTAGGTGTTATAATTCTAATATATAAACTTTTCTCGCCTGCCTCAACCACTTTGTTTTGTGCAAGAGTGAAACAAACTTTTATTTTTTCTACTTTTTTTGCCTTAGATTTATATTTCCCTTTTGCATTTATTGGCAATGCATTTACATTCATAGCACGTAATGTTTTTGCAACATCAACGGTTTCCAGTAAATCAGAGTTCTTATCTTCTAATTCTTTATTTTTATCTTGTACTTGAGTGTATTGATTCTTAACTGTAAGATTTTCTTCTTGCAGAGCAACATTTAATGTATTTAATGAATCTATTTGATAAATATATCCTTTCATTATTTGGCGAAGTGTTCCCAGTTCTTTTTTGTATTTATTTATTTGCCAGTAACTTGCCGATTTAACTTTTTTAACTTCGTCTAAAAGCTCTTGTATTTTTGCACGTTCTTCAACAAGTTTGTCGTTAAGTGTGTCGTTGCTTGTCATTAATTCATCGTACTGAACAAGCATATCATTAAGCTCTGCTGTAACTTTTTCTTTGTCGTCAGCCGTGTTCTCTAGTTTAACAATTGTTTCTGCAGAGCGTTGTGTTTCAAAATAGTAAAGTGTCCAACCAATTCCTGAAACAATTGCAAACAATACAACTAAAGCAATATATTTTCCCGGACTAGAGCATTCTTTCCTTTCCGAGATATTATTTATTTCATTTTTTGATTCTTGTTTTATTTCTTTCTTTTCTTCTTCCATTCTTTTATTAAATTTTTACAAAGGTAATAATTATTAGGCAGTTTAAACTTCGAATTGTTTTTTTACAATTTTTATACCATCTTTTGCTTCTTTAACGTCGTGTACACGTAGTATATTTGCTCCGTTTAATAATGCTATTGTATTTGCTGCAATTGTTCCTGTTATTGCATTATTTGCTGATGTTTCTAATTGATTGTAAATCATCGATTTTCGTGATAACCCAACTAATATGGGTAATTCTAGTATCTCGAAATCTTTAAGATTTTTTAATAATTTATAATTATCATCAAGTGTTTTTCCAAAACCAAATCCAGGGTCAATTATCACATCATTAATACCAATTTGTTTTGCAAGCGATATTTTCTCAGCAAAATATTTAATTATATCTAAGCTGATATTTTCATATTTTGGATTTTCTTGCATATTTTTTGGGATTCCTTGCATATGCATCATTATATATGGCACATTAAGTTTTGCTATTGTTTCAAACATTTTGCTGTCTAAATCTCCTGCTGAAATATCATTTATTATTGAAACTCCGTATTCTTTTACAAAATATTCGGCAATTTCGGAACGAAAAGTATCTAATGAAAAGATAGTATTTTTAAATTCTTTAGATAATTCTTTAAAGACCGGCTCAAGTCGTTTTTTTTCTTCTTCAGAGTTAAGTAAATCGGCACCGGGTTTCGATGAAATTGCTCCAATATCAATAATATCGGCACCTTCGTTCAACATTCTATTTGTTTGTGCTATTGCATTTTCTATAGTAGTAAATTTGCCTCCATCGTAAAAAGAATCGGGGGTGATATTTAAAATCCCCATTATTTTCGGGCTTGATAAATCTATTAAATTACCATTACAATTAATTGATAATTTTTTATCTAACATGATTGTTTTATTCTACAGTTACAGATTTTGCTAAATTCCTTGGTTGGTCTACATTACAACCTCTTAGCACTGCAATATAATACGATAACATTTGCAGAGGTATAACGGTTAATAGTGGCGAAACTTCATCAACAGCTAAAGGTATCTCAAATGTATGGTCTGCAATGCCTTTAATAATTGTATCGCCTTCGGTAACAATTGCAATAACAACACCTTTACGTGCTTTTACTTCTTGAATATTTGATACAATTTTTTCGTAAGATTTATCGTGAGTAGCAATAACAACAACAGGCATATTCTCATCTATTAATGCAATTGGTCCGTGTTTCATTTCTGCTGCAGGATATCCTTCGGCATGAATATATGAAATTTCTTTAAGTTTTAATGCTCCTTCGAGTGCAACAGGGAATTGATAACCTCTTCCTAAATATAAGAAATTAGTAGCGTCTTTATATTTTTCTGAGATTGTTTTATATTCCGGATGGAAGCTTAGAATTTTTTCAATTTTATCAGGAACTTGCGATAATTCTTCAATAAGTTCTAGGTATTTTTCTTTTGTGATTACACCTTTCTTTTCGGCAAGTATTATTGCCATCATTGTAAGAACAGTAACTTGTGCGGTAAATGCTTTTGTTGATGCAACCCCAATTTCAGGTCCTGCATGAGTGTAAACTCCTCCATCTGTTTCTCTGGGAATACTTGAGCCAACAACATTGCAAATTCCTAGAACGGTTGCCCCTGCTTCTTTTGCAAGTTTAATTGCGGCAAGAGTATCAGCAGTTTCACCACTTTGACTTATTGTAAGAACAACATCATCTTCGTACATCACAGGGTGGCGATATCTAAACTCCGAAGCGTATTCTACTTCAACAGGAATTCTAGCTATATCTTCTATTAAATATTCTCCTACTAATCCGGCATGCCACGATGTTCCGCAACCAATAATTATAATACGTTTGGCGTTTTCGAGTTTATTCATTACATCGTATAATCCGCCTAAGTGTAGTTTTTGTTTGTCGAAACTTATTCTACCTCTGAATGTATCGTTGATTGCTTTTGGTTGTTCAAAAATTTCTTTAAGCATAAAATGCTCATAACCGGCTTTTTCAATTTCTCCAATTCCAAGGTTTAATTTTTGAACCTTTGGTTTTAATTTATCGTTTGTTATTGTTTTAAGTTGTAAACTGTTTTTTGTTACAACTGCAATATCATCATCGTTTAAATAAATAACAGAATTTGTGTGTTCAATTATTGGTGTTGCATCAGAGGCAAAGAAATACTCGTTTTTTCCTACACCGATAACAAGTGGGCTGCCTTTTCTTGCTGCTACAATTTGGTTACTTTCATCGCGACAAGCAACAAGGATTCCGTAGGCACCAACTACCTTTGTAAGTGCTAAACGAACTGCCAATTCTGCCGATACTTGTCCTTTTATATAGATGTATTCTATTAAATTAGCTAGAACTTCTGTATCGGTTTGACTTTTAAATTCGTATCCTCTATTGATTAATCTTTCTTTTAATCGTGAGTAGTTTTCGATTATTCCGTTGTGTATTACAACAAAGTGTCCGTTCATTGAAACATGTGGGTGTGCATTTTCGTTATTTGGTTCACCATGGGTTGCCCAACGAGTATGTCCCATTCCAATTGTTCCCGAAGTATCTTTTCCATCAACAAATGATTCTAAGTCGCTAACTTTCCCTTGTGTTTTGTATGTACGTGTATCGCCATTAAGCAATGCAACTCCGGCGGAGTCGTACCCACGATATTCTAAACGCTTTAATCCGTTAATTAAAATTGGATAAGCATCTTTTTCTCCGATATAACCTACTATTCCACACATAATTTTTTCATTAATGACTAATATTATACCTAAATTGTTGCATGTCAGTATTTAGTATATATTATTTTTAGTTTTATATTTTTATTATCAAAGTTATTAATTAATGTTGCTCTATTTGCTGTTAATGCACTATTGCTAGGATATACATATAATTCCGGATATTGCTGAACACCTGTAATAATATCAGAAATATGCTTTGTTATAACAAAAGAATAAGTTTCATTATCTGAATTATATTTTCCATTATAATATCCTAAATTATAATCAGATGGTCTTGTATTATCTTCGCCATCTACAACACGTAGATATAGTTTTTTCGGCTCAGGGTTTGTTTGAGATTGATAATCGAAAACTAATTCTGCTTTGTTTATTGTTACATTTCCGGAATCAGCAAATGTTTTTACTACAGATAAATCAATTTTTCCTTTTATACCTGCCATTGCTTGTGTGTATATAAATTCCGAGCTGTTATCATTAAAATTTATATTGTTATAGCCGGAGTTCTTAAACATGCTTATTTCTGCACAAGAAGTATTTATAAGTAAATCATAATCAAGTGTATCAACATCATTATGATAATATATTTTAATAAAAGTTGATGGCGAAATTAAACTAAAATAAAGGATAGAACCTCCGCTTGTTACACTGTCGGTGGTGATATATAAACCTTTGAATGTTTCTAGAAACACATCGTTGTCATTAAGCAAGCTTGTATCAGCATCAACAATTCTTTGTCCAAAATCGTTATCAATATTAAGTTCTAATAAATTTGATGATGGTGCAGGAGAAATTAATTGTTCGCAAATTAGATTGCCTTCATCGTAAATTAGATTTGCATCAAAATTTGAATAATAAGTTGAATCTAAATATATATCATCATTAATTTCATAAATTTTGATGTTTAAGTCGCTAAGTGTATCGCCATAATATTTATCGCCATAGTAAAGCATAAACATTTTAACAGAATCTACCATAGGATTATTACCGAAACCGGCAAAACCGGGCATTAGTACAGATAGGCGTGTTTGTGTAATGAAATCGGCTTTTGAATGTCCGTATTCATCGCCAAAATTAATACTGCCAAGCATTACAGAGATTTTGTTTTGAGATTCTACTTTTTCTCCTGCAACTGTAGATGCTTTAATGTTGTTGAACTGAAAATAATCTGTTCCGAGTACATCGCTATCGGGTAGAATGTCTTTGCCAATAAGCGATTTATCTTCTTTTTCGCAAGAGAATAATAAAATTGAAACGAAAATTAAAAGAAATATATTTTTATATTGCACAGTTTTTAAATCTAAGAGTTTAATAATTTATCGTAAAACTTAGAATAATTCTCAATATAATTTTCTTCGTCTTGATATTCTAAAGTAAGTTTTTTCTTTTCTTTTGTATAATTTATTAGCTCTTCGTGAGCATTTCTAGAACCTATAATAATTCCATCGGAATTGTCGATAATTAACTTAGATAAATTTTCAAAAGTAGGATTAGATAAAAGGTCTAAATCGTTTTCATCTATACCTTCGGTAACTAATTTGTATTTAACATTTTTATCTAATGATCCATCGAATTTATCTTCGTATAAAGAGAAAACTATTTTTGCATCTTGAAAAAATGTATCGTCAGAATAAACTTTTTTAAGTAACATTGGTACAAATGCAGTGAACCATCCATGACAATGAATTATATCCGGTGTCCAACGTAGTTTTTTCACAGTTTCAATGACTCCGCGAGCAAAGAAAATCATTCTTTCATCATTATCTTCAAAGTAGTTTCCTTCTTCGTCGGTATGTATAAACTTACGATGAAAAAAGTCTTCGTTATCAATAAAATAAACCTGCATACGAGCTTGTTGTATCGAAGCTACTTTTATTATTAACGGATGGTCGGCATCGTCAATAATAAGGTTCATACCCGAAAGGCGGATAACCTCATGCAATTGATGGCGACGCTCGTTAATTTTTCCGTAACGAGGCATTAATGTTCTAATCTCTTTGCCAAGCTCCTGAATGCCTTGAGGCAGATTCCTGCTTATAACAGAAATCTCAGTTTCCGGCAAGTATGGCGTCATTTCTTGTGAAATGAATAATATTTTAGCTTTATTCATTTTTAAGTTATGAATTTAATTTAAACTGCAAAAGTAATAAATTTAAGTGTATTTCTCAATTATTATTTGATTTAATGATAATTAATAAGGTATTTATTTATTAATAACCTGAGTTCGATTAATAATTTTATTCTCAGAAAACCAAAAGTGCATTAGATTTAGTGCTTATAATTTTATAGAAAATTTAATTCACAACAGTAAAAGCACGCCCATTTCTCCAAACATCAACAGCTTGATACCAAGTTGTTTTGTAAACTTGATTTCTGTGTAATTCATAATCGGTATCGGAAAAGAATTTAGTCTTTTTCTCGAATAGGAAGATTAAACCTGCGTTAGTTTGATTTTCGCCATAAATCCATTTTTCGTATTTGTCAGATTTATAAACTATTGTAGGAGCTCCAAAAACTGTAAAAATCATACCTCTATCGGTTTTCCAACCTTCTTTGTAGCTTGTAAAATATTTGTTTGCAAGTTTAACTCGTGTATAATAAATTTTAATTAATTCTCGGGCTCTGTTTTTGTTTCCTGTAATATTTAACCAAAATTTATCTACAGCAAGTTTCTTACTTGGGTTGTTTTTTATTTTTTTAAATTCTGAGCTCGATGTAATGTATCTTAGGGGTTCTAATAATTCTTCGGGTGTTTTTAGTTCGGGATAGTTAGGTGTGAAATTATATAAACTAACTCCTTTTGAGATGTTTGTATCGGCACGTATAAGGAATAAACCGTTTTTTTCTACATTTAACTCATTAGTAATAATAAATACACTATCCGGTTTTAAATTTATGTTTTTAACTTGTGTAGAAAACGGTAAAAATGCAGGGTGCGATAATGCTGAATAATAATAAACCGAAAACTCATTTTGTTTAACGCGTTTATTTGTGATAGAATATGTTGTTCCACTCTTTATTACTCTATCGAAAACTAATTTGTTGGATTTTTTGTTTTTTAATAAAAAATTTTGAGTGCTATATCTCGATTTTTTATCAATGAAAATATAATCGGTTTCTATTCGTTCTCTGTTTAAATCTGTAAAAACAACTTTTGCAGAATAACTAGAATCTCTTTTTATTTTTATAGGAAGCTCAATATCAATTGTATCACCAATTAAATCTTTTCTAAAATTTAGGATTAGTGTAGCACTATCAACTATTTGTTTGCTCGAAAATGAATTATAAATTCTGTATTTAAATTTTACATCGGCAAATTGCCCATCGGAAACAGTTGATTTTATAAAAAATAGTTCTTTAGATATTATTCTAGCATATATAATGCTGTTTTCATCATCGATATGGTTTACCATATATTCTAGGTTAACAGTTCTAGAATTAGGGTTGTAAATATATGATAAGTTTTTATTTCTCGGTTTTGGTGTTGTGTTGCTAGTTGTATAACACGAAACAACTGAGATTATAAAAAATACAGCTATTAAATATATATTAAATGTTCGAATTTTCATTTTTAAAATAAAAAAACAAATATACGTTTATTTTTTTAAAATAATTTTTTTTTGAATGTTACTAAAGTATCATAATCTCGATTATTACTACAAGTGGTAATAATATTTTTTGCATAT
>Ga0256913_10001578_pt1 | contig 11702 bp, 7 predicted proteins | sample Axial_MatmetaG_FD_185970 | JGI IMG/M metagenome (GOLD analysis project Ga0256913, IMG submission 185970) | Deep-sea worm associated microbial mat communities from Axial Seamount, Juan de Fuca Ridge, Pacific Ocean - Axial_Mat | ecosystem: Environmental > Aquatic > Marine > Oceanic > Microbial...
TGAAAAAACTACTCATTATATTATTTAACTACAAAAATAATACAATTATTTGATTTGTGCTAAGCTTATATGTTTTATAGATTGAATTTTATGCCTAAAACAATAACATCATCAATTTGTTCGTAACCTTCAACCCAATCATTAAAAACTTTATTCATAATGGCTTCACGTTCTTCCATTTCGTAATTTTCTAAACTAAGTAATAGTTGTTTAAATGCTTTGTATTTAAACTTTTTACCTTTAGGTCCGCCAAATTGATCGGGTAATCCGTCTGAAAACATATAAATTGTATCATCATTTTTTAGTTCTAAAGAATGATTGGTAAAATCATCTGTTTTAATATAATAACCAATTGGCATTTTATCGGCTTTTATTTCAAAAAGATTGTATCCGTTTTCGTCTTCTAGAACAGGTGTAATTATTTGTTCTTCTTTTTTACATATAACAGATTTTTTTTCTTTATCCTTAGAAATAAGGTATAGAGGATTATTTGCTCCGGCAAATTCTAAAATCTTATTTTCCCAATCTAATATACATAAAGACATATCCATTCCATCTTTTTGTTCTCCCGATTTACCTTTTTGTTTTAATGATTTAATTATGTTTTGTCGCATTTTATTTAAAACTTGGGCAGAATTTAGTTTAGGATTTTTATCTACAATTTCATCTAAAAAAGCCATGCCAAGCATGCTCATAAATGCACCGGGTACTCCATGACCTGTACTGTCGGCAGCAGAAATAAAAGTTCTACCTTGTTTATGCGAAACCCAATAAAAATCTCCACTTACAATATCTCTGGGTCTAAAGAAAACCATAGGTTTTAATTTTTCATCTAAAAATTCTTCTGATGGCAATAGGGCTCTTTGAATATTTCGTGCATAATTAATACTATCGGTTATATCCTTATTTTTTTCTTCTACTATTTCTTTTTGTTTAACTACTTCTTGGGTTCTTTCAACTACTTTTTCTTCTAGTATTTCTTTTTCTTTACGTAGCTGTGCTTCGCGATATTTGATAAATAAAATTATTAATATTATACCTAAAATTATTGCAGAAATTATAAACCAACTTGTTTTATAAAAAGGTGTAGCTATTGTAAATTCTAATTCAGCCGGTGTCGGGTCCCAAACTCCTTCATCGTTTGACGACCTAACATACAAAGTATAATCTCCGTTTGGTAAAAATGGAATGCTAACCTCGTTTGAGTTTTCAACATCGGTCCAATTGTCGTTTAAATTTAGTTTATATTGATATTTAACCTTTGATGGTACTCTTTTGCTTGTTCCTATAAATTTAAATTTTAATATGTTAAATGTGTAAGGTAATTCTACAAATATTTTCTTTTTAGTTTCATCAAGACTATCAATATAATATGTTACTCTATTTTCTTTTACTATCGTTAGGTCTGTAATAAAAGTATTTGGTTCAATCATATTTATATAATCATTTTCAGGGATATATTCTATTACTCCTTTAACAGTTCCAAACCAAATATGCCCACGATAATCTTTATAAATCCCATTTAAATTACATTCTAAACCGGAGAAACCTTCTTCTCGTCCATAGTATTTTATATCTAGTGTATCGCCATAATAATATTTTTCCAAGTCTATTTTATTGAATCCTTTATTAGTACCAATAATTAAGTTATTTTCATTATCAATTTCTAATACATATATATTTGATGAAATAAGACCATCATTTTCTGTATAATTTATAAATTTGTTTCCTTTGAAAATACTTAATCCGTCTCCACTGGCAATCCAAAAATTATTATTATAATCTTGTATTATATAGTTTATTTTATTTGCTACTAAACCACTATCCTTATTATAAAAATTAACTTTTCCATTATCAATAATAAAAAAGCCATTACTTTGTGTTGTTCCTATAATTCGGCCTGATTTATCTTGCATTAAATTAATAACGGCTTTTTTTCTAAGTTCCGGGAATTTTGTATTTAGATTATAAAATTTTCCTTTATAATATCTGGCAATTCCATTATACGATGCAAAATAAATTGAGCTGTCTTTTGCTACAAGTAAGTAATTAAAGTAGTTTGATGGCAAACTGTCAATTGGTGTATAATATTTAGATGTTTTTTCGAGTTTTCCTCTTGCATAATTATGAAAATTATTATTTGTATCTAGCATCGATATTCCGCTCCAAGTTGCAAACCATATATTGCCATCAAAATCTTCTCTAATTCCCCAAATTCTATTTGTTATTATGTTGTTTGTTCCTAAATCGTCGTTATAAAAATATTTAACAATTGAGTCTTGTTTTGTTTTTTTTACATTTGCGATGTTAATTTTAGCATTATATGTTTTATACTTATAGTTATTGAAATACAAATGATTGTTACGAGAAAAGTATTGTGCATAAACATTTTGTTCTCCACTGTTTGAAATATTATAATACTCTATAAATCTATTATTTTTACTAAACACAACTAGTCCATTATCGCTTCCTATCCAAAAGTTTCCTTCATAATCTTGGACAGAACAGTTTGGTGTAATTTCGGGAAATTCGTTTGAGTAATTTATTTTTATAGTATCTTCATTATTTGTGTTATAATTAACAAACCAACCTTGGTTTGACACAAAAAACAATTCTTTATCATTTGATAATATTGAAGCTTTAAAAGTTTGTGTTCCTGAGTTAATAATTTTATTATTTTTAGATAATCGAGATATTCCATTATCTGTACCAAACCATATATTCCCTAATGTATCTTGATTTATTGTTCTAACTCTATTATAAATCAAACCTGTTTCTACGGAATACGATTTTACTTTTCCATTTTTATAAGAGAAAGCTCCTTTAGATTTTGTTCCTATCCATAACGAGCCATCGTTAGAGAACATTAAATAATAAATAGATAATTTATCAATTAACGAATCTATTGATAATCTTTCGTACCTTCCTTCTTTAAATTTCAGTATTCCTTTGTCGGTAGCTAGTATATAGTTACCATTAATATCTTCTTTTATATCTCTGATATTATAATTAAAATCGTTAATTGTATCTATGTACGGAATAAATTTTCGTCCATCGTAAATTGTAATACCATTATCTGTTCCTATAATTATGTTATCGTTTGATGCTCTATATAAAGAATATATAAGTTTACTTGATAAACCATCTGTTGTTGTATAGTTGGTAAATCTTACTCCATCAAAGACACTTACACCACCACCATTTGTTCCTACCCAAATTCGTTCCATATTATCAATACAAATAGAGATAACTTGCGATTGTGCTAAACCATCGTCAATTGTATATTGTTTATAATATGGACTTTGAGCAAATGTAAGATTTGCTATCAATAAAATTAGAAGTATTTTTATGCTTGTTTTCATTAAGTGGTAAAGCTACAAAAAAAGGGGTTATTTTCAAAACAACCCCCTTTCTATTTTTTATATTATTTATATCCTAATAAAACTTAGAACGATAATCTTTAATGTCTGCATTTTCTTGTAATGCTTCAAACACTTTATAGGTAACTTGATTTTGGAAACCTGTTTTAAAGTTAATAACTTGCGTAGCTTCTTCTTTTGCCATATCTTCCGGTTCTGTTATTGATGTAACATTCACAACAAATACACCTGCTCTTCCTGCTATAGGTTTAGATAACTCATCTTTTTCAAGACTTGTTGCTATTGCAATAACATCTGGTTCAAAACCTGCACCATCAATAGAGAAAGAATTAAAAGAAATATTACTTGTTGTACTTACTTGTAATTTAAGCTTAGATGCAATATCGTTTAAAGACTTTGCATTTAAGGCATTTATTTCAGCTTTAATTTTATCAGCTTTCTTCTCTTTTATAATAAATGGTTCCATTTCGTCTTTAACATCTTCCATTTTAGCAAATCCTTTTTCGTTAACTTTAGAAACATAAGCATAAACAAAATTATCGCCAAAAGTAAATACGTTAGAGAAAGTTCCTTCTTCTGTTTCATATGCCCAACGAACTAATTCTCTAGCATTTTCAAAACCGGCTATTGTTTTATCAGTTTCTTTTACATCGGCAACTTTTTTAACTAAGTCAGTATTATCATCAAAATATTTTTCAAATTTTTCTTTTGTATCATTCTCTACAACAAATTTTTGAACTCGTGCATATACACTATCTTGTGTTGCTTTACTATAATCTAATTCTTTAACAACGAATGCTACATTAACTCTTTTTGTTGGTTCGCTTTGATCTTCAATTTTTATTATATGAACTCCAAACTGAGAATTAACTTTACCTAAATCGCCAGTTTTTCCTTCGAAACAGAACTTCTCGAAAGGAGCAACCATCATTCCTTCTTGAAACCAACCTACACTACCGCCTATCATTGCTGATTTTTTATCTGCAGAATATTGTGCAGCTAATTCATCAAAATCGCCACCGTTTTCTACTAAGTTATAAATACTATCAACTAATGCATCAAATTGCTCTCGAGTCATTTTATCGTTAGTTGGTTGTATTAAGATATGTTTTGCTTTAACTGAGTCCGGCTTCATCTTAATATCAATTAATTTTGCTAATTTATACATTCTACCAACTACATAAGGTCCGTACACAAATCCTGAATCTGCAGCAAACATTAAAGTATCAATTTGTGGTTCTAACTCACTAGGTTTGTAATCTTTTGCTTGATATAATTCACTTGAATTTAAATTTGCATATTCAATTGAGTTTTCTGCTTTTTCGAAACCTATTTTCAACTCTGCTATTTCTTCTTCAGTCTTTTTTATATCTTTTTTTGATGGAACAACTGTAAAAGTAACATACTCTATTGCACGAGACTTTTCTTGCTTATAACGATATTTATTTTCATCATAATACTTTTTATAATCTTCGTCAGTCAATTTTATTTCCTCATCTGGAATGCTTGTATAATTTTGATATACATAATTAAAACCATAAGCTTCTTTATCGTTTAAAGCTAATTGTTTTGCCTCAGATTTTGTTACATAACACGATTTTCCGATTAAAGTAAAGTATTTAGTAAACTTTTTATTTTCACTCATTTGCTTTTTATAAACAATCCACTTAATCTTATCTTCTTCGCTTACTTCATCATCTTTAATTTTTCTCAAATATTCTTGAATTGCAGCTCTATCAAATTCGCCTTGCTTATTTGTAAAAGCTTGTTTAATACCCGGGTCAATATTATTTCCAATAATCATATCGGTTAATTCTTCGGCAGATACTCTTAAACCTAATTCTTCAAATTCTTTAGACGATATTTTTTCTTTTACAATATAATCCCAAGCTTCTTGTCTAAGCTTATCTGTTTCAGCATCTGTAAGATTTTTTTTCTGATAGTTAATTTTATAATTTTCTACCATTTCATTATACTTATTCTGAAATTCGGGATAACTAATACTCTCGCCATATATTTCAGCAATTGAGTTATCTCTGCTAGCTCCGCCCATAGATTTTTTAATAAAACCACCCAAAATAAAAGCAAATAATGCTGCTCCAATTACAATTGACACTAGCAATCCTGCTTTGTTTCTAATTCTCTCTAATGTTGCCATCTAATTTTACTAAATTTATATTAATATTAAATAATTTGCGAAGATAACAAAAAAGTTTTTAATTCTTAATTTTAATTATACTTAATTGTACGATTTTCGTTTTTTATACCAAACTACAAATCCCGATATAATTATAAACAAGCTTATTAATCCTAATAATGGTATTACAAGAATATATAAACCTCCTAAAAAAACAGAATAAATTCGTGCAGTATGAAACTCTAAGGCAACATTCCACAACGACATATTTTGATTTTTTATTTCTTTAGGCATTTTTATTTGTTTTTCATTACCAATTGCCTTTGCTCCTACATTAAAATCAAAGAAAAATTCTTCGCTTTTTAAATCTTTTGAATATCCCGAAATCACATTATAATATGTAGCATTTCTGCCTACAGGTTCTTTGTATGGCTTTTTGCCGATATAGTCTGTCAGTTCGCCGGTTTTTGTATTCCACTCGAACAATCCCTCGAACGAACCTACAAGCAATGTATTTGGTTTTGTTTTTTCAAAAACATTTACCCCCATAATACTTATTGCCGGTTGATTTTTAAACTTTTTTAATTTCGTTTTTAAATCGGAATTGCAAGAATATACTCCATCGAGTGTAGCTATAATATATTTATCACTTTCTTGGTCATAAATTATTCTTCGCAATTTATCGAACCAAGGATTTGGGCTGTCTAACTCGGTAAACGGAAGTTTAGAAACTTTTGCTTCTACAATTGCTATCAACAATGGCGGACGAAGAAACATTCCTGTTAGAGTTGTTAATAATAGAATTATTGCTGTTATCCAGCCAATTTTATTATGCCATTTCAGGTTCCATTTGTTTGTTTTAACAATTTTAGAAACTTCTTTATTCTTTTTTTGTTTAGATTTTATTCTATACTTATTTACAAACAAAATAAAACCGGTAATTGTTAAAAATATAAATATCAAACCAACTAAATCGACAATTAGTTTACCAATGGTTCCGTAAATCTCTCCACTATGAATTACCCAAAGCGTTTTAAACAGACCGACTTTATTGTCGTAATTTTCGGGTTTTGGCAGTGTTACAATATCAAAATTTTTATAATCGATTGTTTTTAATAAAAAGGAACGCGACATAACCAACAATGTATCATCTTTTTCGGTAATATCAGTAATTCTTTTTTCGTGAATTGGTAATTCTATTTGTTCCCATTTTTTTAATGATACATTATATATATACAAACCAAAAAATGTTCCTGCAAATAAATCTTCTTTCTTATTTTTATATACCTTACAAACCTTATGATTATCAACTCCTTTTGGAAAACCTTGGTTGAAATCGGTAAAATTTTTGGCATTATTATCAGTTAAATAAACACCAATATTTCCGAACACCAAAACACTATCCTTTGCTAGTCTTTGCGTTCCTTTAACAGCAGCATTATTCCAATTTTCGTATAAATGTTCTTTTGGCATTAAGTTTCTACTAACATCAATGCCGGCAAACAATTCTCTATGGTTTAGTATTATTCCCGAAAACGAGAATATCAAAAAGAATAATAAAAATATTACTCCAAGCCATTTGTGATATTTCTTAAAAAATTTAATCATAATTTAGTTTGCAAAGGTAAAAAAATAGAAACAAAAGCTTCAAACTGTCAAAAAGCTTGAAGCTTTTGTTTTATTTATTATTCAAAATTACGAGTATTGCCCTCGGCTAATTGATATTTAAAACTTATATAACCACTTTCGCCTAAATCGTTATAATAATCTTTTATCATAATTTTAGCATATTTACCTGTTCTTGTTTTAAAAACATAAACATTCAAATTTGCCGAATATGTTGGCGGATGTGTATTTGAATCGTAAGTAAAGGCATTCTCGAAAACAGGATTTAAATCAGTGCTCTGATAAATTGGACCTGTTGCACCATTTCCTGCATAAAGGGCATCTACAACAAAAGTATCTTTTGTGTAGCCGGTTTCGTTTGCCGATGTAACAGATTTAAAATCAACAACTCCTGCATCGTAAGCTTCTGCTTCGCCATTTCCCGAAGTTCCGCCATTCAAACGAATATGACGACTATGAAAGGCAATATCCCAAGCATCAGAAGTTTTAAAGTTTGATGAATCTATTCCCGACACTTCCGATTTTGTATCGAAAGAATAATAAACCCAAACATCGGTTTCAATGTTGTTTTGTGTTGATAAACTAATGCTTACCGATTTATCGCTAGCCACTTGTTCCTCTTCGTTTGTATCTTTTTTACAAGATGTAAAAACTAATACCAAGCTCAATAGAGCTAATCCTAAAAATTTAATTGATTCTTTCATTTTTAAACATTTTTAATTATTAAATACTTTTTTATTTACTATTTTATCTACTTCTATTTTTAAGCTCACAAACAGTCTGCGACCGGGACTTGTAGAGCTGTTAAAACTTACAATATCAGCCGTATAATCGAATATGTTATCTATGCCCAATGTTAAATTTATTCCGTTTATTATTTTTTGGCTTACTGCCAATTTCCAAATAGAATATGCATCGAAATGCACAGAATAAATCCCTTCTACATTTTGCCCTTGATAGTTAATAAATTCTTTTACAGCATAATCTTTTGCACCAATTATTATTGATGTTAAATTCACATTTAAATCGTATCTTTTTTTTGTATAATGATAAGATAAACCCAAATTACCGGAATGTGGACTTGCCGAAGATGGTAGTTCTCCTTGTGGTCTTTCATCGTGCAAAAAGCTATACGCCCCCCTTAAAAGAAAGTGTTTCAAAAATTTTATTTTTGCCAAAAATTCCACTCCGTTTATTGTTGCTTCGCTCACATTAACATACTGATAAACAGTTTGCCCATTTTCCCAAACTCCATCAATTTTATTTTTTAAAAAATTTGTATAAACCGTTGCCGAAGTATTGAGCCAATCTTTTGTATATTCTGCCGAAGCAGAAAAATAATTATTGGTTTCGGGCTGTAAGTTTTCATCGCCTTTTATAACAAACCAAGCTATAGGCCAATCCATATACAATTCTTTTAACGATGGCGAACGAAACCCCTTTGAATAGTTTCCTCTAAGACTTAGTTTTTTAAACTTATACATTGCAGAAAGTTTTGGCGAAATATATACTCCAAAAACTGTATGATAATCGGCTCTGCCACCTGCAATAAAACTTAGTTTTTTATTTATACTTACATCATCTTGAATAAAAAACACAGAGGTAATTGCCTTTTTATTTTCCAAATTATCTGTAGAAAATTTATCGCTTAGCAACTCATCGGATAAATACTCTAAACCACTTGTTAGTTTCTGATATTTTCCAATATTTATATTCGAAACCAATTTAGGATTTATAAATGTATTTTCGTAGTTTTTCGATTTTTCATCAAGCTTTTCATAAAAATCATACTTTCTGTAAACATCTTGATGATAAGAAAATACAACAGAATTATCTTTTGAAAAAGCATAATTTACTTTTCCTCCAAAACTTACATCTTCGTAATTTTGAAATACATTATCCGGTACAAAATCGTATTCATCGTGATTATAATAGGAGCCATTTAACTGAAAATCTAATTTCTTACTAAAGCGAAACTTAAGTTTTTGACTTATGCTATAATCTTTATACCCGTTTATTCCCAAAGCAAAAGGATTCTTTGCATCGTAAATTACTGTATCGATATTTGTAAACTCTTTTGTAATAGCTTTTTTATCGTACAATTGATATGCATCGAAAGTTTTGGCAGAGAAATCTGTTCTTCCGCTAATTCTTTTCAAGTTAAAACCTACAGAGGCATTTACATTCAGATTTGGCAAATCAAGATTTTTCTTAAACGAATATTTCTCATCGTCATACGATAAATCGGGATAATTAATTTCGTTATATTGAGCATATTTGCTACTAAAAGAAATTTCGAGTTTTTTCTTTGGTTTTTTTGTTATAATGTTAATTACACCACCCATTGCTTGCGAACCATAAAGTGCCGAAGCTGCTCCTTTAACAATTTCTATACGTTCAACATTATCGGAGTTCAAACGCGAATAATCCACATTATTACCAGTTTCGCCTGCAAGTCGTTCGCCATCTACTAAAATTAAAATATTTTTAGCATCTAAACCCTGCATTTTTATATCGGTACCAAAACCGCCACGTTTAAATTCTAAACCGGGAATATCTTGTTCCAACACATCTTTAACATTTTCTATTCCTCTATTGGTAATGTTTTCTGATGTAATAACTTGGGTTATTACGGGTGCATCTTTCAGAGCTTTTTGGGTACGTGTTGCAGTTACTACAACTTGCTCTAAATTAAATACATCTGCATGCAAATAAAATGTTTTAGATTTATTTGCTGTTAATGTATCAAACAAAGTTTTATAAGCTACAAAGGATAATGAAACAATACATTTATCGGTGCAAATATTTGTTGCCTCACCATTAATATTTGTTATTGTATAATCTTTTTTTGCACTTACTAAACTCTCGAAACAAACATTTACATAAGCCATTGGCTCTTTTGTTTCTGCATCAAGAACTTTTATTATAGAATTTTGCGAAAACACTAATATTTGCATAAAAATTAGTGCTAACAAGTATATCTTTTTCAAAATATAAATATTATTAGTTTGTATAAATTTGTTTTTTTACCGGCAAGCAGTTTGTAGTAAACTATAATAATACTGCAAACACATACATAAAATTATTATGCACATTAATATCTGCTTACTAGAAAATAAATTGGATTTTATACAAAGCTTGGCGGAGCTCTACCCGAAAATGAAGTTAAATTCTCGTTGCTATGCAAAATTGAAGTTGTAGGAGATACAATCTCAACAAAATTTAATAAAGGATTAACTGTATATTCGTTTAACGAAACAAAATCGGTATTAAAATTAAATCCTTCATCAAAATATTTTGCATTTTTCTGTTTACCTTGTTTTTCTACTTTATGTATATTGGCAAAAGGAGAATGTTGTTGCAAATCAATATGAGAAATTACTCGCATGTGCATAGAAACTAAATCGCCAATAATTACCCAAATAAATGAGAAAATTATTAAACTCAAATATAATTTATGCTTTATGTTAGTATTTCTTTCCATTAAAATGTATTAGGCAACAAAAGTACACATCAAATTAATATTTACTAAATATTTTTAATTTTTTTTTATTTAATCCTATTTAGCAACAAATATAGAAATAAGAATCTATCTAATAAACACAAACTTATCTTTTGTTGATAAACTATTACTAAAAACATAACCGGAATAATCGAATGCTTTTAAATTTTCAATTTCATTAATATTATTTTCAATAATAAATCGAGACATTAAACCCCGAGCTTGTTTTGCAAAAATTGCAATGGTTTTATATTTACCGCTTTTTTCTTCTTTAAAATCGATATCTAAAAGCTTGTAGTTTAAGCTTTTCTTATCTATTACTTTAAAATATTCGTTTGAGGCCAAGTTTATTAATGTGGGATTTTTATCTTTTGATAAAATAGTATTTATTTGTTTTGTTATATCACTTCTCCAGAATTCATAAAGATTGTTTCCTTCATTATTTTTTAGTTTTGTTCCCATTTCTAACCTGTGTTCTTGAATTAAATCAAAAGGTTTTAGTAATCCGTACAAACCCGAAAGAATAATTAATTTATTATTTAATGATTTTAGTTCAAGCTTATTAAACGATTTTGCATCAAGTGTTTTATATGCATCGCCAAAAAACAAGTCTATAGCAGGAATAGAGTTTTTATAATTATGATTAATATCCCAGTTCTGATATCTATTATAGTTCAATTCACTTAAATCATCACTCAAATTCATTAAATCTTTTATTTCATTTGTAGATTTATCTTTTAGTATATTTATAAGTTTCTGAGATTTATCTAGAAACTTTGGGGCAGAAACACAATCAATTTTATCAATATTTTGAACTTTTAATCTTTTTGCCGGAGATAAAACTATAATCATAATCTATTTTTTTAACAATAATAACAAAAAAAAAGCCCAACAAAAAATGTTGGGCTTAATAAATATTATTAAAATCTATTGTTTAGAAATAGAAATTTAGATTAAATGTTGCAGAAATTCCTGTATCAAAACCAAAAGTGCTTTTACCTGCAGTTTTAACTTCTTGAGTATTTAGAGCAGCCGAAGAAGCACCCGGTGCAACTCC
>Ga0256913_10001579_pt1 | contig 11701 bp, 4 predicted proteins | sample Axial_MatmetaG_FD_185970 | JGI IMG/M metagenome (GOLD analysis project Ga0256913, IMG submission 185970) | Deep-sea worm associated microbial mat communities from Axial Seamount, Juan de Fuca Ridge, Pacific Ocean - Axial_Mat | ecosystem: Environmental > Aquatic > Marine > Oceanic > Microbial...
CCGAGGAACGGCACCTTGTTCCTGCGTGCATATTTTACAGCTGCAAATTTGCCTTCAATGCCCCTGTGCCCGAATCCGGGGGCAACGAGTATGCCGTCGAGACCTTCAAATTTTTCCGCTGCGTTATCGTCGGTGACCTGCTCTGAGTGTATCAGGTGCAGCTTTAGTTTACGGTCGTTGTATGTAGATGCATGGATCAATGCTTCAATGATCGATTTGTAAGCATCTGCCAGTTCAACATATTTGCCGACAAGGCCGATATTAACCACCTCTTTGGCATTTTTCATTTTGGTGAGGAAGTTCTTCCAGTCTTTAAGTTCAGGTTTATTGTCGATCGGCAGGTTTAGTTTTTTCATCACTGTTTCGTCAAGCCCCTCTTCCTGCATTTTGACCGGAACCTCATAAATCGTAGAAACATCGATAGACTGGATCACCGATTTTATATCAACATTACAGAAAAGGGCAACCTTCTTGCGAATATCCAGTGTGAGTTCTCTTTCGGTCCTGAGAACGATAACGTCAGGCTGGACCCCTGTTTCGAGCAGTGCTTTTACCGAGTGCTGTGTAGGTTTGGTTTTTAATTCACCCGAAGCTTTAAGGTAAGGCACAAGGGTAAGGTGGATAACTATTGCCTGATTAGGTTCAAGTTCCCATTTCATCTGACGAACAGCCTCGATGTAAGGCAGTGACTCGATATCGCCCACAGTACCTCCTATCTCGGTAATTACCACGTCGTAGTTGTATTTTGATCCCAGTATTTTGATGTTGCGTTTTATCTCGTCTGTGATGTGGGGAATGATCTGTACTGTTTTACCGAGAAAAGCACCCTTTCTCTCCTTCGTGATCACATTCTGATAAATGCGGCCGGTAGTAACGTTGTTTTCCTGTGATGTGGGAACATTCAGAAAACGCTCGTAATGGCCAAGGTCGAGGTCGGTCTCAGCCCCGTCGACAGTAACATAACACTCTCCGTGTTCGTACGGATTGAGTGTTCCCGGATCAACGTTCAGATACGGGTCAAGTTTCTGAATGGTAACTTTATATCCTCTGGCCTGAAGAAGTTTGGCCAAAGAAGCAGATATAATTCCTTTACCAAGTGAGGAAGTAACACCTCCTGTTACGAATACATACTTTGTGTTTGGCACTGTATTGCGGTTTTATAGTTATTTAAATATGAATTTTACCCTGAAAATTTAAAAAGTACAAAGGTAGAAAAATTGAGGCAATTACGATAAAAGAGCATGATTAATTTAGTAACAAGCTGATCAACGGCCAAGGGTGTTGCTTCTAAATTGAATCATTAGTTTTTAAGTGCAGTGCGCCATGATGTTAAAAAAATAAATGCAACACTCCCCCGATCAACTGTACCTGATATTTTTGCAATAGCTAAACTATAACTACTGGCAATTTAAAATTCATTCCTGTCGAGCGGATTGTTATTTCTCGGTGTGCGTACGCCAAACTCTCTTAAAAATTTTGCTTTTTTATCGTTGGGCGATATCATGTAGATGTATGAGTTCCCGCCGACTGATTTCAGTTTTCTTTTTGACTGATCAAGTTTGTTTATGAATGTGTTGTATTCTCCGTTTGCAGAGATAGTGTACATTTCTCCGTTTTTGTATGAGAAAAAGAACCACATATCGTTATCTGCTTCAATGTACATCTCTAACATGTTACCGGACCTTTTTCTGGTTATCTCAAGCTTAACTTTAACTTCCTGATTTATCACAAATTGTTTAATGAATGCGAGGTCGGCTTTTCCGTCAGCAAAGTAGCAGTGTTTTTTACTGTTCCATTTAAGATCGATATTGCTGAATGTAAAAGTATTTTTCAGATTAACAGGGATATTCTCCATTGCTCCCATGATAGTCCGCTTTTTGTTTATTTTTTCAGCATCTTCAATGCCGGTCCATTGTGCCAGTCTTTCAGTAAACACGTCGGAAGATATTTTGGATAATGCGGCCCTTGAATTTATAAATGAAGAATAAAGAAGGTCGATTGTTGCTTCATCCAGATAGAAATCAATTCCGAGCATTGCAGATAAGGATATTTCATTTTTATTACGTTTGTCAGTGATCTCACCTGATGCTTTTGTTACAACCTGCCCTAAAGGAATGCCGAGGTTAAGAACACCGGATGCTGTAACGGAACAATCTTTTTCCGAGAATCGAAGTATTTTCCCTATACTGTCGGGGTTCATCAGTTTTCCCATTGATGCCATGTCGAACGACTGTTCTGTTTCGTTATAAGTAAGGTATCCGCCTCCGGTTATTATTGGAATGTCGCTGTAAAACTCTCTATCCTCAATAAATGAACTGTAAACATGAGAAGAGTCTTTTGATATGAAAAAATCGTTGTAAACACGGTTGTGTTCAAGGTTTTCAGCTTCTTCGGCAACAGGGATGTAAACTTTCAGAGGATCAATGGCAGCTTTGAATTTCAAGTACGACTTGGGCCCTTTTAGTCCGCAGTTATGCAGAATCTGCACTCCTCCGTCAAAAGTCAGGAACTGCTCTTTTGCATTGAAAAGTACTTTTCCTTTGTATCCAAAGTGTGAGTTGAAAGTAAACAGATTTGTATCTTCTATCTGCCCTTCAGCCAATGTTATACGGTCGTGCCGGTTTGCTTCGATAGAATGGAAGAATATTTTATTGGTATTATTTTCTTCGTTTATAAAATCGTAATACCCGGTTCCATTATATGAATACCTGCCCGTGATATTGATCTTGGCATCATAAATTCGGTGAGTGAAGGTTGCCGTATCACCGATCTCGATCACAACACTGTCGAGCGGGTCCATGGCAGCATTCGCTCTTAGGTTTACAATACCGTTTTTAAGTACCAGTTTGGCATCTGCCACATTTATGTATTTTACCTCTTCGCAGACTATCAGGGTTTTTTCCATATCATATTCGGCTATCGGAACATAGAACTGCAGAGAATCCTGTTTGCGGTTGAGAGAAATGAACAGGTTTCCTTTTGAACCATGGGCGCCCATGTAGATTTTGTTAATATCCATATCCCATGAGAATTTTGTAATTATAGCCATGTATTTATTGTCGCCGAACGATACCGGGTCCCCTTCTCCCATCGAAGTAAATACGCCTTCACGTGTTTTAAAATCTACATTGGAAGAGATCAGGTTTGTGGTAGAGAACCTTATTGCCTCTTCGTCCTCGCCAACAAGTTTAAAACTTGACGAGTCGGCAAGTACAGAATGATCGCTGAATGTCAGGCTGGGAGCACCTAAGCTGCCCCTGAGCATGTAAAGGAGCCCTTTACCGTCGGCCCCGAACGGGGTGATGCGCAGCTTTCCGTTAAGTTGTGCTTCCTGTGTGAACATTTTGAAAAAATCCTCCTGGCTTTGTGCGTACAATTCCTCTTTTAAAGGATAGTAGTCGATCTTTACATATTTTGCCTCAGCATCGGGATAGGCTGTGCCTTCGGTCTGTTTCTTAACTGTAAATTCGCTGGCTGTACCGGTAACCCTTTTAGGAGTGAACACAAGGTCTTCGGCTTTACTTGTTGATGTGAGATACTTGAGGGTACCGCTGCCGGTAAGCCCTTTCCTGTTCAACTCAAGAGAACCGGTAAAATGAGATTTTTCTCCAAAAATATTGTATCCCTCAGTGGGTGTTTCTAAGTTAAAGCCGAGTGAATAATCATCTTTGATTTTAAGCCTTTCTCTGAAATCGGGGAAAATATTGGATGTGAAAGTTCCCACAAAGTCGAAGTTCTCTTTTTTAAGATTATTAAGACTGTCCATTTTGAAAGGTTCCAGAGTAAAATAAAATTTTTCTCTGTCGTATGCCCCGCCCTGGATCAGATCTTTGTTGAAATAAACGATTGCATGTTTCGTGCTTTCAAGTATAGGGTATTGGTTGTATTGCTTAATGCCTGATTTATTTTCAGGGGCGTCGATGGTAAGTTTGCCTGACATATTTGCAATGTTGTTGATCACATCATGCAATACGGGCTTTCCGAAATAATCGGATTCACCGGTCTCAACCTGCATATTCAGTGAGTCAATATTATTCATATCGATACTGAAGTTTTCATACGAAAATAGAAAGTCGTTTCCGAACAAGGTAACCATACCTGCACTGACTTTTCCGTCGAACTGAAAATTACGGTTTTGTTTAAGTATTATTTTATCGTTTTTCGGGAAAAGTATTACATTTTTGTTATCGCTGATAGAAATGTTCTTTACTCCGTTAAGATTCAGTTCATAACTTTTAAGATCGAGCTGGGCATTAGGCGTTTTTCCGGGAGTTACCGAGTTGAACCGTATTACATCGTAGTCCTTTTTTCCTAACCTGAAAAGCAGGTAGTCGTACAAATGCTGCTTGATCACAACTTCGTCGGTATTAATATTGTAACCTATGAAACCGTAGAATGAAAGGGCCATGAGCTGCTGTCTTACCTGAGGTTCCGGAAGATGCATGAATTCAGCATAGTCCTTTGCTGTAAATGGGTTTCCCCCGAAATAGTTTGAACAGTTTTTCAGCCCTTGCAGAGGATGTATGGCATCCATTCCCTGCAGCTGATTGTAGAAGTCTTCTCTGAAATAACTCAGGGACTCAAAAAAGGCAAAGTTTTCGGCAGCCCCCCGTACCATGGTGAAGTTCATCCAGGTTTCATTCATTTTCCAACTTATCTGTTCGACATCGATACTGATGTTATGGTATGTGTCGAAAAAAGGGCTCTGGGAAATGCCTTCGCCGTTACGTATCAATAGAATTTCAGAATCTTCAACGATGTACTTGAACATTAATCCGGGATGATATATCATGCCCGAGTCAAGATTCATTGATATCTCGGTGTTATTACTTAAAATATGATCCTTACGCAGGGCAAAATACAGTGACTTTGCTGTTATGAAAAGATTACCATTCTTGTAGATTGAAAGCTTGGCCGGGTTTTGCGGGGTCCCTGATCCGAGAAATTTTGCCCCGTATTGAGAGAAGCCTCCCTCATAATCGATGTTCCTGTGTATCTGTTTAATTTTATAACGCTGTTCGAATGAATTGAATTTGGGATATGTGCTTTTTGAAGGATCATGAATTATCATGATCTTATGTTTTAAACTTCCCTTCAGCGGCTTGTCGAAATAAAAGGAGTTGTAGAACGTTACTGTATCGATCTGGAAATAGGATTTATTCAGGTCGATGTTGTATTTTTTGAAAGAGGCATAAACTTTATCGGGGGCATAACCTGAACGTTCCCAGGTTATTTTTCCTTTCGTTCCTGTCCATTTTTGTTCTTTTGTATCTGCATATCCCCGGGTGTCGAGAATAACGATGCTGTCGCTTTTGGCGTAACCTGTTAAATCAGCATTATCAACCTCGATAATAAGTTTTCCGTTTATGTTTTTGTACCTGAATGAACCATTTTTTATCGCCCATTTTATAGACGGTGTTGAAAATATGATGTTTTTTTCGACAAGGTCTTTTGTAAGCCTTATTTGTTTCATCACATTGCGAAGTGGGGATCTTGACTTTTTCAGCATATCAATGATTACCGTTTGCCATATGTCGAAATTACTTTTGTATTCCGATGAACTGAAGGCGATAGCTGTTTGCATATAGGTATACAGGTCGGGATTAGGCCTGGCCCTTTTGGCAGTCATCAGGTTACAAGTTTCGATAACCTGCTTTTTAAGTTTTGAAGATGTTTCGGGAGCAGACCAGAAAGAGTTCATTTCCTCAGAAACCAATTTTCCCTTCTTTTTGCCGAAGACGGCGGTGAACCGTTCATTAAGTGCCTGTATGAATGCATTCTCATCTTCCGGGAATTTTAACGCTTGTGAAAATCCGGAGGTGACAATCGATACGTATAAAAAAAGAATAAGTAAACGTCTGTTCATTTACCGCTTGTTTGTTACAGTAACCAAATATTAATTACTCTTTCCTATACGATGAAGCCAGCCAATTGTTATCCCTTTTTGAAGAAATAAATGATAAATTATGTTTTTTTGTTTCGTTGTTGATGACGTTGAGGTCGGATTCGTAGAAGCCGCTCAGGTAAAGTATTCCGCCTGACTTTAAAACTTTACTGTATTTTGAAATGTCATTCAGCAGTATGTTACGGTTAATATTTGCGAGAACAATGTCATATTCAGTACTGTCGATGTCAGATGCATCGCCGTGAATGACTTTCATGTTTTGTATGCCGTTCTTTTGGCAGTTTTCAATTGCGTTATTGTAAGCCCAGTCTTCGATGTCGATACCTGTTACTTCCGCCGCCCCGGCCATTGAGCATAAAATTCCAAGTATTCCGGTACCGCAGCCCATATCAAGTACTTTTTTGCCATTCATATCGGTTTCAAGAATATGTTTTATCATCAGTCCCGTTGTTTCATGATGTCCTGTTCCGAATGCCATTTTCGGGTCGATAACTATTTCATACTTTACATCTTTTGCCGGGTTATGGAATGAACCTCTGATAAGGACATCATTTCCAATCGAGATAGGATTAAAATAGTTTTCCTCCCATGTTTTATTCCAGTTGCGGTCTGTAATCGACTCTTTTGTGAAATTGATTTTTACGTTATCGAAAGGTATAAACAGGTTGTCGATGCTCCCGGGAGTGAATTGTTCTTCAGGAATGTAGGCTTCAAATCCTGTTTTTGTTTCAACAAAACTCTCGAATCCAAGTTCTCCGAGCTGTGCCATCATTATCTCGGATGCCTCTTTTATATTTGGTTCAAGTGTGAAATTTATCTTAAGGTAGTCCATTTTGAAATGTTGTTTTAAACAAAGGTAATCAATCTTCGATACCCGCGGGAATAATGAAAATAAACTTTGAATATTCACCCTCTTTTGATTCCGCCCATATACGGCCGTCGAGGTTCTCAATTATTTTTTTGCTTATCGAAAGTCCCAGCCCGACACCCGAATAATACTTGTCGGTATTCATCTCTAATTTACGGAACCTGTCGAATACTTCATCTAACTTGTCTGCCGGTATCCCAATGCCGGAATCTTTAACAAAGAACATGATATATTTTTTGTCGTTTTCAGAGTATTTATCAACTCCAATTTCTATCGACCCTTTTTCCGTGAATTTGTAAGCGTTTTCCAGAAGGTTTCTCAATACTTGTTTAAGCCGGTCGGGGTCAGAGTTGATAGTTTTATTTGCCATGTTATTGTTGAAGCTGTAAATAAGCTTGATGTTCCTTGAGCCGTACTTACTTATGTATATTTTTGTAATTTGTGTGATGAGTTCTTTAACAACAAATCGTTCTTTCCTTACATACATATTTCCTGCCTCTATCTGGCTTAGGTCTAACAGATCATCTATCAGCATAAGTAATGCTTCGCTGTTTTCCTTTATGTGTCCGATGAACTCTTTACGTTCGTCGTCATTCAGCCCGGGAGTGTTTAACAGTGTTGAGAAGCCGACAATGGCATTCATGGGCGTTCGGATTTCATGGCTCATGTTGGCGAGAAATGCACTTTTCAGCCTTTCCGACTTTTCAGCCTTTATTTTTGCATTTTCCAGTTCTTGTGTCCGCTGTTTAACTATCTCCTCAAGGTTGTCTTTGTGTTTTACAAGTTCGTTCTTTTGCGACAATATCCGGGCATGCTGTATTTCTATTTCCTCTTGTTTCTCTTCGAGGTATTTATTTGCGAGTATTAGTTCCCCGGTTTTCTCTTTTACAACTTTTTCAAGATGTTTCTTTTGCTGCTTTATTTTAATGAGTTTTATTTTGTTGTATGAAAAGAAAAGGGCAATAAGTAAAACAATAACTGCAATTTTAAAAAACAGAGTGTTGTAAAAAGGAGGTGTTATAATTATAACAATTCTTTTTTCATGTGTGCTCCATATTTTATCGTTATTGGTTGCCCTGACCCTGAAAACATATTTGCCGGGTGGGATGTTTGTGTATGTAGCTGTCCTGTTACTGCCTGTGTTGATCCACTTTTTATCAAACCCTTCAAGAATATGTTTGTATTGGTTTTTCTGCGGCAATACGTAATTCAGTGCAGCAAATTTGAATGAAAGAGAGTTTTCAAAAGGTTTAAGTTTTAATACTTTTATGTGGTTTACGGCTGTGTCGGTTATTGATATGTGGTTCTCTTTTTCGTAATCTTTTATCGGCAAATTCAGGATCTTTATATCTGTTATCACTATGTTAGGCCGGTAGTCATTCTGTTTGAGGTTGTCAGGCATGAAAAGATTGAAGCCGTTAACCCCTCCGAAAAGTAATTTTCCGGATGGTAGTTTTAAAGAAGAACCGGTATTGAAGGTTGATGCAGTAACTCCGTCAAACTTGTTGTATTCAATGAATTTCCATGTTTCAGGATCCAGTTTGGCAATGCTCTTGCCCGTGCTGAACCATATGTTGCCGTTGTTGTCCTCTTCAACGGCAAAAATATTTTCATCGGTCAGGCCGTTATCCTGCCCCAAAATTCTGAAAGTTCCGTTTTTGGTGTCAAACCTGTTTAACCCTCTTCCTGTAGCCAGCCAGATGTATTCTTTCGAGTCGATGAATATGTCATTTATTTTATTGTTGGATATGGAGTTCACACCAGGTTTGTGGGTATAACGTTCAACGAACCTTTTTTGTGAGATGTCAAATTTATTCAAACCTCCGGTTGATGTTCCGACCCATAGAGTATTATTGCCCCATTTGCACAAGGCTCTTACAAGGTTTCTCGCGGACAGGGTATTCATTGACGGATAAGGTTTGAACAGTGTGACCTTTTTTTTGTTCAGGTCAAAAAATTCTAAACCTGCTGTGCTGCCTATCCAAAGATGCCGGTCGTCTTCTGCTATTATGCAGCGGATGATGTCACTGGACGGTTTTATTTTTGTTGAGGAGTTATACTTTTCTGTTTTTTTATTTTTAGGATAAATGATGTTTATGCCTTTATCTGTTCCTGCAACTACAATGTTTTTGGCATGTGCCAGTGACAGGATGTTATTGCTGCTTAATGCCGGGAAGCGTTGAAACTTTTTTTGCCGGAACGTTTCTGTTTCGGGATAAAATTCCCATATGCCTGAAGTACGTGTTGCTATACATATCTTATTTTTTAAATGATAAAGAAACCCCTGGCAATTTAACTCTGAAAGGGGTTTTGTAAGACATAAGTAGTTGTAGGTTTTGAACTTAGGTGTTCCCGGTGCTCTTAGGTTGATGCCATTGATCGTTGCTGCCCATGTAAGGTTGTCATCCTTTGAAAAATATATGTCGGTTACAAGGTTTGAACTGAGAGAATGGATATTATTTCGTTTTTTTTTCAGTCGGATGATTTTTCCATTATTCAGATTGTAAACAATAATCCCTTCTCCGTATGTTGCAATACATAAATTATCGTCTTTATCGATTAATAATTTTGTAACTTCGGTATTGATGTCCTGAAGTAAGGATGTTACGTTTTTTATTATTGTGAAAGTGTTTTCTTTTTCAGAATATTCGGAAATAATTCCTGACTTGCATGCTACTATGCATTTACCGTTGCCTATGGGTAGAATGTTGAAAACATAGTTATTGGGAAGGCTGTTTTTGCTGCCGGGTATGTGTTTAAGCTGACTGACGGAATTGCCGGATGGGGAATAACGTATCAAGCCGTCACCCCAGGTACATACGTACAAATTGCCGTTGCTGTCTGACTTAACCTGTTTTATGTGATTGCTTTTTCGTGTCAGTTCTTTAAAACTGCTTAAATTAACGTAGGCCGGCTCTGTACTTTCGCTGTCTATTTTCAATAATCCTTTTCCCCATGTGCCGCACCATATCTCACCTTTTTTTCGTTCTGTAATTGACAGGACAGGTATTCCAGTCTCTCTTTTACCTGAGATGTTGTAACGTTTGAAAGTTTCGGTTTCGGCATTGAAACTGTTCAGTCCGTTGAATGTACCTATCCACAGTGTTCCGTTGCTGTCGACAAGGATAGATGAAATGAGATTGTCATCAATGGTAGTGGAATCCAGATTGTCATATCTGAAACCTTTTGATTCATAGCCGTCGTATCTGTACAGGCCGTTATACGTTCCGTACCAGATAAAACCTTCATGATCCTTTGTTATGCATGTTATACGGCCGTGATTGTTTTCCGGGTCTTCGTTTATGTGGGTAAAATAGAACCGGTTATTTTGGGCGGATACATTATGAAACGTACTGATTACAAACATTATCAGTAACATGACAACAGCATTAATGTGTCCGGACGATTTTACCACAATAACTTATATTTTTATCGATTACCTCTTGTTTACGGAAAATTACCATTAAAGTTTGGTATTTTACAATGTATCCAAAAAAAGAGCGTTAACAAACGTTTGAATAAAAAAAGGCCGTACTTAAAAAGACGGCCTTTTCAATAAAAAAGATTTGTCTTAGTCGAATGCTACGATAATTCCCTGAAAATCTTCAGCTTTAAGCGATGCACCGCCGATAAGGCCTCCGTCAACATCAGGATTTGAGAACAGCTCTTTTGCATTTGACGGCTTACAGCTTCCTCCGTAAAGGATAGATGTGTTGTCAGCTGCTTCTTCACCGTATTTTTCAGCAAGTGTTTTACGGATGAAAGCGTGCATCTCTTGTGCCTGCTCAGGAGAGGCAGTCTTTCCTGTTCCAATAGCCCATACAGGCTCGTAAGCAAGAACGATCTTTGAAAATTCGTCAGCTGAGAGATGGTACAAGCCGTTCTCGATCTGGCTTTTTACAACATCAAAATGTTTGTCAGCCTCACGCTCTTCAAGTACCTCACCGATACAGAAGATAGGGGTAAGGTCGTTTTCAAGGGCAAGGTTTACTTTGTCTTTCAATATCTCGTCAGTCTCTCCGTAGTAAGCTCTTCTCTCACTGTGGCCGAGTATCACGTAATCAGCACCGGTTGATTTAACCATGGCAGCCGATACTTCGCCGGTGTATGCACCACTGGCTTTGTCGGCACAGTTCTGGGCAGAAACGCCTATGATGTTCTTATCAACGATTTTAGCAACTTCGGTAAGGTGGATAAACGGAGTTCCGATAACCACGTCACAATTTGGCTTTTTCTCAGTTAGAATGGCGTTAAGTTCTTTAGCAAGTTCAATACCCTCATTCAGGGTTTTGTTCATTTTCCAGTTTCCTGCTACAATGTTCTTTCTCATAATTATTTAAATTTAAATTGATGTTTTTATTTTCTATAAAATATTAAAACCGAAATTATTAACAGTAATACGATGATCGTTGTTGCCGTTTTTTCCCTGCCCGACCGGTTTTCCGATAAAATGTAAGAAGCCGGGTCGTTCAGTATTGTAATGTCAGGCACATTTCTATAACTATACTTAGCAAGTATTGTGCCATTATTGATAATTACAAGTCCGGGATTCGATCTGATTATCGTTTGAAGAAGTACTTCGTCAGCAAAAAAGTAATTCATGGCTGCCCCTGTATTGCCTTCAAACTCTATCAGGTCTTTGTAAAGAGAGCTTGTAAGACAATAAAATTTTATATTTTTTTTGCTGCGGATCATTTTGTTCAGTTCAACAAACGGTACTGCCTGTTTTGGTGTTACTTTGGTAAGATCGTGTGCTATCATCAGAAAAACAGGATCTTTACTTCGTATGAGCTTATCCGAAACATCGTTGCCATTGTTGTCGGTGACATAAAAATCCTTTATGGGGGGCTGATATCCTTCTTTTAGCAGAACACTTTTACTGTCGATGAATACCCATGTCGTGTCGTCGTAAGGATAGTTTTTCTCGT
>Ga0256913_10001580_pt1 | contig 11700 bp, 10 predicted proteins | sample Axial_MatmetaG_FD_185970 | JGI IMG/M metagenome (GOLD analysis project Ga0256913, IMG submission 185970) | Deep-sea worm associated microbial mat communities from Axial Seamount, Juan de Fuca Ridge, Pacific Ocean - Axial_Mat | ecosystem: Environmental > Aquatic > Marine > Oceanic > Microbial...
AGGTTTTTAGCGCCGATCTCGTAGCCGTATTTAGGCCTGTTATACAGGTTGTACCCGGCTCCCACCAGATTTAAGGCATTAGCACGCTCGCCTAAACCGTAAATTTTCTCGTTATTCTGAATACGGAACCGCAGCCCGTCGTTGTCATTTCGACTGAAAAGCCCTCGTTCTTCCTGCAAAACGGTATCACCATCGCAAATAAAAGCGAGATGAAAAGGGTCTTTGAAAAGGATCAGTTTCAAACTGTCGGTAGTAAGCGTGAGGAAATCCCGACTGTCTTCTACCGAATATCTGACATGTTGCGGGGTTAAAATGACGGCCACCGACGAGTCGGGCACTTCGAAATCTTTGTCGAAATGCTTTACCTCAACAATTCTGTTTGTATAGGGAATAATCTCTGTCAGCCCGTGGTCGGTATGCACGAGCAAAGTATCTCCCCTGCGTTTGTGGGATACATATTTTCTCTGTTCAAAACGATAAACAGGGGCCGTTTTCTCCGGCGGGCGATAACCGTTCACATTGATAAATATGTCTTCATTAGTTTCGGTTTTCCCCACTTTGGAACCGTTCTTACTCCGGAAGACAAATGCCAGTTGCTGCGGTATTTCGTCAGGGCCCAATCCGTAAAAGTCGTTGATAACGAAAGTGAACTTATACAGGTCATTCCCCAGTGAAGACATTTTCACACGAGGGTCATCTTCCCCCCAATTGCCGACAACATGTTTCCAGTCGCCTCCGTCAATGCTTTTTTGCGTGATGACACCGGTGTGGAGATAGACGGTTCCGTCGTGTCCGGCCAGCGCTTTGTTTCCTTCGGCGGCATTGTAATACAGTGTCACCGTATCCGTGGGTGAAGGATCCGGCGGGTTTAACCAGACTATTTGTGCCCGGAGCGTGCCAAAGACAACCGTTGTCAGAAAGTATATGGCTATTATTCTTTTCATAACCGGAGGTTCTTATTTTAATAACTCTACAATCATCGGAGATCTAGCCGGAACGGTGATATAATCCAACTTTTCAAACATTGCCCGGCTCAGCACACATCGCCCGGCCGTATATCCTTTCAGGTTTTCGGCAAACCTCGACAAGTCCACTTTCACCTCTTTCTTATTGTTGTTCAGCAGCACCATGACCGTTTCATCATCTGTATATCTGAAATAAACATAGATGCCGTTCTCGGGAATGTAATGTGCAAATTTTCCGTATTGAACCGCTTTATTTGTCTTTCGCCAATTCAGCAATCTTCGGGTAAAATTGAAAGCATCCAGTTGTTCCGAAGACAATCCCTTCTGTGTAAAAGCATTGACCTTATCCCCTTTCCATCCTCCGGGAAAGTCTTTCCTCAGATGCCCGTCACCTTTGTGCTGGCTGCCAGTCATCAGTATCTCTCCTCCGTAATACATCTGCGGAATGCCTCTTACAGTCATTGCAAAAGCCATCCCGAGTTTAAATTTACGGAGATCTTCCTGCATCGTAGTGAAAAACCTGTCACCGTCATGATTGTCCGTGAACACGACCAGGTTCATCGGGTTGCTGTAAAGGAAGTCCTGTGAAAGCACCTCATACAACTCTGACAGGCCCGTACTCCAGCCGTCCTGTTCGTTAAATGCTTTGTTCATGGCAAATTTCAGAGGGAAGTCAAAAACATTGGTCAGGTTGGACTTGTAGCCGTCTTTGTTCGTTTCATTGTCCATCCAGTAGGCAATCAACGGCGGGTCGTCCATCCACACTTCCCCCACTACATTAAAATCGGGATATTCTTCCAGGATGCGTTTCATCCATTCAGCCATGAAATCCTTATAGGGATACGGATATGTGTCCTGCCTGATACCGTCCAGTCCGGCATATTCTATCCACCAGATTGTGTTCTGTATAATAAACTCAGCCACATACGGATTGTGCTGGTTGAGGTCTGCCATAGTCTTGTCAAACCACCCTTTCACCATTTTATCGTAATCTGCCTGCGAAACGTTCGGGTCACTCTGCGCCGCTCCACGGTAATTTGAGCGGGTGAACTCCGGCCACTGGTTGTACCAGTCTTTGGAAGGTAAATCGTCATTCCAGTAATAGCCCGTGCCACAATGGTTAGCCACCATATCCATAATGATTTTCAGCCCTTTTTTATGGGCCGCTTCTACCATTTTCCGGTAATCTTCATTACTGCCGAAACGCGGGTCAATCTTATAGTAATCAGTAATAGCATATCCGTGATAAGAAGACTGAGGCATATCATTTTCCTGCACCGGGTTGATCCACAGGGCTGTCACGCCCAGGTTTTTAAAATAATCCAAATGGTCGGTAATGCCTTTTAAATCACCCCCGTGCCGTCCGTACTGATCTTTACGATTGGATTTTTCTTTCATTCCCTCCACATTATCATTGTTTTCATCCCCGTTGGCAAAGCGGTCGGGCATCAGCAGGTAAATCACATCAGAATTGTCAAAACCCCTGTGCAGTACAGGGTTCGGGTCTCTTTTATTTAAAGTATATGTATAAGTGTCCACAACCTTTTTACCCTTTTTGAAAAGAATATCAAATGTTCCGGGCTTTGTTTCCGGAGCTATCGTCAGGTTAACAAAAAGATAGTTGGGGCTTTCCAGCCGGATCACTTCTTTTATGGCAACTCCATTGTAATTTATTTCAGGTTTTGTCTCCGATATATCCCTGCCATACACCATCAATTGCAGATGATGGTTCTTCATACCCACCCACCAGCCGGGCGGGTCAATCCGTGTAACCTCCGGTTTTTTGGCAAAAACCTGTAAGGATATTAAAACAGCCAGCAGGAAAAAGGTAAAACGTATCTTTATCATTTTTTGAAAATTTGGTGGAAATAAAAGTCAAAATTAACACAAAATTGCCAGCCCGGTTCTGCCAAAACGGGTTTTCACCTTTTACAATGCTTCTTCAACACTGCCATTCTCCGGTGTCGCAATCGTTTTAGAAAGTCTTTCTTTCTGTTAACAGGAACCTATCCGGATAAGTTTTCACCTGCTCGCCCTGTAAACTTCCACATCTCACCGACTTATCCTTATTTTTGCCAAATAACATCTGAAACATGGATAGCAAAGAGCGATTGTTTTCCTATTGGAAAAAACTTTACCCCGGCGAACCGGAAGACCGGCTGGATAAGTTCCTGAAAGAAATTAAGGGAAAATATGCCTCCCAAAATACGACGGAAAATTCTGACTGGTATAAGGATGCTGTGGTTTACTCGCTTTATGTGGATCTGTTCCATCACGATTTTAACGGATTGACGGAAAAACTCGACTACCTGCAAAACCTGGGGGTGAGTTGTCTCTGGCTGCTTCCTATCCTTGATTCGCCCATGCGTGACGCCGGTTTCGATATCCGGAACTACGACCGCATCCGGGCCGATCTGTTGGGAACAAAACCTCCTGTTGCAGCAGAGCAGCAGGAAGAAATATTCGGCCATTTTCTGCAGGAAGCCCATCAGCGTGGTATCAAGGTAATCTTCGACATTGCCATCAACCATTGCTCCGACGAACATCCTTTGTTTCAGGAAGCGCGGAAATCGGAAGACAGCCCCTACCGCGATTATTTCATCTGGAGCAAAGACACCTCTCTCTACGGTGAGGCCCGCCTGTTGTTCAAAGGCATTGAGGACAGCAATTGGGAGCCCAACGGCGACGAATGGTATTATTTTCACCGGTTTTTCAGCTTTCAGCCCGACTGGAACTACCGCAATCCGGAAGTGCTTTTTATGATGAGCGAGAACCTGCTCTACTGGCAAAGCTTAGGCGTGGACGGTTTCCGGGCCGATGCCATCCCCTACCTGTGGAAAGAAGAAGGTACGAATTGTGAAAACCTTGACAATACACATGTCATCGTTAAATTTTTCAGAGCTGTTCTTGACTATGTCAAACCGGACACTTTGCTGCTGGCCGAGGCCTGCCAGAAGCCCAAAGAGGTGGTTAAATATCTTGGTGACGGTGACGAGTGCCATGCGGCGTACCATTTTCCGCTGATGCCGATGATGTTCAAAGCCATCGCTGCCGAAAGTGCGACGCCGGTTAAAGAAACGCTGAGCCCTGCCGTTACACCGGAGATCCCGGAAAGTGCCCAGTGGTTCACCTTTCTCAGGGTACACGACGAGCTGAGCTTAGAGCTGGTGTATGTGTCGGAAGAAGACCGGAAATTCATTCATGATAACTATTGCCACCAGCCCGAGTGGGATTTCCGTGTGGGCGAAGGCATTTCGGCACGACTGTCGGAACTGATGCAGCACAATCCCGCTAAAATAGCCCTGGCTTATTCGCTGATGCTGACCCTGACCGGCACCCCTGTTGTGTATTACGGTGATGAATTCGGTAAACTGAACGACGACGAATATTACAGGGAGCAGATCAAACTGACGGGCAAAGACGACACCCGTTTTCTGGTGCGCGGCCGCATCGACTGGCAGCAACTGGAAAAAGACCTGAAAAATGATGAGAACTTCCACAGCCGGGTATTCAAAACTATTTCGGCCATGCTGGATGCCCGCCGTTCGGTAAAAGTTTTCGGCAGGGGAATAACAAAGTTTCCGGATGTTCCGGATCAGTTCCTGGCCTATGAACGCGAAACCGGACACGAGAAAGTGTTTGTGGTGAATAATTTATCCTCACAACCGCAGAGTCTGAAAAACCTGTATCCCGACAACCACCTGATCGTGTTGCATGCCGAAGGTTTTCAAATGGATACGGAACGGCAGGAGATGTATTTTGAACCGTACGGATTTGGATGGTTTTTGGTAGTTTAGCTTTAAAAAAGTTGATAAATTATTAACTTGTTTATCATATAAATTACTGCATAACGGAAAATAAATTCCTTCATTTCCCTCCCCGGAGGGGTTTAGGAGTGAAGTACATAAAAAAATTATTTTCCGGTTTGTAAATATTATTAAACATAATCAGTGTAGTCTTTAATGTCCTGAAATTCAAAAAAATGAATACCGCAAATCCCCTCCTTGGAGGGGTGCAGGGGTGGGTCAATATAAATATCATTCATTTTTTTGAATTTCCGGGGTTCACTACTTTAAAGACCGGCACTAACAAGAAATAAATATTATATGAAGAAACTGCTCTTATCTGTTATCCTGATTGTTTTCTTATTGGCCGGATGCTCCCCGCATCATCCGCAGGTGGTCATCAAAACCGAGAAAGGGGATATAGTTGTGGAACTCTATCCCGACAAAGCACCTGTTACCGTTGCCAACTTCTTACGCTATGTGAAAGAAAACCGGTTTAAAGGCGCCACCTTTTACCGTACGGTAACCATGAACAACCAGCCCGACAACGATATCAAAATCGAAGTAATCCAGGGTGGTTTGTACGATGACAACCACCCTCAGGCCCTGCCGCCTATCAAGCATGAAACCACCGAAATGACCGGTATCCTACATAAAGACGGGGTAATCTCGATGGCACGCAACGAGCCGGGCACGGCAACAGGAGAATTCTTTATCTGCATCGGTGACCAGCCGTCACTGGATTACGGCGGCAAACGCAATCCCGACGGTCAGGGTTTTGCCGCTTTCGGAAAAGTGATCAAAGGGATGGATGTTGTGCACAAAATTCAGCAATCACCGGCAGAAGGACAATGGCTGAAACCCAGGATAAAGATTATGGATGTGGAATTAATTATTCTTCCCTGAATAAGTTAAGGAATGATGAGAAAGGCACACACGTCAATTATCCGGCTTGAGTTACGGACTTAAGCCGGGGAAAAGTATATTACCACTCTATTTTTTCCAGTTCCCATGCCGAGCCGTCGGAAAAATCTATTTTTAATATCCCAAATTGTGTAGAATAGTACAATTTGAATGCTTTATTATCTATTTTTTCCTTTTCATCTATAAATACATTATAATACCACCGATTCATAATGTAAATACTGTCAACAAACGGGGTTGTGTTTATGTCTAAGGGTAAAATAAACTCAAACTCTCTTCCTTTATCACTATACTCAAAATCAATTCTATACCGAGGTGGTGGCGGTAAGTGCCCATACATCTCCATCCAGAAATAAACCTGATTTTCAGACGAAAACCGCATAAGGTCAGTTTCCAATAAATAATAGTAACGTGTATCATTACCTTCCGGCACCTCATGTGTCTGATTTAACCTGTTTTCCGTACCGGATAGGATGAATAACTCCCCGCTATCAGATCTAAAATACAATCGTTCACCTCCATTAAACGGATTCTGATCTTTCATTTCGTCTGTGAGCAAGTATTCACCGGTAACACCACCTTTGTTACAACTAATAAAAAAAACAGAAGTTAATGAAATTAGAAATGTTAATTTTAAAAAAAGTTTAATCATGATAAATAATTTACAATAAAACCAATTTAAGTGTTTTCAATTTTTGATCTGAATGAACTGTCAAATAGTAGATTCCATGCTTCATGTTCGAAATTTCTTTATTATTATCTTTAGTTTTAATGAATTTATAATCACCTTTCCTGGTTGAAGTTTGTAACTTCAACCCGCAGATTATCATAAGTCTGTGCCTTTCATAGGCAATTTAACTTTTTGAAAGTTACCAATTTTCTATTATTTTCCGGCTTGAGTTACGGACTTAAGCCGGGGAACGTATATTACCACTCAATATTTTCCAGTTCCCATGCCGAGCCGTCGGAAAAATCAATTTTAACAACGCCAAAATCAGTTGAATAATAAATATATGTGGCGTATATCATTGAATCACGTGTATTAAACGAATAAGTAACACCAACTGTGTCTTTATAAACATTTAGGTATAGTGAATTATTTACGGTTAATGAATCAATTAATTCTTCATATTCTGATAATTCGCCTGTTGATTGAGCGGTAAGCATAGATGCATGCATACTGAGGCCTTGGGAAAAATCAACTACTTTGATATGAAATTTGTCACGTGCATACATATATAAATTTAAACTAATATTCTCACCTTCAAATGTTAAAGAAACAGATTCTTTATTATAATAATCACAGGAATAGCCAGACACTAAATTCTTCTCAATAGTATCATGCCGCCCTGTTCCATTTAATACAAGTTCATTAGTGTCATGCTTAAAAATTATCTTTTCTCTTCCTTCGAATGGGATTTGTTTTTTCTGTTGTTCGGTAAGAAGTATATCATATGACTTACAATCTTTTCTACACCCAGGTGCCGGTAATAAAAAGGAAATACCTACCATGAACATCAGTACTTTAAACATTCTTTCAGCCATTATTGTAAGATTAATTTTCTGTTATAAACACCATTTTTTGTCATTAGTTTCAAATGATAAACACCGGATTGAAAATTACTCAGGTTTATTTTAAAATTTTCACTGAAGCCGGTTAGATATTTTTGTATTTGCTTTCCATCTGCTGTAAAAACTTCAATCTTTTGAATGTTATAATTTTCAGGAATATGCACAAAAAATATTCCAAAAGAAGGATTTGGAAAAATGGTAATCTCCGGACCTTTCAATCTATCTGCTTTATTTGATAAAACCATAGAACTTTCTTTAACCGTTTCTATGTTTATTGATTTTCTCATTTTCATCCGGTAACCATCAAGCTGGTCAAGTATCATCTGATCTGATTTATACGACTGAACATAATTTTTCTTCCCGCAAGGATCGGCTGTTGTTTTTTCAAAATAAACAGGATATATATCCAAAGCTGGATCTATGTATGTTTGAAAATTACATCCGTTATAAGCATGAAAACCCGGTAATAAATGAACTTCCTGACCGGCTTTCATTGTTACATCGGCTTCTCGGAAAACCGAATTTATAGCGTCAACTCTTCTTGGGACTTGAATTACAACAGGGTCATTTTGAACAACATGTGTCTTTCTGCCTGATTTATTTTTTAACCGCATTTTCTTATTCTTTTTAGGCCCTGATCCTTCGGGATAATTATTTGTAACAAGTAAATATGGTTTGGGGTCATCATAATAATCACCAAGGTAAGCTGTGTACATCATCATATAATCCATCATGTGATAATCTCCATCATAAACCGAACCATTATAGTAATTATGCCAAGGGGTGAACAAATTTTGTGTATGCCACGGAGGCTTGGTTATTCTTCCATCAAAATCCTTATAATTATGAGCTCCACAAGGGGGTGCCGTATCGAAAAAATGATCTTTGTAAAAACTGGCGGGAATATCATTAGATCCCTCATAACCCCATAATAATTTTGAAAACAAAGGGAGTTGAGGAAAAATGCCAACATCCGACGGCATATTATACATCCCTTTGGTATTGTCAGAAAACCATTTGAACCACTCGTATAAATTATTCGCATCGTCTTCTCCCCAATCTTGTTTAAGTAAACTTAAATCTGTAATCAAAGCGGCATTAAATGGCGAAACACTAATTGGTATCACATAATCACCTACATGAATAATACCAATACCAGGTATATGAATTAATACCGGAATACTTATTTCAACCGTGCCACTTATTATCTCTAAAAGCCTATCTTGAGCAATATTAAAAGCATTTTGGACTAAATTCTTATCTGAATAACTTCTGTGTTCAGATCCATAATTGGCCGATGTTAAATAAGTAGCAGCAGTAGCATACCCCCCGCTAAATGCGAACAATTCCCAAAAAGCACCACCAATTGGCACGACATTATCGGTAATCGGATTAACAATCTTCCAAAGATCCATATATATCCCCAGATGAAGAGGGTCGGGGAGCTCATCATACTTATGCATTCTATTTACTATTGCATGAGCTATCTCAATGACCCTATTCTGAACATACGCATCATCAGGGACACATTCCTTAGCAAAAAACAAGCCTAAAAACAAACCAATTGCCTGATCCTGACTGATAACATTTTTATCTTCCCCTTCCTGCCCGCAACAATCATCATAGCCACTATTAATTTTATCTACACCAAAATATTCTTGACGATCTTTATCGTCAATCATATCCGTTCTTAGGAAGAAACCATTCCAGTCGCCGGGTTGAGGATCAGGAGGAACAGGGTCCGGAGGATTCACCCTGGAGCAATTCTCCGCATTTTCATCAAGCCTGCCGTAATGCATAATATAATTCCAATAATGTTTCATCACAATCCTGGCCATTATCTTTTAAAAGTTTATATTCCAACGCCAATAATCCAATGTAATATCCTAAATTGTACGTAGCATCACCCATATCAATATCATCTTGATAATTCTCATCATTATAAACTGCCCTTCTTTCTATTGGCTGATGTGATCCGTTAATGGTTGGATCTCCTGTAAAATAAATAAAATCATTCTTTAGGCGTACCCTGTAATCCCAATACTTCTCCAGGTTTTCCTGGTATGTCTGCGCCATGCTTTCCAGCGAGAAAAGCAACAGCAACAGCATGACTATCTTTCTCATCACAAACCTCCTTTTCTATTTAGTTAACCTTGTAAAACCCACCGTCTTTGACGGTGGTTATGTATTGATGGCTTTACCTTAACTTTTATCATTAGTAAATATTAGAAATTTGTTACATGTTTACTTATTATATTATGTGTCCCTTTTGAAGCCCCTATGGGGGTAATCCAAAGCCACCTTCTTAGAAGGTGTGATTTTTACTTTGTGTGTTCTGTTTTTACTACTTCCAGTTCCTTTTCACAAAAAATCTTTGATTTCTATTTTAATTTTATAAAATAGTTTTCCAATTTATCTTTTCTGATTAGTTCATTGATAAAAGCAGTATCAATGCCATAAGCTCCATTTTCATCCCAAAACCTATTATCATGATCATCCCGCGAATAAAATGAGATAAACGGATCCTTGTCTATTAACAATTTATACAAAGTATCTGGAGGTAATGCAGTTAAGTATTCACCGTATTCTTCTTTTGTTAATGATAAATACCCACTATTAAGCCCAAAAGAACCGTTAAGAAAATATCCATTAGTTAATCTTACCGGCCATTTATTGTTCACATCATTTGGCCCGGGGAATGCAGTTATTTCAGACTTGTCTTCCGAGAGTTCAACAGCCACCTTATCAAAATAATCCTGTTTTGTTTGGTAAACCCAGATGGTTTCATTTTTTACGCTGCTTTTATTACACGTTGATGCAAGATTAAGAAAAATAAAAAGCACTATGAACAATTTTAGTGCAATATTGACACATTTCATAATGTACTTATTTAATTTAAATGTCTAGTAATTAACGATAAATTTATAATTAAACATCTTGTCTGTTGTAATTAATTGAAGATTATACACGCCTGGTATTACATTATTTAAGATTATATCGTATTTATTTGAGTTTAAGTTGCTTTTTTCATATATCAAATTACCAAAAGAATTAAAACATTTAATATCACATGGCAACTTTATATTATTTAAAGACAGATGAAATTTTCCATTGTTTGGATTTGGGAAAATATTAATTGCTATTTCAGACAATGTTTTTGATTTATAAAATAATAATTTATCATTTTTATTATCAATATTATTTATTGAAACTGTAGAAGAAATACTTCCACTATTATTCATAATTACATAAACGTAATACGTATTTTCAAGTACTTTACCAAAGGTATTTCTAAATTTAACACTACACAAGTATGTACATTGGTCACATGCTCCTGTACCATCCCATACACAAACAGAATTATCTGAAATTGTCCCTGCGCTTTGAAATACTAATTGATTACCACTAGCACTATATGCTTGAAATTCCCAAGTGTTAGCATTATAAACATCAAAACATAATTCATCATTTATACCATCATTGTTTGGTGTAAACACATTTGTCCATTGTGAAATATTAATGTCTGATTGGTCACCACAAATCTTTCTAATGTTAGCTTTAAATTTTCCACCACTTTTTACAATAAAATTTTGATTTAATGTTATCTTATTTCCTGCGGTAAATAAAAGTTTCCCATTGTTTTCAATTGTAAGGTTTTTGTTATGAGCTGGTAATGCAATATTATTTCTAGCTTGTTCATGTTCAAAACCGGTTACAGATGAATATAGAACATCATAAATGTTATATTCTAAATCATCACATGTAGGCGATATACCAATGATAGCCATTTGATTATTATTGAAGTTATTATCACCAGGGGTTAAATCATTAAAATAATAATAACCATTACAATATCCTGCCCAACCCCAATTTATATGAAAAAAAATATCATCTTCAACGGAATAACAATCAACAACAAAAATATGTTTTTCCCCACTAAGATCACTCTTGTCTCCCCTATAAACAACAGGTCTTTCAGCATCTATTTCAGCTCGAATTAAATCATTCCAAACATCATTATATGACCAGTTATTTCTTATTTCCTTTTCAACACTTTTATAGTTAAAATTATTTTTTAAAGTTTCCTCCAAATTGTTTACAGTAGTCCAAGAACCAGCACACCAATATGTCATATTTGAGGATTCTCCTATATCAGATAAAAAATGTGCAAATCTGTCATTCTTTATAAGCAGGAGATTATTACTACGTTTCCTGAGGTTTCAATTTCCTGATTGGTAAACAAAGGTTTCCCCGGTATTCATACGAACGGGGATTTTTTTATCCTGCCAGATAAGGATGAATGTTGCAGGATATTTTGCTTTGATCTCTGCTTTTTCCAAAGTGTTGTTTTTCCAGTAAATATTCACCGTCAGTCCGCCTCTGGCTTTCAACCCTTTTACGGAGCCGTTTTTCCAGTCGCTGGGCAAAGCAGGGAGCAGACGGATAATCCCCTT
>Ga0256913_10001581_pt1 | contig 11700 bp, 10 predicted proteins | sample Axial_MatmetaG_FD_185970 | JGI IMG/M metagenome (GOLD analysis project Ga0256913, IMG submission 185970) | Deep-sea worm associated microbial mat communities from Axial Seamount, Juan de Fuca Ridge, Pacific Ocean - Axial_Mat | ecosystem: Environmental > Aquatic > Marine > Oceanic > Microbial...
GGATGTTGAATTAAGCTGGTCGCCTTCATCGGATCCGGTATTGGGATATTATATTTATCGTTCGGATGAATATAATGGACATTATACTCTGTTGAATAATACTCCGGTTGATTCTACAACTTATACTGATAAATGTATTGAGGAATCAGGGAAATATTTTTATATGGTTCGGGCTACTCTTTTGCAAAATTCACCAAGTGGTAGTTACTATAATCTCAGTCAGGGGGTTTTTACCGATATTCAAACAGAAGTTTTGGTACCTGAAGCTTCATTTTCTGTTGATATAGATACAAATAAAATAGTTGTAACAAATACTTCACTTAATGCAGATAAATGGGAATGGAGTTTTGGAGATGATTCTACCAGTGTCGAATTTGAACCGGTACATTTTTACAAATATCCGGGAGATTATAATATTACATTGATAGTTTACAATGATTGTTTTAGCGATACACTTGTTGTTCCAATATCTCTGGAGTTTACAAAAACAAACGATTTGTTGGTGGGAGGAAATATTTATATATATCCAAATCCTGTTAAAAATAGTTTTGTAGTAAAATTGAATAATATTTCGTCTGAATATCGGATTAATGTTTTTGATGCTTATGGAAAAAAAATAAATATGTTTAGATCGGATGCGAATATTTTGATGAAGCGGATTTCATTGAAAGGATTACCTTCCGGAGTATATTTTGTCCAGGTAGTTGCTAAAAGCAGAAGTAAGATTATTAAGATTTTTAAAGAATAGCTAATACTATTTATATATCGATTTATGACGTTAAAATGGAAATAATATCAATATTATTTCTGTCCTCTTAAAACAAGGAATATCGATATTATGCCAAAGATAATATTTGGTAACCAAACTGAAAGCACCGGGTTTATGTCGATGCTATTTGCAAAAGTTATTGAAAATTTAGAAGCCAATACATAAAGACTTCCTATACCTACACCAAGGGCAAGATTCCATCCCATACCTTCTCTGGATTTACGCGAGGCAATAGCAAATCCGATAATAGTAAGAAAAATTATAGATATGGGGTCTGCATTTCTTCGTTGTAGTTCGACAACCAATTGTGTTGCAGTGCTCAAGCCTTTTTGTCTTTCATATTCAATATATTCGCGCATTTCAGACGAAGTCATCAGCATCGGTAAATTTTCATAATGAACAAAATCAGTTGGATAAAGATTGAGAACAGTATCCATTTTGTCCCCTTTTTTTATCAATAGTTCTTCGTTCATATTATTGATCTTACGGATATAAAAATCCTGGATAGTCCATTTATTTGGCAATTTTTTCAATTTTATCCTGTTTGCTACCAGGATTTGAGTTAGTTTGTTCGAATCATAATTTTCCATTCTGAAATCAATTGCAGATGTATCTCTTTTCCTGTAATATTTAAAATATGCTACTGTGTTTGGATTGAGGTAAAAAAATACATTGTCACTAAGAACTTTTTTCTGTGATTTATATAAATATTTATTTTCAAATTCACCTTTGATTTTGGTGCTGCGCGGAATTATAACATTATTGCCAAAAATATGAAGTGATGTGATGATAAAAGCAGCGATCAAATAAGGCACTAATATTCGATAATAATTGATTCCCGAACTCAACATTGCAACGAATTCAGTATCTTTTGCCATTCTGGAAGTGAAAAATATTACGGATAATAATGCAAATAAAGGCCAGAGAAGCCCATTTATCCAGGGAATAAAGTTGAGATAATAATCAAAGATAATCTCATTTAAAGTCATAGGACCGTTAAGGAATTTATCAATTCTTTCAGGGAAATCCACAACAAGAGCTATCATAGTGATTAGAATCATCGTGTAGAAAAATGTTCCCAGGTATTTTTTTATTATGTATCTGTCTATTGTTTTTAGCATAATTGTTGCTGGTTACTTATTACTTATTACTGGTTAACAGTTGTTATAAACCGTCATTCAGTATATGGAATCTACCTTCTTTCATTCAACACTTTCACCTTTTCTTCTTTCCAAACGTTAAAATCACCTTCAATAATATGTTTTCTGGCATTTTTCACCAAATCAAGATAAAAAGTAAGATTGTGTATAGATGCGATTTGTAATCCGAGAAGTTCTTTAGTCCTGAATAAATGATGAAGATATGCCCTGGAATGTATATTGCTGGTATAGCAATTCAAGTTATCATCAACAGGATCAAAATCATCTTTCCATTTAGCATTTTTGATATTTATAATACCATTCCAGGTGTAAAGCAAACCGTGTCTGGCATTTCTGGTAGGCATTACACAGTCAAACATGTCGACACCCAAAGCGATACTTTCCAATATATTTACCGGTGTTCCCACTCCCATCAAATATCTCGGTTTGTCAACCGGCAAAATATTACAGACAAGATCAGTCATCTCATACATCATTTCATGAGGTTCCCCGACAGACAAACCTCCGATTGCATTCAATTCTCTTTCTTGTTTAGCTATGAATTCTGCCGATTCTTTCCTTAAATCCTTAAAAGTACTACCTTGTACGATAGGAGCCAAAATCTGTTTATGTCCATATAATCCTTCCGTGGAATCAAATCTTTTAATACATCTTTTTAACCATCTATGAGTAAGATTCATCGAGTTCTTAGCATATTCATAGTCAGATGGATAAGGTGGACATTCATCGAATGCCATCATAATATCGGCACCGATCTGTTTTTCTATATCCATTATTGATTCCGGAGTAAAATAATGCTTTGAACCATCTATATGTGAATAGAACATAACGCCTTCCTCTGTTATCTTTCGTCTTTTTGCCAAAGAATATACCTGATAACCACCACTATCCGTTAACATCGGTTTATTCCAATTGATGAACTTATGCAATCCACCTGCTTTTTGCATTATTTCCATTCCCGGTCGTAGATATAGATGATAAGTATTTCCGAGTATTATTTGTGCTTTAACATCATTTTCCAGTTCTCTTTGTTCCACCGCCTTGACAGAACCCACAGTACCTACAGGCATAAAAATAGGTGTTTGGATATTTCCGTGATCTGTTTTTAAGATTCCTGCTCGTGCATTTGATGACTTATCTTTTATTTCTATTTTGAAACTCATAAATTTAATATTGAATAACGAAAGTAATGTTATTTTATATATTCACAAAAAATAGAGCTGGATTTCATTTTTTGCTTTGTGATTTGTAGTTTTTACCGGAGCAATATTAGTTATTTTCAATAATAATCATTAGTCTAACTCAGATTATCAATAAATCCGGAAAGTGAAATAAAACCGGATCCCTGACAAGAACATGAATTCTTGTCAGGGATATTTTTTTTAATATTACTTCCGAAACCAGTTAATAATTAATAGACAATTGGTTTTTTAATAGTAATTTATTTTCCCTTATAAAATTTTACGTTATCTTTGTCGTCGCTATGGGTGAATATATTGTATCTGCAAGAAAATACAGACCGGTTACATTTGATGATGTAGTGGGGCAGCAGCATGTTACTTCTACATTGAAAACAGCATTGCAGAAAGGGCAACTTGCTCAGGCATATCTTTTTACAGGGCCCCGTGGTGTTGGGAAGACCACTTGCGCTAGAATTTTGGCGAAGGTTGTGAATTGTGAAAATCCTGTAGACGGCAATACAGCATGTGACCAATGTGATTCATGTAAAGCATTCAATGAAAATATTTCTTTCAATATTTTTGAACTAGATGCTGCATCCAATAATAGTGTTGAAAATATTCGTTCCCTGATAGATGAGCAAGTGAGGTATATGCCTCAAAAGGGCAAATACAAAGTGTTTATCATCGATGAGGTACATATGTTGTCCAAATCGGCTTTTAATGCTTTTTTGAAAACATTGGAAGAACCACCAGCTCATGCTATTTTTATTCTTGCCACTACCGAAAAACATAAGATCATCCCGACAATATTATCCAGATGTCAGATCTATGATTTCAAGACAATCCAGATACCTGATATAGTTAAGCAGTTGGAGCGAATCAGTGAAAAAGAAGGAGTGAAATATGAGAAAGAAGCGTTGAATATTATAGCTAATAAGGCGGATGGCGCTATGAGAGATGCATTGTCGATCTACGATAGAATCGTCAGTTCGGCGAATGATGATTTCATCAGCTATAAGCAAGTTTTGGAAAATCTGAACATGCTTGATTACGATTATTATTTTAGAGTTACCGAATATATTTTGCAAAAAGATATTTCCGCCGTTTTCTTGCTTTTGGATGAAATAATCAAACAGGGATTTGATATTAATCTCTTTATTTTGGGATTAGCTGAACATATCAGACAGTTATTGGTAAGCAAAGATACAAGAACTCATGTATTACTTAATACCGGAGAAGAGCTTAAGCAGAGATATCTCGATCAATCTCAATTGATAGATAAAAGTTTTGCTCTGACTGCTTTGAATATATTAAATCATTGCGATTATACATATTCAACAGCCCGGAATAAAAGACTACATGTCGAAATAGCATTAAGCAAATTGTGTCATATCAATGATATAATGGATTTTGATTTTTCACAGATTGAAAAAAAAAAGATAAAACCAGATAATAAGGTTTCTCAGGATCCTGAACAAAAAACAGAAAAAAAAACTGTAACGGTTGATACCGCTATTGAATCGGAGGGAAAAGAAGTTAAAAAAGTTATTGAGGATAATCCGGATCGAAAACCGGAAGTTGATAAACCGGTTGAAATCAGTCAAGAATCAAAAGATGTCCATATATCTTCAGATGAACAAAAGAGAAAAGATGATACCCTTGAAATATCTAAAACAGAAAGAAAAGAAAATACTGGTAATGCTGATCCGGTTATAACCAAAAAATCAACGGGTTTTGGTTTTCCTAAACTGGATGAATTGCTTGAAGAAATAAAAAATGAGGAAAAGAATCAAAAAGATCCTATTCCTATTGATTTTGATAAGATCAAAGATGTGGTTTTCGAGTTGATCAATGAGCACACATCCAAGTTGGTCATCAATGTTTTAAAAGAGTTGGATTTTGAAGAATCAGGAGATTCTCTTATAATATTCGTTCCTACGCAATTGGCAAAGGATACTTTGATCGAGGAAAAAGAATTGATTTCAAGGATCAGAAAAGTACATTATAATCCGGCTCTTGAGGTAATTATTGAAGTTGATATAAAAAAGTTTCCTGATCATCATGAAATAAAAACCAAGAAAGTTTTAACAACAAAAGAGAAATATGAATTGTTAATAAACAAGAATCCGTTAATTTCGGATTTCATAAAGAAATTTGATTTACATATAGATTCATAAATCTTAACTTATGGCAATTGATAAAATAAAAAGTATTTTTGAACATCATTCAACAATAAGTGAATATAAAAAAGGCAATGTGATATATTCACCGGCTGATGCAGCGGATTATTTGTTTTGTATTAAAGAAGGTAGTGTCAAAATTGGTTGTTATAATGAAAAAGGAAGAGAAATAACAAAATTCGTTTTTTATAAAAATGAACTTTTTGGGGAGCAAGCTATTGCCGGTTTGAAGAAAAGGAGGGATTATGCATTTGCAATTGAAGATACCGTAATCCAAAAGATTGATTGTAAGGCTATCAATGATTTTATTACAAGTGATTTAGAAGTTTCAAGATATTTTTTAAATCTTTTTGGAAAAAGAAATATATCTTTGGATGAAAGATTGGAGTCACTGGTATTTAAAGATTCCAAGACGAGGATAATAGATTACCTGTTGAAGATAATAGAACAAAAAGGCAAAAAGGTCGGTTTTGAAATAGTGGTAAGAAGTTTTATGACTCATCAGGAAATTGCAAATCTTACATCCACTTCAAGACAGACTGTTACTACGGTACTGAATATTTTGAAAAATCAAAATATTATTACATTTGACAGGCACAGATTATTGGTCAGGGATATAGAAAGGCTAAAATCAGACGTTTGCTAATATTTTTTTAATAAATTTCGCGATGTATAAAAAATTTATTAAGCCGGTTATGTTTCTTCTTCCTCCGGAAAAAGCACATAATCTGGTAATGTGTTTTCTGAAACTATCCAATTACATTCCTCTACTTACATATATTATAAAAAAGAGCTTTGTCATAGAATCCGGTGATTTCAAAAAAGAAGTTGCAGGAATTGTTTTTGAAAATCCTATAGGTTTGGCTGCAGGATTTGATAAAGATGCCGAAGTTTTTGAAGCATTGGGAAATTTCGGGTTTGGATTTGTGGAAATAGGTACTGTCACTCCGAAAGCCCAACCAGGCAATCCAAAACCTAGATTATTTCGATTAAAAAATGATCTGGCACTGATAAACAGAATGGGATTCAATAACAAAGGTGTTGATTACGCAGTAAAAAAATTAAAGAAAAGAAAGAACAAAAAACTAATTATAGGTGGAAATATCGGTAAAAACAAAGTTACGCACATTGATGAGGCTGAAAATGATTATTTGATATCATTTACTAAATTGTTTCCTTATGTGGATTATTTTGTGATAAATGTTTCTTCTCCAAATACACCTGATCTGAGGAAACTCCAGGACAAAAAACCATTGAAGGATCTGATCAATTCCATCCAGACTCTGAATAATGAAAAGAAAAATCCTAAACCTGTTTTTTTGAAAATAGCTCCGGATCTATCATCATATCAACTGGATGATATTATCGATATTGTAAATGGGAGTGAACTTGCTGGAGTTGTAGCTACAAATACAACCATTGAGAGAAATTATTTAAAGGAACCTGCTGAGCGAATTAACAGAATCGGAGGAGGAGGATTAAGCGGAAAACCTTTAAAGGAAAGAAGTACGGAAGTTATAAGGATACTCAGGTCAAAATTGAAAAAGGAAAAAGCGATTATTGGTGTTGGTGGTATCTCTACTGTGGAAGATGCTTTGGAAAAATTGAATGCAGGTGCGGATCTGATTCAGATCTATACCGGATTTATTTACGAAGGACCATCTATTGTAAAAAATATTATTAAAGGACTTTAATAGGGTACCGAAAAGCTATAGGATTTATACGGGTTTTAATTTGTGAGTTATAAATAAGTTTATTAACTCAAATTAATTATTTGCTAATAATTGATATAAGAGGTCGTTTATAACAACCGTTAATTTACCTAATACAAATAATTATAATATATTAATACTTATATACCAATAATGAAAATAACGGTATGCTATAAGTATATATATACATAATGCATACTGGATTTCAAATCAAGTACATGGGATTATTATCCGGTTTGGGATTAATAATATATGAGATACAAAACTGTGTAAAATTATTCTATTTTCCCAAAAAATCATTTACTGCCGTAACAGCTTTTGAGACGATATCATAATTGATTGAATAAATCATCAGTTTACCTTTTTTACTGGCTCTTACCACATTCGCTTGTCTCAAAATCCGAAGATGATGAGAGGTGATGGATTGTTCCAATTGCAATGAACGATAAATACTATTAACATTAATAGCTTCGTTTCTGTCTATAAATTCGAGTATAGTCATCCTTAATGGATGGGCAAGTGCTCTAGTAAGTTCAACGGCATACTGTAGTTTTGCTACGTCAATTAAAACCTTAGTCTTTTTCATTCCAAAATCTTTGTAGTTTCTTAATTTTGAGACAATTTGTTATAACCTCAGTGCAAATATCATAATTAATTTTAATATATCCAAAAAATATATTAACTTTTTTTATAATTTGTTAAAAATGGGGGTATATGGGGGCAAAGTAATAATTTAAATCATAAACTATTGTTTAAAATTCACACTAAATGATTTTAACTTGTCAGGTCAGAAACCAATTTGGAAATCTGCTTAAGACGGTTTTTATCCAATGAATAGTAAATAAATTTACCGTTTCTTTCTGTCTTTACAACACCGGCTCTTCTTAAAATAGCCAAATGTTGAGAAGCAACAGATTGTTCTAGTCTTAATTTGATATAAATGTCAGTAACAGTAATACCTTCACTCTCTTCCAAAAGATCTATGATTCTCTGACGCAACTGGTGGTTAACAGCTCTCAGTACCAAAACAGCTTTTCTAAGATCTGCATAATCCAATAAGATTTCTTTTCCACCTTTTTTCAGTGTAACAGTTTCGTTCTTTTTGTCTCTCATAATTATATTTATTATTAAAAGTTGACTAATATGCCAAACAAAATGCATAAACCATACCAACTTTTATTTTTTTGGTGATTTTGGCTGTAATTTTTTACATATTTTTTTTTCTTATCAAAAAAAATATAATTTATTAAAATTAAATATTTGAATTACAGTTGTTTGGGTTTTGGTGTTGTAATATTAGGTGGTTTGATATAATTTGGAGAAAAATAAGCTAGATCTACAAATTCTTTATTTTTATACTTTTTATAAGCTGGTTTGATGAGATTTTCAGCACTGCAAAAAGTATCTGAAAAAATGAATTTTCCCGGTTTATAAAGTGTTTTGGCTTTTATTGATCCATTTCCTGAAAAGATTATTTTAGTTTTATCTGTTGAATATTTTTCAAATGTTTTTTCATCTAAAATAACCGGTTTGTTTTCAAACAACGGTTCTTTATTATTATATAAAGAAGCATATACTTCCATTCTTCTGGCATCTATCATTGGACAATAAAGATGGTTTTCAGCATCTTTTTTAAGGGTAGTGGTATAGAGGGATTCAAGAGTATTTATTCCTATCAAAGGAATATCCAGAGCGTAGCACATAGCTTTGGCTGCAGACATTCCGACTCTTAAAGATGTATATGATCCAGGACCTTCGCTTAATGATACTGCTGACAATTCATTTTGTTTGATTCCGGCATCAATTATCACTTGTTCGATCTGCAAAGTGATAATTTCGGAATGCTTCAGACTGTTTTTTTCTTCTGAGATGGAGACCAATTTGTCTTGGTAACTGATAGCAACAGAACATACATCTGTTGCTGTTTCTATGTGCAATATATAACCCATTTATTTATTAGGAGTAAGTATTTTATTATATTTTTCTTTGTCACTCAATATTTCAATAGCTTTTTCTATTTCTTTATCATTTTTCAAAGAATCTTTGATTTTACCTTTATTGAAATAATATCTTTTCACAATTTCCTTTTCGACAAGTCTTATTATTGTTTCCTTGTTTTTATCAACAGCTCCGGATTTAGCATTTTTTATTTTTTCAATTAAAGCATCTATATTTTTTTTAATATTTTCATCCAAATCATCTTCGTCAATGGATTTCTTTATGTTTTCCAGTTTCTTTTCTGATTTTGTAACATAATTGTAGTTAATGTCACTTAAGAAATGCTTGAAATCGTCAAATTGATCAAATTTGAAACTATCTACCGGTGGAATTGATGGGTGATTCAGAACATAATTATTGACATATTTGAAAACAATATTGTCCTTAATAATATTATTGACAAAAGTGGAATAGACTTCTTTCTCTATAATTATATCAGGCTCTACACCACCTACATCATAGACTTCCCTACCATTTCGCGTATGAAAAAGATTTTGTTTGTCTTTGTTTATTTTTACCGCTTTACCATTCTCATAGATCTTGCTTTGAATACATCTGCCACTCGGTATGTAATATTTTGAAATAGTGATCTTTATTTTTGAATTGAATCCTATGGGAAAAATATTTTGTACTAATCCTTTTCCGAAAGATCTTTGTCCGATTATAATCCCTCTATCCAGATCTTGAATAGAGCCGCTTACTATTTCCGATGCGGATGCAGTACGGTCATTTATCAATACCACCAAGGGGATACTATCGTCCAACACATCCATTCTAGTTGAGTAAGTACGGTTTTTATCAGGCAATTTGCCTCTTGTGGATACGAGTTCTTCGTTTTTATCTACAAATACATTGGCTACATTGATAGCTTCTCTGAGCAGGCCGCCTCCATTATTTCTCAAGTCAAGAATAACTCCTTTGATACCGAAACTATCTTTCAGGCTACTCAAAGCCTTTCGTACATTAGCACCGGCGTTTTGAGTAAATGTTGATAAATGAATATATCCGATACTGTCATTAACTTTTCCGAAATACGGAACATTGGGAATATTTATCTCTCCCCGTTTGATAGTGATTTTTTTGTTTTTATTATCACCGAAACTTTTTACCGTGAAGACTATATCCGTACCGGGTGTACCCCTTACAATATTGGCTACATCTTTGCTGCTTTTACCTTTGGTCTCTTTTCCGTTTACTTCTAAGATCTGATCACCGATTCTGATACCTGCTTTATAAGAAGGACTATTTTCGTACATTTCCACAACTGTTATAGTACTGTCTATATTTCTCATTATAGAGCCTATTCCACTGTATTTACCTTCTGTTGATATTCTGAAACTTTCTGCATCTGATTCTGAAAAATACCTTGTATAAGGATCCAGAGACCTTGTCATTGCATCTATTCCCGTTTTCATCAGAATACCGGGATCTATCTCATCTACAAAGTTTTTATTGAGCTCTTTATATACGTTGGTATATATTTCAATATTTTTTGCGATCTCATACAATTTATTGTTTGACTGAGATATCAAATTTGCTGAAAACAGTAAAACCAGTAGAGAAAAAGTTATTTTTTTTATCATATTTCAAATGATTGTTTTACTTAATGGATTCATACATTTTCATTACCTGCTCTTTAGTGAACATTCCAAATAAACCTGTTTGAAATGTATATTGCTGATTTCCTTGGATTTTAGTATATCTGAAATCATAATTAAATATACTATCATTCATCTTCTTTTCATATATAAAGCCTTTATCTTCATCCAATATTACCTTTGAAAAATATGGACTTTTTTTAACCTCTTCCAATCTGTCATTTTTTATTTTAGCGATATCATCATCAATAACCGAAGAGCTTAATATTTGAATAAAATAACCATCACCTTTTTTTAAAGTTATGTCTTTGACAATACCCATATCTTCGGTTTTGACTATGGTTCCTTCAGGTGCTTTGACTTTCAGCGGTATTCCATAGGATATCAAATCCAATTGTTTGAAATCATCTTTTTTACTATTTGAACAGGAAATTGAAGTCATTATCAAAAACATTGATACAAGAACAGTAATTATTTTATTATTCATTTTTATTAAATTTGGTATTATTTATCATTCTAAAAATACAAAGATAACATCTATATATAAATAATGGTGTTTATCTATATCATATTTATCAATCCGGGTAATTTGAAATTGATTTAAAAAAAATAAACGAAATGTTTATAGAATAAATTATATATGGAGTAGGGGATTTAGTAATACTAATAATTATAAAACAGTAAAAAAATAGGATTATTTGTTAAAATACTGATTTTTCCTGAATTATGTAAGTGATTTATCTACATTTTAATTTATTTTAACGTTGTTATTATATATTATAGAAGTAATATGATATTATCATTTGCCAATAAATACAATAATCATGAAAACATTAATCCTTCCTATTTACCTTTTATTTAGTAATTTTCTTTTTGGACAAATCGGTACGGAAAGCAATAAATATTATGAATCGTTTTTATATTCAATAGATGATCAAAATTATGTGCATTCCATTGGTTCTATTTTTAATGGAAATTACGACAAATTTTTTGCTTTGGAGAAATCGCAGGATAAAGATGTTACAAAAGCAAAAATTATTGCTTTTGATAATGGATATTCACCCTCGTTATACTTTTTAGATATTGATTATTACGATAAACA
>Ga0256913_10001582_pt1 | contig 11688 bp, 7 predicted proteins | sample Axial_MatmetaG_FD_185970 | JGI IMG/M metagenome (GOLD analysis project Ga0256913, IMG submission 185970) | Deep-sea worm associated microbial mat communities from Axial Seamount, Juan de Fuca Ridge, Pacific Ocean - Axial_Mat | ecosystem: Environmental > Aquatic > Marine > Oceanic > Microbial...
CACGTAGCCAGTGACTTTTATATAGTGTATTTTTTACGGCGTAATTGTACAGGCTGTCTGGAATTTCATTGCTGATGATTCCTGTCCTGTCAACATCTTCTGCGCTGATCTTATAATCGTAAGAAATATCAATATATTTGGAATGGAATTTATTTCCCAGAGCAATATAATTCATGAACATATCCTGGGCTTCCGTAAAAATGGAATAAGACCAGATAGTGGTTACTTTACCTTTCCAGAAACTCCCTCTCCAGTTAAAGACAATAGCCAGAGGAACTTTGGAAGGTAACACATCCGGAATAGTATCATAAAGTGTTACAAAGTCTCCGGTTCTTGAGTTTAGCACCTGGAGCCCGACACTGTTACTTTCCGAAACCTGGTAATGGGCTTCTACTCCGGTCAGGAAGTTGTCGGCCATCTCGATGATGTCGGAATAGACATAAATGTCAATCGGGTTCAGGTCGAATTCATATCCTCCCCAGTCGGCATAGGTTTTACCAACAGTTAGCTTCCACTTTTTGCTTAAAGTAAAAGTAAGATAGGCAAAATCCACCCCTTTGATGATTTTATCAAGAGACTGAGGTTCGAAAGTGCTCGTAAAACGGTGACGGAAACGGAAATAGATATTCTTGTGCAGATAACCTTTGATTTCCATTCTGAACTGTTCAAATTTAAACTTTGAACCCAGATAATCCCCGTCTGTAAAGTCATTTCTGAAGTCGAGCTGTGTATTGGCATACATATCAATGTTCTTGAGTAATTCCTGTTTGTCCTCAGGAATAATACTCCTGAACCTGATTTCGTCCTGTGATTGTCTTTGCTGTGCCTGAATGGTGAAAAACAGGCTCATAAGAATGAGTAAAAATATTGTTCTTGTTTTCATAACCTTAAGGTTAGTTAGCGAATTACCTGATAAAGGCTTTCCGCTAATAGTTAATGAACAATTCCTGTAAATTCTCCCGGCTTCTTTCTTTCAGCAAAGCCATCATTAGCAAAACTCTGGCTTTTTGAGGGTTCAGTTCGTCAGAAGCCACAGTGCCGTATTTCTCATCATCCACTTCGCCGTGGATCAGAACAGCACCAATGGGTACGCGGGAAGCCCTGACTACAGGAATGCCTTTATCAGTAGCTCTTTTGGCAGCTTCGAGAGTGGCTTCGGTCATATTACCGTCTCCAACACCTGCGATCACAATACCTTTGGCCCCTGCTTTCACCATAATGTCAATCAGGTCCGGCGACATATCAGCACAGGCATATACAATATCTACCCGGGGTAATTCAGTCAATCCATCCACAGAGAATTCACTTTTCGTTGTGTAAAGTCCGTGAGGTTTGTGATAAAAGTCAATATCACCGAAAATAACACTGCCAAGTACTCCGTGTAAAGGCGACATGAAGGTCTGTACCGGCGTGGTGATCATCTTTTTAACGGCATGAGCCGAATGGATCTCATCATTCATCACCACCATAACACCGTGTCCTTTGGATTTGGGGTTGGCAGCTACGGCTACAGCATTATACAGGTTCAACGGGCCTTCTGCACTTAGCGCCGTTGACGGACGCATCGAACCGGTTAATACAACGGGTTTGTCACTTTTTACGACAAGGTTTAGGAAAAAGGCTGTTTCTTCCTGTGTGTCTGTGCCGTGCGTGATGACGATACCGTCCACATCACCGGCCAGCAATTCGTTAATACGATTGGCCAGGTCAATCCAGATTTTGACACTCATATCCTGTGAGCCGACATTGGAAATTTGTTCTCCTCTCAGATTGGCCAGCTTCCTGATATTAGGTACGGCATCAATCATTGATTCAATGCTTACCTGTCCTGATGTGTAACTTGATCCGGTGGAGCTTTCACCGGTACCGGCAATAGTACCGCCTGTTGCCAGAATAACAACATTGGGAAGATTATTCTCTTCCTGAGCATATCCGAAGGGTACAATGGCCAGCATAAAAAGGGCCAATAACATGTAGTTTAAAAATGAAAGTTTCTTCATGATGTTAAATTTTAAGTGATTAATTATTTGTTTTCATATTTTGATTTATCAAGTCCGACCATGTTTTCGGGGGCCAGAATTTCTTTGATCTGCTCTTCGGTGAGCAATTTCTTTTCACGGACAAGCTCAAGGATGCCTTTGCCGGTTTCTTTGGCTTCTTTAGCCAGTTCGTCGCCAACATGGTGGCCAAGGATCGGGTTTAATGCCGTAACAATGCCAATGGTCACTTCCATATTGTGTTTGTCCACATCTTCGTTGGCTGTAATACCGTCAACACAATCTTCGCGGAAAGTTTTCAGCGTGTTTGTCAGCAGTTTCTGCGATTCGAAAATTGTCAGACCGGCAACAGGTTCGTAAGCATTCAGCTGAAGATCGCCGTCAGAAGCTGCAATATTCACTGTTACATCATTGCCGAGAACCCGGTAACTGACCAGAGCCATTAGTTCGGGAACAACGGGGTTGACTTTGCCCGGCATGATGGATGATCCCGGTTGACGCGGTGGCAGATTGATTTCGAAAATACCGTTCCTGGGGCCCGAAGAAAGAATGATCAGATCATTGGAAATTTTAGACATGGTCGTGGCCAGCGTTTTCAGCGCTGAAGAGTAAACCACAAATCCGTGCAGGCTGGATGTGGCTGCTATCATATCATCGGCATTCTTCAGATCATAACCCGTGATCTCCCTGAGGTGTTTGATTACATACTCATCATATCCCTCCGGCGTATTTAGTCCTGTTCCGATAGCTGTACCGCCCATATTTAACACCATAAGAGATTTAGAAGCTTCGTTAAGATTGTCAATCTCCCAGCCAATCATGGCGGCATATGAATAAAACTCCTGGCCAACGGTCATCGGAACAGCATCCTGGAATTCGGTACGTCCCATTTTAACAAGCTCAAGGTATTTGTTGCCAAGTGCTTCGAAAGACTTTTTCAGCAACTTGAGTTGTTCAATCAGGTCGTCGTTGTGCATCAGCATGGTCAGCTTCAGGGAAGTAGGGTAGGTATCGTTGGTGGATTGCGACATGTTGACCTCGTCGTTGGGAGAGATTTTGTCATAATCACCTTTTTCATATCCGGCAAGTTCCAGAGCCCTGTTGGCAATCACCTCATTGGCATTCATATTTGTTGAAGTTCCGGCGCCCCCCTGGTAAAGGTCTATCTGAAACTGATCCAGGAATTTTCCTTCAATCAGTTCCTGGCAGGCCGGTTCGATAAGTTTCAGCATTTCCGGCTTCATTTTTCCGGCGTCCGTATTGGCACGTGCTGTAGCCAGTTTGATCATCCCCCAGGCTTTCATAAAATCAGGATAATCGTTGATATACTGGCCGGAGATATGAAAATTGTTCATAGCTCTGGCAGCCTGTGCACCGTAATAAGCTTCTGCCGGCACCTTAATATTGCCAAGCAGGTCTGTTTCGGTACGGTACTCCTGAGCTTTTAGCACTCCTCCTGTTGACATAAGGAATGTTAACATAATAATAAATAGAAATTTTGTTTTCATTTTTTAAGTTTTAGTTTGTAAATAATTAATAAGTAATGTCTTCCCGGTCGGATTGGCCGGTCTTATAATAATACGGATGACAGCAACAGGGCCACGACTACCGCCGAGATGGTCGTTACAAGTCCCGGCAACATGAAGCTGTGATTTACAAGGTATTTACCAATCTTAGTGGTGCCTGTCTGGTCGAAATTTACCGCAGCGATGACTGTTCCATAAGTTGGGAGAAAGAAATAGCCGTTCACTGCAGGATAGACAGCAATCAGAATAGGGGCAGGGATGCCGAGAGCAACACCTACAGGTACTAAGGTGACAATCGTTGCCGCCTGGCTGAAAAGTAGCATAGACAGGACAAACAGGCCGATGGCGAATATCCATTGCTGGCCTTCGATAAGTCCCTTAATGCTGTCCACGATAGCTATCTGATTGCCCTGAAAAAAGGATGATCCCATCCAGGAAATACCCAAAATGGAAATAAGGGCTACGATACCACTTTTCATCGTTTTTCCGCCAATAGTTTTTCCGGCTTCGGCTTTGAACAAAATCATGATCAGTCCGGCAGTAGCCAGCATAATAACGATAATGGCATTGCCCATGGAAATTTGTCCCTGTGCGGCAGCACCGTCAACAACCGTTTCATAGGTAGGCCTCAGTTGCGGAAACATGCCGATGATGACGACCACAAATATGGCGAGGAAGAAGAAGATTGTTGAACCTTTGGCTCTTTTCAGTTCTTCACCTTTTAATTCTTTGACTTCTCCATCCAGATTTTTCAGTAAACCTTTGGCCAGCCTTTCCTGATATACGGGATCGTCATCCAGATTTTTTCCTCTTTTGAAAACGGACAGGGCTCCCAGCAATACACCGATCAAAGTAGCAGGAATAGTAATCATCATAATCTGAGGCAGAGAGACATTCAGACCTGCCAGAGAGCCTACCAGAGCAACTGTAGCTGCCGAGATAGGGGAGGCTATTAAGCCGTGCATGGCAGCAATCACGCTAATAGACATGGGGCGTTCAGGCCTGACTCCTGCTTTTCTGGAAATTTCAGAAATGACCGGCAGTAATGCATAAATAACATGCTGTGTGCCGGCTGCAAAAATCAGTACATAAGTAACAAACGGAGCCACAAAAGTGATACTTTTCGGGTTTTTCCGCATTACTTTTTCTGCCACACTGACCAGATATTCAAGTCCTCCGGCAGCTTCCATAGTAGAAAGTGCCGTAATAACAGCGAGAATCATACCCAGAACAATGACGGGAGGGCTTCCCGGTGGCATTTTGAATAAAAACACAAAAATAATCAGCCCGATACCAGCAATGGTTCCCATACCAATACCGCCAATGCGTGCGCCGATAACGATACACGCAAGAAAAATAATTAATTCAATCCAAAGCATAATCTGAGAATTAGTGGAAAATGGATGACTAATTTAAACAAAATTCTGATAAAGTTCCAAATAAAGATAAAAAATCAGCATTGACAAAAGTTGCGAATCCGTGTAAGATATTTGTTAGCAGAGAGAAACGGGAGATGATTAATCTTTCTTAACTTTCTCGTCTTTGTCCTTGGTTATTTGTCTTTCCTTTTCATCCTTTTTTACATGGAGGTCAACTTGTGGAAAGGGTATTTCGATGTTGTTTTCGGCCAGAGCATTGTAAATTCCGATGGCAATATCACTTTTAACCAAAAGGCCTTTTTCAAATGAAACCCAGCAAAGCAGGCGGAAGTTCAGTGAACTGTTGCCAAACTCTTCAAACAGCGCTTTAGGTTCCGGATTCTTTAAAACATCTTCATGTTTCATGGCCACTTCTTTCAATAGTTCAAGCACGACATTAGGATCGGAACCATAAGCTACGCCAACTTTTATCTCGATACGGCGCTGGTTGTCGGAAAGAGTCCAGTTGATTAACTGGTTGGAGATAAGATTACCGTTAGGTACAACAACCTCCGCTCCATCATAAGTGCGTACATTACTTGACCGGATGCCAATGCGATTAACCGTTCCCATAAGATCTTCAACTTCTACTGTGTCTCCAACATTGACAGGGCGTTCATAAACGAGGATTAGTCCGGAAATAAAATTATTCACAATATTCTGAAGCCCGAAGCCAATGCCAACACCAAGTGCTCCGGCCAACAAACCAAATTTGCTCAAATCTATACCTGCGGCTCCCAGAGCCATTAATATACCTAATACAATAATAAAATAACGGATGGTTACTGAAATGGCTGCCGGAACTCCTTTCGGTAAATTGGAATGAAGCAGAAGTTTGTCTTCAATTATAAATTTCAATAAACGGGAAACAACAAAAGTGACTATCAGAATTAGAATCAGATTTAAAATGCCTCCAATTGTAATATGCAAAGTTCCTATCACCCAGTCATGAGTCAGAAAACCAGAAGTCCAGTTCATGAAAGGGCGGTATATTTCCATTGTCTGGAAGATAAACTTTATTAAAAAAATGACAGCAACAATGTTCAGTATCTGTACAGATCTTATTTCCACTTTATCCCATTGAGATTCATTCAATATGTATGATCCGTTTTTGAAAATACCTGTGGCAGTCAGTATCATTGAACGCAGAACAATGTATGCCGAAAAAGTAATAACAATTATGGCAGAAGTTTTAACGCCTATTTTAAGCGCGAGTACTGCCATGTTCATAAAACCGAAAAGGTTGGATAACAGCGCGATAGAGAATAAGACAAAAAGTAGTAGCGAGAATATGTGGAAAGCATAAATAAACGGATGATCGGTATTTTTCCTTTGGAAATAACCCATTATACCGTATCTGAATACAAGAATCATGGCCAGGAGAGACTCGCCGGTTATGTAGAGCCGGGCATATTCACCGAAATACCACGAAACAATTTCGAAAAAGTTTAATACGTAAAGGATAAGCACAATCCTGACAATGGGTTTGCTTTTTTCACCGATAATTCCCGGCAGAAATTTCATGGCAAAGGTCAACAAAAGTATGCCCAGAATACCAATCAAAACAAGAGGCATATTCGTAAAGAAAATGATGAACATGTTGATTAGCATAAAAAGAAATGTGGAGTAAGGATGATCGTAAAAGGTCCTTTTAATAACCTTAAAATCAGGGTCGGATTCCGTTAATTCAAGTTTGCGGAATCTTTTGATCATTAGACTGTAAATCGCAATAGTCAGAATAATAATAAAAATCAACAGGAAGTAATTGATGTCTCTGGAGAATGTTTTTACTGTTTTTGCATTTTCATGCCAGGCTTTCTGTAATTTGGGTGCTGCCGGCATAATATCGGAAAGAGGAAGTTGCAAATTCCATAGAGCCGGTTTATCGGCCACAAAAAGATTGTCACGTAAATGTTGTTGTAACTGAGAAACTTCTTCCTGAATGTCGTCTGCCAGAGCAATAAGTTCTGTGATTTTATCTTCAATGAGAATCAGTTTTCTTCTGTATTTCAGAAAATTTGTGCGCACATCGTGAAGCTCCTGAATGTGTTGTGTAATGCGACTGAGTAATTGATCGGGAACATTAGCGGCAATTGCCTCTTCTTTGGTAAGTTTCCAGACTTTCCCTGAGTATTCAAGTTCGTCGATATGTCGTTGTGCGTGAGAGATGTAAGTGTTGATAAGTGTATTCCATTTTAATAATTTTTTTTTATAGCCATTCCAGGCACGGTAGGTGTTTTCCAGAAAATATTTTGATAAATTGTAAGGGTTGAATTGTTCATACTCTTTCAATTCGTTATTCATAAAAGCTTTTTGTTTTTCAACAAGGGTGTCAAGTTTGTCGATTTCAGGATTAGGGATTAGCTCGTAAGCTATTTTGACTAGTTTTTTCCGGCTGCGTTCCAGTTCGAAATTAATATCAACCAAATTGATGGCTTTTGGATGACTGTAGGCAGATGATGAGTCATTTAACAGGGGGGTGGAATTGATAGTTTGCCCATAACTGTTCATGGAAATAAAGAATGCAAAAAAGAAAAACAGTATGGTTGCTTTTTTAAAGATATACATAACCAATTATTTATGTGCTTTTTAGCTTGCTGTTGTTTTCAGGGTAAAGATAATAATTCATTTTCGGATGCAGAAGAAAGGCGCTTTGATGATTGTCCTGAGTGACTACGTGTGATTGTCTATTCTACAGCCTTCTGGTCTCTTTTTTCAAGCTGTTTCTTCAGCCATTCGATGGATGATTTGGAAACGATCTTCAGTTTGTAAAAGAAGCGTACATCCACCCTGAAATCATAACTTCCCGCGTCTCTGCCGTATCCTGAGGCGTTTCCGCTTAATTGCGGGTCATTCACACCATATCTGGTCTCGGCAAACACTTCAAATGTGTCCCATATTGTTCTGACGCCAACGGTAAGTAATTGAGATTGTGTTTGAGCAGTTCCGCCCCATAAATAGCTGTAATTAGCATGAACGGTTAGTTTCTCTCCAATGATATCGTATGCTGCCGAAGTTGTGAATATATTTGTTTCGGATGGTATCTCATAGGCAAAAGCCCAGCTGGAAACATTAATAAAATTGTGCATATCAAGTGTGGCTGAGTCGGGGAGTGCCTGTGTGTATTTGTACCAGGTCTGCTGCGCGTTAAAATGAAGATTTCCCATAGTCAGGCCGAAATGAACAGCGGCAGCCAGCCGGTCTCCGTTGTCGTCGGTTGTCATGTTGTAAAGCTGACCGTACATACCGGAAACACCTGCTTTTAAATCCCAATTATCGCCAACAGGATGAACTTCAAATCTGCCATTGAATTGGTTGACTTCTTCATTCTTTTTAGCCATGGGGATTAGATAATCACTGCTGACATCTCCCGAAAAGATATCCGCATCATATCTGAAAGGAGAAGAAGAGGAGAGTTGCTGATTTTTGAAAAAACCTGCATCAACACGAAAGATACCGTAAGTTCCTGACCAGGTAAAGCCGTAATCGTAATCATCCTGAAGCCCGACATAATATGTGATGTTTCCCCAGTCGTCAAAGGGTTGATAGCCGTAACCGAAAGGTACCCATGTGTGCCCCAGCTGAAGAACGTTCTTTTTGTTAATATTAAAACCAATATATAGGTGAGTAGGTGTATTCCATCCTTCATAAAAGCGATATTGAACAGCGCCGAAAAATCTTTTGTCCACATCTGTCTTAGCCCAAATCCGGAAACTGTCAAACCGGAGACTTCCTTTGGTGGCATTGTCGCCCGTGACCCAGTTGCGGTAATTATAATAAAACATTGTAGTGATACCGAAATAGTCGGTTGTATTCAACATATCAATGGGGCGCTGCTGGGCTTTGGCCGGTAATGCCAGCAGGAGACCGAAAAATGATAAAAGAAATATTTTATACAGTTTCTTCATTGCTGATTTTATTGTTGCTCGTTTTTGATTTATCTATTTTTTTAATGGAGATGCCTGTAAATCCTAAAATAATAGCAATAAATGGATTAATAATGTTGAAAAAAGCAAACGGCAGATAGGCAAATGTAGCTACCCCAAGTGTACCGGCCATATAAGCACCGCAAGTATTCCAGGGGATGAGCGGAGAGGTGAGGGTGCCGGAATCTTCTAATGTACGTGAAAGGTTTTCCGGTGCCAAGCCACGTCGTTCATATTCCATTTTAAACATCCTACCGGGCAAAACAATGGCCATGTACTGATCGGAAGCAATGATATTTGTGCCGAAGCTGGTAAAAATAGTCGTAGCAATTAACGACCCGGTTCCGTGAACAAATACCAGTAAAGCCTGTACAAGTTTTTTCAGCATACCTGTTTCTTCCATCACGCCACCAAACATCAGTGCCGACAAAATCAGCCAGATGACTTCCAGCATGGAACTCATACCCCCACGGTTTACCAGCTGGTCAATAGTTTCTGTTCCCGTAGAGGTTGTGAAACCTGTGTACATGGCTTTCCAAACTCCGGCAATCATAATCATCGGATGCGAAAGGTCGGGGCGGTCAACAAACTGTACAATCTGGTCAGCCTGAAAAATAATGGCAAAAATACCGCCAGTCAGTGCCCCAAGTAATATTGTCGGGAATGGGCGTAATTTCAGAATGGCCAATATAAGAACTACCAAAACAGGAATGAGTAACCATAAGCTGGTGTTGAAATGAGCTTCAATTACAGACATCGTCTCTTCTTTGATGGCTAAATTTCCTTCTGCAGTAGCTGTTAATCCGATAATCGTAAAAATGATCAGGGCTATTGCCATGCTCGGAATGGTTGTCCAAAGCATGTGTTTGATATGGTCGTATAAATTAGAACCGGCAACAGCAGGCGCCAGGTTGGTTGTATCAGAAAGTGGTGAAAGTTTGTCACCGAAATAGGAGCCGCTGATGATAGCTCCCGCTGTGATGTTGAGCGACATGTCCATACCGTGGGCAATACCAATCAGTCCAACGCCAATAGTGCCGACTGTTGTCCACGAGCTGCCTATGCTGCCTGCTATGATGGCCGATACAATAACAACTGTAGGGTAGAAGATCTTCGGAGACAGCAGCTTCAGCCCGTAATAAATCATGGTGGTAACTGTGCCGCTCATGACCCACGTGCCGATCAAGGCTCCGACTGCCAGTAAAATAAAGATAGCCGGCAGTGCCTGGTTAATACTGTTGGCAACTCCTTTGCCCATGTCGTCCCAGCTATGACCGTTTTTTAGTCCGATAACGGCAACAACCAGGCTGCTGAAGGTGAGCGCAATCTGGTTCGGCCCCCATGAGGCGTCTTCACCAAATAAATAGACAGCAAGGGTAAGTAAGCCGACCAAAAAGAACATAGGTATAAGCGCATCCATCATGGATGGATCTTTTTTCAGTTTTTTCTCCATGCGAAAGTTTTTAAGATTGACAGGTCTTTAGCAAAGATAAAAAAGAATTAAAGTATTTGCCAAATACAACCACAATTTCAAGAAAAAAACCTGTTTTCCTTGGCGATAAAAGACAAAAGCTATAATTCCCAACCGATCGTTGTCTGCAAAACGTAGTCTGTTTTGGGAGCTCCGGAAAGAGGTTTGCTGTCGTAGTTTAATGTGAACCCTAAATTGATGAAAAAGTCCAGAGGCAGATCATACTTTAGGTCAAAATTAAAGTCAGACCTGTATCGCGGACTGTCGGTGATGCTGATAAAACCAATATAACTCGTTTTCAGGCTGAGGTCTCCCATATCGAACATATTGAAACTAATCGTAGCAAAGCCTTCAAGATTGTTTCTGACTTCTAGGGTATCCATTTCCGGTTTTTCATAGTTCCAGGCACCACCTGCACCAAGCATTAAATAGAGACTGTTTGTATTAACTACGTAATTACCGATTCCGAGTTTAGTAACCGATCTTAAATTGATTTGTTGTTCCGTACTCTGTAACATATTATTATTTATCATGGCAAACCAATCCTTGACAATGAACAACCTAAATCCAAGGCCTCCTTCAGTTCTGGAAGTGTTGGTTTTTATCGTGTCGTTAATAGTTTGAAACGAACGGACAATGCCAAAATACATGTCAGCGCCGAAAGTGTTGGAAAGGTAACCTGCATTTAGACGCCCGCTGATCTGATGATTATTGTTGGCCTTTGTTAGGGTATATCCGGCGGAGAGTAACAGGTCGAGTCTGCTGAGAAAGGTTTCACTCACTGACTTTAAAAAAACAATATCCATAATATCATAGTTCACTGGCCCAATATCTTTGTCAAGGATGATGACCTGCCCAGGTTTATTCGGGACAGTTTTAATCGTTCCGTTAAGGCGGTCTCCTTTTGCTGTTGTGATAATGAAAGAGCGTTCGCTATTCACTTCCTTAACCTTGTCCCATTCAATCTTAAAATCACTGTCGCTGTAATCGGTTTCCATGATGATAACACCCTGTTTTAGGTCTTTCATTTCTCCAATTAGCATAGTTCCGTCATTCATCACCAGTGTGTCCACCTGTGCAGATACTATAGATGATAGAAACAAAAACAGGAATAAGGTTGTGGTATTTTTAGTGTAAAATATTCTCATAAGCTTTGGTTTGTCGTAAGGCTGTTGTAAAATTAAAACAATTGTTGATATGGCTTTAAAGCGATAAAGATACTCTCCCCCCAAGTCAATGATTTTTGCTCAGGTTTTTTCTGATCAGAGTATCTTTCCATTTTACCGGCAGAAAAGATAACAAACTAACTATTGGATTGTGATTGATCCTGTATGTGCGCTTCGGATGAGA
>Ga0256913_10001583_pt1 | contig 11684 bp, 5 predicted proteins | sample Axial_MatmetaG_FD_185970 | JGI IMG/M metagenome (GOLD analysis project Ga0256913, IMG submission 185970) | Deep-sea worm associated microbial mat communities from Axial Seamount, Juan de Fuca Ridge, Pacific Ocean - Axial_Mat | ecosystem: Environmental > Aquatic > Marine > Oceanic > Microbial...
CGGCTCCAATTGGGATTGTCATATTCTTTCGGGATATCTATACCGAAGTAGAGTAATTTCATTTTTATTTGACTTTTTATTTTACGTAATTTCATAACCAAATCGTTTCGCCAACGAAATAAACTGCGGAATTCTTCTCTTTGAACATCTGGGACTTCAATACCATCTAAACGACCGTCCTTTAGTTCTCTACATATTTGACGTGCATCGGTTTTATCTGTTTTCTGATGCGAACTTTTTCCCGTTTTGGAAATATCTGCCGGATTAACTACTATGGAATCCCAGCCAAATGATAAAAAATCTCTGTGGGCAGAGTAGCCGCAACTTCCGGATTCGTATGCCGTATAAACTGTATATCCGGAGTAATGTTTGTCAACATATTTTTTCAATTGAAAACTATCGGGCTCAATACTAAAACTTTTGCCGTTAAAAAGTTCTGTTGCCGTATGAATTTTCCAACTGCATTTATGTATATCAATTCCGATAAATAGATTAGGTAAACTGTTTTGGGATGTGTACATATTATATTTTCTCCTCCGATATTTTTTTCTTACTAATTTCGTATTTTTTCACGAATTTTTACATAGATGCTATAAGTAATATCCGAGATAGTAGTAAATTCAATAATTGTAGTCTGCTTCAACTTCCTCGTAAATAGAAATTAAGTTACTCTGCAGTCGGCTACTATTCTTATGCCAACCGTTAAATTTACAATCTAATAATAGGATAGTAAAAGTAAAACAATATCAAAAAAAAGAAATACGGTTGAATTATTAGATAGATGATTCCTATAAAACAATTAAATTATTTTCTTATTTTTACTTAAAATAATTATCTCCAGTATTTATTATCATTATTTTATAGGAAAATTCATGAAAATTTTTAGTGCGGTTATTATTGATGATTCAAAAATTATTCGAACAGAGTTAAAGATATTACTAAAAGATTATGAAAATATTCGTATTGTTGGAGAAGCGGCAAGTGTAAAAGATGCTGTTAGCATTGTAAGTGAGAAAAAACCAGATGTAATATTTTTAGATATTCAACTAAAATCCGAAACAGGATTTGATCTTCTAGAAAAAACAGATATAAATTCAAAAATAATATTTATTACTGCTTTTGATAAATATGCATTAAGAGCATTTGAAGTAAATGCTCTGGATTACTTACTCAAACCTATCAACAGAGAAAGACTTTCAAAAGCAATTGAAAGATTGAGCCCTTTAAGAGAAGAAGATGATAAAGTTACCAATAAAGTTAATTATGACGATGTTCTATATTTAATGGTTAATAGGTCATTGAAATTTATTAAAGTTGATTCTTTACAATGTATTTTGGCGGAGGGAAAGTACTCATTTATTATATATAATAATGGCAAAAAGGCTCTTGCTTCCAAAACATTATTAGAATGGGAGAAAATTCTTCCTGAAAAATATTTTGTTCGTATTCATCGTTCTACAATAGTAAATTTTAAATATGTACAAAGAGTAAAAAGATGTAAGAATAACACTCACGAAGTTTATGTTGGCGAAATCAAAGAACCATTTGTAATGAGTCGAAGACATGCATCGAAATTAAAATCGGTTTTGACTTGGTGAAAATCAATTAGAAGTGATTTGTGCATATTCTTGTGTGACAGTTTTTGGGATATATTCTATACGAATAATGGCATGAACCCACCCATTATTTTCACTAAGTTCTATAGTAAATCGATCCTTAAACATTATGCCCAATCTTTTTTTTATGTTTTTAATTGATGTTCCATGAACATACTCTTTATCAAATTTATTTTTATCATTTTTTACTAATTTACCAGTATTTGCAATATCAATAGTAAGTATATTATTTTCATAAGAGATTCTCACATTAATTTTGAATTCATTAGGACTTGTATTAGCACCATATTTTATTGCATTCTCAATCAGGGGTTGAAAGATAAAAGACGGAACAACCAGTTGCTGAGCTTTCGGATTAATATTAAAACGTACTTCTAGGGATTCATGAAAGCATTCTTTTTGAATACTAATATAATTTTTTGCCGCTTCAATTTCTTCGCTTAAGGAATCTTCTTCTCTACTGTAATTAAGGAGCATATAACGAAAGAATTCTGACAATCGTGATATCATTTCCCATGCTTTATCTTTATCTATCAATACAAGCGCTCTGACAACATTAAAAGTATTAAGTAAAAAGTGAGGGTTCATTTGATTCCTCAACAATTTCAATTGAGTGATGTTGGCAAGCGCTGTTGCCCTAAGTAATTTCCTTTTCTGAATTATATAGTTTGAGAAGAACCATATAATTAATACAAATGTGACTAATAATATACTTTGGAACCACCATGTTTCCCAATACGGTGGTGAGATAAAAACAACTATTGAAGCGCTTTTTTCACTACATTGACCTATATTGTTGGCTGCTTTTACCTTAAAGATATAGTTACCTGGGTCTAAATTTGTATAAGTGGCATACCTTCTGTTTCCCACATTATTCCAATTTTTTTCGAAGCCCTCCATTATATAAGAATATTGTATTTTATCGCTCATTGTATAATCGAGTGCAGCGAAAGTAAAAGTAAAAGAAGACATATTATAAGTTAGCGACACTTTCTTTGCTTCGCTGATATCAGATAAAAGGATTGGATTTTCTCCATCAATAGGAACCGGTTTGTTGAAAATTTTAAAATCAGTAAAAACAACAGGCACTTTGTAAGCTTCCGTTGAAATTTCTTCGGGCTTAAAAGAAATTGCTCCATCAATATCGCCAAAAAAAAGTTCTCCAGTGCTACTTTTTAATGATCCTATTGTAAATTGATTATTCTGAATACCATTTTCTTCGTAGAAAATAAAAAACTTTTTGGAGGATGGTATGAATTTAACCAATCCATCATATGTGCTGACCCAGATATTGTTGTGATTGTCCTTTAATAATCCAGTAATATACATATTAGGGAGACCATCTTTTCTTTTATAAACAGAAAACATTTTTTGCTTTTCGTTAAAACAGAAAAGACCTCCTCCACTTGTTCCTATCCATAAATTATCTCCATCTAAGAGCATTGCATTAACCCGTGTAATTTTGCTGGTAGTGGGCAACTGATATTGAATTGTTTCCAAGGTGGAAAGATTAAGTTTAAGTATTTTGGTATTTCCAGTTCCGAGCCAAACAAAATCGCCATCTCCTTTAATAATACGGGTAAAATTAATATCATGTGAATTGACGGACAATTGTACGCGCTCAAACTTTTTTTTATTAATATCAAAAGTTATTAAACCGTTGTCAGTGATCAATAAAAGAAGATTTTTACTGATGAATAGTAGTGAATTTATAGTGCTTTGTAAAACTAACGGCTGCTCAGGATTTTGAAGAAAATGATAAAAACGCTTAGTTGCATAATCAAAAAGATTTAATCCACCTTGCATAGTTCCAATCCATAGGTTATCTTTACTATTTTCAACGATGTCAGTAACGTTATTACTAGAAATACTATGGATATTATATGAATCATGCTTAAAATATTTAAAACGTCCTGTTTTTCTATTTAACATATTTAATCCACCATCGGTTGTCCCGAACCAGATTTTCCCATAACTGTCTTCGAAAATTGATGTAGTATGAGAACTATTCAAGCATCTATCGCTGTTTGGGTCAGTGCGATAAAACTTGAATTTCATATTTCTTTTTTTTAGAAGGTTTACACCTCTTTTTGTGCCAAGCCATATATTCTCATTCCGGTCTCCATAAATAGCTTGTATATTATTATTACTTAAGCTAAATGGATTGTACATGTCATGGGTAAAGTGGTTAAAACTATGTTCGAATCTATTAAATATATATAATCCATCTCGGGTACCAAGCCATAAATTACCGTTTTTGTCTTCGATAATACTTTTGATAGTGAAACTTTCACGTGTTTCGGGGTTGGGTAGAAAAAGAGAAAAGGTTTGTTTATCTCTATTAAACAGGTTAAGACCGCCATTGTATGTCCCTATCCAAAGAACTCCACTTTTATCTTCAGATATAGCTCGGACATTATTATCACTGATAGTAGTTTTATCGGAGACAAGATGCTTATAATACTTAAGAGTTCCGCTTGTGATATCTAGGAATCCTAATCCGTCTTCAATTGTTCCAAACCATAGGTTATTATCAGAGTCTAAAAATAAAGTAGTAAGATTGCTTCTTTTCGATTGTTCTGTTGATAAATGTTCTGGGATGTAATAATTTAATAATGTTCTATCTTGTTTCATTTTAACAATAGCGTTGCCAGCAATAAACCAAAAATTGCCTTCTTGATCTTTTTGAATCGATTTTATATTATTTATATCTGCATGTGCGCATTGTATAGAATCTAAATTCAAGTAGGTGAAATTATCGGTTTTTCGATTGAAAATATTTATTCCTCCGCTCTGCGTTCCAATCCACAAATTGCCGCTGTTATCTTCTACAATAGACTGTATAACATCATCTGATAACATTGTCCTCTTAACGATACCTTTTTCAAATATTGAAAAATTGTAACCGTCATATTTGTTCAAACCCTCATTCGTGCCTATCCAAATAAACCCTTTACTGTCCTGATATATGCAATTAACAATATTTTGGGATAGTCCATCGTCTTTTGTTATGTGTGCAAATCTTAAATTATGAATTTGAGCAAAAAGAACTGTGTTATTAATTAGACTGAACAAAGATACAAACATTGACAGAATTATTAAGTATTTTGTAAGGAAACAAGTTCTTAACATATTAAATTAACTCAGTAGGTTAAAAATAAGTAATATATTACTAACTTATAAATTGAATAGCATTATATTTTTAACAAAAATATAAATTAGGTTAAAAATAAAACAGTTGCAATTTATTTTATACCATCTAATACGCTATAGAACCGCTCACTCCATTTAATTTGATAAAGTATAATTTTCAGGATAATAAGTAATAGAACCCTTAAATTTGAAAAACATAACTGTTAATGAAATTCGACTTATACCACTGAATTATACTTACAGTAGTGGAATATCCCAAATAAGGTTTATAAGCTAAACTTTGAACGAAGAATATTCGACCAGATTAAGAAATGAAAATAATTATGTTATATTGAAATAGTATTTACCGTTTATTACCCATTACCTCCGTTTATTCCTATAAGTTTGCATGTAGAGATAGATAATTTTAAGTTATAATTGTGAAATTATAATCAATAAATAGAAATAATTATGTTTATAAAACACATATTCAGAGCAACAGCAATATTATTTTTATTCTTTATTAATCTTTATTCGCAGAATGGAAATATTTTAGGTGTGGTAAAAGAAGCTGCGTCAGGCGATGCGTTACCAGGTGCCAATGTTTTTATTGTAGGGACTTCAACTGGTGCAGCAACAGATATACAAGGTAGATTTACTATTAGGAATATTGATCCAGGAGTTTATTTGCTGAAAGCTAAATATATTGGATATGATGAAAAAGAAGATTCGATTACAATTTTATCTGGGAAAACAACTTATATTGAATTTAATCTAAAACCAAGTTCTATAGAAACAGAAGTGGTAACAATTTCTGCTCAAGCTAAAGGACAAGCAGAGGCAATAAACCAGCAACTATCATCTAATACAATAGTTAACATTGTTTCGGAAGAAAAGATACAAGAATTACCGGATGCGAATGCAGCCGAGTCTATTGGTCGTTTACCAGGTGTAGCAATACAGCGAGAGGGAGGCGAGGCTAGTAAAGTTGTAGTTCGCGGTCTACAACCCAGTTTTACATCTGTAACAATTGACGGTATTAGAATTGCTGCTACAGAATTAGATAATCGCGGGGTTGATTTGAGTATGATTTCGCAAAACTCATTAGCTGGTATCGAATTATATAAAGCTCTCACATCAGATCAGGACGCTGATGCTATAGCGGGTAATGTGAATCTGGTAACTCAAGTAGCACCAAATAAAAGAAAAATAAGATTTGATGGATATGGAGGTTATAATAAACTCGATAATTCATTTAATCAATATAATTTTTTATTCAAATACGGAGAAAGATTTTTTAACAATATATTAGGAGTTCAATTAAACGGAAATCTGGAACAAAGAGTAAGAAGTACTGAAGTTTCTAATACAAGTTGGAATCTTACTTTAGATAATTTTACTGATTACAAATTAACGAATTTGATATTAGATTATACTAACGAATTACGAAATAGGAATGGGCTCAGTTTGCTTCTTGATATAAACACACCGGATGATGGTCTAATAAAAATTAATAGTTCATACAACAAAACAGAGAGAAACAGTACATTATATAATAGGGATTACCCTTTCAGTAGTAGCGAAGGTAGTGTAAGATATGGGATCAGAGATATTGAAAACGCATTAGAAGCTTTCAATGGTTCAATCATAGGCGATAATTACTTATCATGGTTTGATATTAAATGGGGTTTTTCTTTTAATCAGTCAACATCTGAAAATTTATTCGACTATCAGATGACTTTTGTTGAACCAACGGCTGCGGAGGGTGACTCGGTTACACAGGGTATGAGGAACGTTCCTCAAGAACTAAAGCATGGACCTGCTGAAGATTTAATTCCTTTGGCTGTTAATAATTTTGATATGGCTACACTTGAATGGGCGCACTATAGAGGACAAAAAAATATTCAAATTGAGAAAACAGTATTCTTAAATCTATTAAAACAATATTTTATCAGCAATTATGTTTCAGGCGAAATCAAGTTAGGTGGAAAATATAAATTAATGAATAGATCAAGAAACAGTAGTCATTTATCAGCTGAATATTATAATATAAATTTTCCTCAATATGAAGATTTGCCCGATGGTTCTATAGGAATGAAGGATTTCAATGGAACGAGTTTCGAGAATCTTCAATTTGTTTCGTCTCTAGTAGGTATGTCTAATTTTTACGGTTCTGAGATAGAAAATAGAATGTTATTCGATATATATAATTTAACTCCTGAACTTGATGTTAATTTATTAAGAGAATGGTATGAATTAAATAAGAATGGGAGAAGAGGAGCGACTTCTAGTTCGAGAAGTGAATATAATAATAATGGTGCAGAACCATTAAATACATATAACATTGTGGAGAGGATTAGCTCCGCTTATATTATGAATACTCTTAACATAGGCTCTATTGCATCTTTAATTATTGGTTTAAGAGTAGAAAATGAGCATAATACTTACAATTCCAAATATACAAATACTAATGTTAATGGAATTTATTTCAATCCTGACTTTGTTATGGATACTGTATCCACTTATAATGAAACGATTTGGTTACCCAATATTCAAACAATAATAAGGCCTGTTAACTTTATGAATATACGACTGGCAGCTTATAAAGCTTTGTCAAGACCAAATTTTAATAATCGTCTAATAAAGTATATTCCGAATACAGATAATATAACTTTAGCAAATCCAAATCTTAAAGCTGCAAAAGCGTGGAATTATGAAATTAGCACCTCGTTTTTCAGCAATTATATAGGATTAATAACATTATCGGCTTATTATAAAGTTATTGAGGATATGTATCATAGTACTAATGGAATGAATATTATGCAAAAATGGGGTGGGGATAAAATTATTGAGGAACTTGGAGTAGATTGGCCAATCCCTAACGCTAATTATAATTTAATATACTATTATAATTCACCTAAAGACACAAAAGTTTGGGGCTTTGAACTTGAACAACAAATTAATTTTTTGTTTTTGCCGGGATTTCTTAAGGGATTTGTTCTTAGTTACAATTTTTCAATTAATCGGTCTGAAACATACCTTTACGAAACCGAAACAATAAAAAATACTGACGTATTTCCAGCGCAGTTTATTAATAAACTTGTAATAGTAAAAACTAAATTAGAAAACCAACCTGAGTTGATGGCAAATATTGCGTTAGGCTATGATATAGCTGATTTCTCAATAAGAATGTCAGTTTTTTTTCAAGACAAATATAAAATATATTCTTCTGCAGATGGAAGACAGTATACTTATGTAAATCCATTTACTAAATGGGACCTTTCTATTAAGCAAAAGATTACTAGTTATCTTTCTATTTTATTTAATTTAAACAATTTTACAGATTATTATGAAGGTACTACTAAATATAGTAATGATTTTTATAGAGATTTTGATCGTTCAAGAAACAAATATGGATTATCTGCAGATTTAGGAATTAGAGTGGAATTATAATATAAATTTTCATTTTAATTATTTAATTATTTATAAATTAACTAGGAGGTAAAATGTTACAAAAATATTTAACCATTATTCTATTATTTGTTTTTTTAGTACCACTTTATTCACAATCAAGTGAAGATGAATTACTTGTACCTACTGATCAATATCTAACGGATTTCATAAAGGGAGATACACTCTCAGATGGTTCACGAAATCTTAATCGCGTATATGTTCTGCAAAGAGGAGCCACTTATTATTTAAATTACTCTTTTTCTAACCCTTATCCTCTTAGGTTCACCGCAGAAAAAGGTTCTGAAGCCAAACCAATAATTACATTAGCACAAGGAGAAGACGGTAAATTTCCAAAATTTATGTTTTTCCAAGACGAATATATGTCTTTTAAAAACATTGTAATTGATGGTATTCCTGCAAGTGATCCTTCATGGTGTGCAAATTCTATAGTTTTTGTTGACGAAGCCGGTTATGATTTAGAAGTAGATAGCTGTCTCTTTACTAATGTTTATGGACAATATATTCGTACGCAATCTCCTCTTCGCAAATTAAAAGTTACAAATTCTACTTTTGGAAATTCAGGGTTCGTTCCTATAGGCGTTATGGGAATCGGGAAAGGTATTGATTTCAGAGGAAGTTCATGTGACACGGCAATATTTAGAAATAATACTTGGGTTAATTTAGCGGACAGAGTTATTCGTCATAGAGGCTCGTCTGCTAGCATAAAATATTTTGAATTTGATCATAATACAATGGTACAAAATATGTCGTATAGTGGGGTATTTGAACTGGGTCAAGTTGGTGAAAAAGTTGTTGTAACAAACAATTTATTATATAATGTATTCACCTATGGGAGAGATCTCAACGATACATCTCGTGCTGAAGAATTTAGTGGATATGGCACTTATGAGGTAGAGGTTAATGGTGCACCTAAGCAAGTAATTTTAAATGCTGCTGTATTTGATACAACACAAGGCGCCGCGCCTAATGATACTACCTTATTTATTGTTAAAAATAATTATTTAAATTATTCACAAGAATTAACTGATTGGTGGGCAGCTAACGGTTTGTTAGAACCGCATTTTATGTTGGATTCATTAAAAAGAAAATTAGATGATCCTTCAATTGCTTTCATTAAAGATACTCAACTTTCAGTCAATAATATTCCAGGTGTTCCAATAACTCTAATGGATCGTTACAGAGAAGATTTTCAAAGAGTAGGAATTACAGACGGAACGGATTATGACCGCAAAAGTCTTGATTATTATTTATCCGAATTCGATTGTACATACCCGACAACAAATGATGCGTATTCTGGAGCGGATGGCGGTTTCCCTGTTGGTGACTTAAATTGGTTCCCAAATAAAAAAGATGAATGGCAAGATTGGATAACCGATGTTGATCAAGATAATACAGTAAATACAATTCCAACAGAATATAGCTTAGATCAAAACTATCCTAATCCTTTTAACCCAAGTACTGTTATAAACTTCAGTATTCCTTCTGCTGGATTAACTACACTTAAAGTTTATAATATTTTGGGTCAAGAGGTTGCAACATTAGTTAATAAAGAATTAACTGCTGGTGCATATCAATTTGAATTCAATGCGAACAATCTTTCTTCTGGAGTTTATTTCTATAAATTGCAATCAAAGGATTATTCGGAAGTTAGAAAAATGATGTTAATGAAATAGTATCAAATGACCACAGGAACAGATAACATAATAAATAACAACAAGTTAAGATGTTTTAGTATATCAAACAACTTAACAAAAAAGATAAAATATAAACAAAATTAAGGAAAAAGAGGTTGAGATGTCAACTCAACTTCTTTTCCTTTGTTCTTTGACATGCTGTTTTTCAATTTAGTTGGCAAAAGATCCACATATTGTTGAGCTACTTTTTTGGACAATCTGGTTAATTGCGATATTTGATCTAAGTCAGTAATAGCGTGCATCCAAAGAGTTTCGACTTTATGAAAGTCTTTAATGTATCGGTCAACGGCTTCTTTGCTATGATTAGTTTTCAAAGCAATATCAGGTGTAAGATATCCAAGTAAGTACAGAGTAATAATTTCTCTTTTATGAGTAATAGCACCAGATAAGTCATGTATGTTTCCTCTAGTAGGAAGTAGCTTTCCACTTTCTTGGATTTCATTAACATACTTGCTTACGACTGCATCACAGACACCAAGTAAAGCGGCGAGGTCAAGTTGAGTAAGCAAAGCCCCTTGATCGAAAGCTTCATCAACAAAACGTTCAAGTCTTTTGATTCTAAGAGACTTAGAATCGAACCCGTGAGCAATATGGCTAATATCATTATCAGTAATGAAAGAGAGCACAATAGGCTTAAGTCTAGTATTAGCAATTGATTTTCCACGTTGAGGGAATTCATCAACCGGCACAGCCATCCAAACAAGCTGTCCATCAGTGATTTGATTAGAATCATTGTTAGTGTTATTAACAAGATAATATTGTTCAACCACTTTCAGAATATCTTTGATAATAGCTTTTGCAGTAACAAAACCTTTGTCGTAACCGTAATTATTTATGAATCTATAAAGAAGATGTTGCTCAAGGGATTTGTCTTTAAGTCTACGATATTTCTTGTTTTGGATTTGAGCTTTAGTTAAAGGTTTACTCATAATTTTCACCTCCTCTGCTAGAAGGAATGCCGGATTTTTTTTTAGCCTTGCTATTTGGAGCTTTAGGCGTAATAAGGTCAATAAGTCTATCGTTTTTTTGCTCGGAGTAGTATTTATAGAGCTGGGCGTACTCTCTAAGAAGTCTATCAGATTTCTGAGCAATAAGTCTAATTTGGTTAAGCGTAAATTTCTGTTTTAATAGAGAAGCGACTTGAATAAAGTCAGCAAGATACCTTTTCACAGAAAGCTCAGAGTGGTTAGTCTTGGTTTCAATCTCAGTAAATGTGTAACCTTTGAAGTAAAGTTCAATGATAGAAGTTTTGTGAGAAATACCGGGCCCCATATCAAGTTTGGCACCCCGTGTCATAATGAATTTCCCTTGCTTTTTAAGAAGAGCAACATCACGTTTAATAGTAGAAGGGGAAGTAGTTAAAATCATAGCAATATCTTCATAGCTAAGGAGAGCATTTTGATCGTAAGCTTGACGAGTAATTCTTTCGAGACGATGACGTCTAAGTCCCGCAAGTCCATAGTTGGCAAGGACTTCGAAGTCAGTATTGATATCCATAAGTTTAAGCTTAAGAGTAACTTTACGAGTAAGTCTGATATGTTTACCAGCTGGTTCTTCTGCAGAGACTCCTTCGTAAGAAATCTCACCACTAGAGAGTTTGATGTTAGAATGCTCACTAAAGTAGTGAGAAACTTGGCTGTAGTAAGCCTCAGCGATTATTGGTGTAAGATTAAAATCAGCAGCTAATTTTTGAATAATAGCATTTTTAGCGTTTTTGGATTCCAGACGTTTAATACCGTAGGAATCACGATTTGGTAGTTTGACCATA
>Ga0256913_10001584_pt1 | contig 11683 bp, 7 predicted proteins | sample Axial_MatmetaG_FD_185970 | JGI IMG/M metagenome (GOLD analysis project Ga0256913, IMG submission 185970) | Deep-sea worm associated microbial mat communities from Axial Seamount, Juan de Fuca Ridge, Pacific Ocean - Axial_Mat | ecosystem: Environmental > Aquatic > Marine > Oceanic > Microbial...
TTTAAAAAGAATTTTGAAGTTGATTTGTTCACTGGTCATATTGTTAAGACTAGTCCAAATGATCTTTGGGATGCGAGAGCTTATATTACAGAAGCATTTGATTATACTTCTGGTGTTTCTGATATAGTTGGTTCGGGTATTAAGATATTTCATAATATTAATGAGGGTGAAATTACTAATTATGCTATTGGTATTTCGAATGAAGATTACCCTAATAATATATCAAATCCTGATCATTTAGTATTTGGAATTCATTTTCATGATGATGGATTAGATATTATTCATAATGGAATTTCTGTTTTACATATTGAAACAGCATTAAATACCACATATCTCATGGAAGTTGAAGATGACCAAACACTTCATGTGTTTTATGAAGATGAAGATAATAATCCAATAGAAATTTTAGATTGTTCAACAGTTTTGGAGTCTGAAAAATATCATGTTATTTTATTAGCTGCGACCGCACAATATACCGATCTAAAAATCCAAATTGATACCGATGGGGTTAAAGCTAAACATATTTTAGATGTTCAATATACATTAGATGAAACCAATTTTGTTAGTCTTTATGAACAACCATATGATATTCCTATAACAACACATAAAATCAGAGTTTTAACTGATTCTTTTGTTAGAGAATTATCATTAAATAAAGATTCTGTTAAAATTTATAGATATGTACCAACTGATGAAAATCCAGATTTAAATAAAAAATTGGTCGAATATGATATTCCTGATCAATGGAGTACAAGTAATTATTTTGATATATTTGTTCATGAATTTTTATCGGGTTATGTGTATCAAATTGTTATTGGAACACCAGAAAATAAATTAATTAGTTATACCAAATGGCGCCACATTATTGACAATATTGATCTACCAATTTACACAAATATGACAAATCTTGAATTTGTGGAGATGTTATATGATGTTATTTTGGAACGTACACCAACAGAACCACCATCACAATCAGCATTAGATTATTGGGTTGGTCATTTGGATAGTGGGGTTTTGAGTAGAGAATATGTAGTATTATATTTTGCTAATTCTCCTGAATACGCAGCAAAACAACCACCAAAATCTCCACCCGAATACGAAATTCCTTTTGAGACACAAATATGTGTTTTTAAAACAGAGGGTGTAATACCAAATATATCAGAAATCGAATTAAATCAATTTTTCAATGATATTTATTTTAAGGCTCGAAATTTAGATGCTTTAATTGATATTGATAAAATTGTTCATGAGGTTGCCGAAATTTTTGATTATGAATATCCTGTTACCGAATATAATGCGGAAACTAATGAATACTTCAAAGTCAAAGATCAGAAAAAAGTTGAACTCGGATTAGATAATACCGATGTTATGATGGATTTTGAAAATAGCAAAATAATCGAAGAATTATTTGTAAGTCAATATTTACCAGAATATCAAAAATATATGACTGATTTAAATGATCCAAATATTGTTTTGATTAATGCTTCAGAGGCCGAAAATCTCAAAGAATTATTATTTAAAAATATTACCTTAATGAATTATTTTAAAGGAAATAAAACCCAAATTCAATTTTTGGTGTCAATTTTTAGTTCATCTATTGGGTATTATTATGTATCAGTTGATCCTGATCCATATCACAATTTCGTTTATCGTGTGAGTACAACATTACCAGAAAAATACTGGACTGATGATATAAAAGATATTACACACCCATTAGGTTGGAATGATTTTTATGTTTATATTCCAAAAGACGCAATAAATTGGCATCAAATGAAAATTCTTGATGCTGAAGAATTTGAAGAATTTTGGGAAATGCATTCTCAATTAGCACCAATTTCTTATATTGATATTGCTGATTATCTTGATGAGAATGGCAATACATTAAGATATGGTAATTATGTGGGGAATGCTATGTTGGATGATTTGATTTCTCCAAAAGAATTTCCTTTTAAAGAAACCGAATATGAGGTTACTGTTGATTATGGAACACAAAGTAAATCAACCGACACTAGTGGATTATTTTATAACATTCGGTCAGAAATAAGAACAGTTGATGTTATTCCCGATGTCCCAGAATCTAGAATTGTTGGTGGATTAAAACCATTATTTGCTTGGAAACAAAAAGATAATGTCTTTGAATTAGAATTTTTACGTTCAGGAATCGCGGCTCAATATAAATGGCGTATTTATCGAGGGGAATCTTTTATTGGTTCTATTCAAACCAGAATTCCAAAATTTAAATATATAATTGATCCAACATATGTTTACAAAATTGTTTTGGATTTAGAATTTGATAATCAATTACATATGCCAATTTTTGCTTATCCTTTAAATAATCGCGCCTTAAAATTTAAGACAACAGAAATGAAGGGTAATATATTTACATTCTTAGATCAGGTTGTTCAAGATAAAAACAACACACATGGAGCTTTATTGGCTGGTGATTCTGGTTCAGCTAAAGAATATAATTATACTGAATCCAATTATGAAACTCAGCTGGATTTTACTAGAATTAGCTCAATAATTCCAAATATAAATATTATAAACAATGGAACAAAATATGAACTCGTATATAATGAAGGCACAACCCAAAATTTAATTTTTGGATTATTTAATGAATTTAGATGGGTAATTCGTGATGGTACTGAAATTCTATATTATGTTAAAACAACTTCAAATGAAATTACTGTTACTGAAACAGGGTTATCGATTGAAGCAGTTTTAATAAGAGGAAATATGGAATTTTACGGACCAACTATAACAACATAAGGTGAAAAAATGGCAGTAGAATTTAATCTATTATCAGGTGCTACAATCGATAACCAATTAAGACTTCTTTATGAAATTCTTAGAAGTGGAGAATCTTATTTGGGATTTTCACGATCACATGAGACATGGGGTCAAGGAACATTATGTAGATATAATCCAGTTTCTGGACAAACATGGCCTAATGATATTATTGGTGAAACAATTGGTGCTGAAATTTATGATGATCAACACCGTTTGATGAATATAAGCAATGAAGGAACAACAGCGGTTCAAGTTGCTAGATTTGTATATGAAGAAGGTCAGCCAGAATATCCTACCGCAAATGATGATCCAAATTTATTCTATTTAACTGATGCTGGTCAAAATGGCATTGTTTCTGGAATGGATAATATCGAATGTATTTTCATTAATAAAAAATGGATGACTTTAAGAGGTATAAATCCTACTTATGAATTTACGCTTTATGATTCAGCAAGTCCAAATCTCAAACACAAATATTTTGTAATGAATTATGCGAAAAATATTGATAATTTATTAGAAATCGAAATTATTAAAGAATTTGAATATCCCGGTCTAAGCACAAGAGTTCAATTAAAATTTGGGGAAATTGGTTCAGTTGATGCCACTATTGCTGATATTGTTCCAGGTTGTGATGATTTAGAACGTAGAATCAATTTAAATGGTGAATATTTAGTAACTGGTATTGGTCAAACTTTCATTGATTGGATGGAAAATGATGAAACTGCTAAAAACTCAACTTTCTTTTTAGTTGATGCTGATGGTGCTTTGTTAGTTGATGGCGTTCAATATGAAGAAACATTTATTTCAAACACCGAAAATGCTTATATTTTTAGTTATATGATTAGTGATTCACAACCTGGGGAAGCTATCCCATTACAACGTAAAGTTCGCTTTAAACTTACAACATTATCAAATATTAATAATAGATTTGCTGTTTTTAAAGAATCTTTACCAGTTCAATCTCATGTTTCTCCTGTTGCCGATAATAATCCTCCAGGATTACCTATATCATATATTCGTTCTCAAGATATTCATGAATCTATATTTGATGTTGTTGGGTTACATCAATTGAATCAATCTGAAGTATTTTTAGCATATGAAATACCGACACCATATGATGGTTCAAATCCAGTTTGGCAACATTTTGAAGATTTAAGATTAGAATATAATGATCCTAATAAAATGAAATTTGATACTATTGAAGTTGATGAAGATTATATTACTGGAATAACTATTACTAAAATGTACGCATTAACACAAGATTTGAGTATTGGTTCTGCTGAAAACTTTAATCTTGTTATGGTTTCAACTGAATTAGCTTCTGATATACCAACAACAGATATATATCGTCAAATATTTATTTCTTGGAAACCAAAATATTGGGATAGTTCCATAAATGCTTTGAATTATTGTGGTGATGGTAGTAATATTGGACCTGATTATCACAATCGTGTAACATTCTTTGATGCTAATAATCATACGAATAACATGGGTACATTATTTTATATTGCTAATAAAATGCCTGTTTATAGAGGTTATATTGACGGCACTGAAAAATTTAAAATTATTCTATAAGGTAAACACAAATGGATAGTTATAAGACTCCCGATAATGCTTCAATTTTTAACTTTAAAAGAATTCAAAATGATTTTCATGAAGCAATAGGATTTCAAGAATTTCATAATAAGATTTTAAATCCTTTCTTTCTTGAAATGCGTAATAACAATGTTTTTCATTGGAATTCATTGTTAGGTGTTGATGTTAATACACCATCTGCTATTGATTTGGATAAAAAGAAAGTTACATATCTTTATAATGGTTTGGGTTCAATTACTCAAGATTTGAAACTTGAATTAGGAACTCAATATACCATTCTTATTGAAACTTCAAGTTCCAATGATGGAGCATTAATGAGTCTTGAAATAATTTCAGACTCAATGGATTTTATTCACCACGATGTTTTAGTTGATGAAATTAAAGAACAAATAATAGATGGTATAACAGTCCTGCGTTTTAAAACTAAAGAAAATGGAGTTTTTGGTAATACTCAATTAAGAATTACAAACAATTCTGATACTGAAGTAACAGAAATTACATTTTCTAATATAGTAATGACTGTAGGAAATATTGCCTTATTGGGAGCAAGATATTCAGAATTTGATGAAAAAATTCGATGGAATAATACTAACTCTTATTGGGAAATTACTATCGATGATGGTGTAACTTGGGAACGTATTTGGACCGAAGGAATAGACTTTGATAATAGATTAAATGATTTAATTGACCAAAGAACTATTGGATTGATTCATCAAGATAACTTGATTGAAGGGGAAAATATTACATTAACACCATCAACTATTGATGATGGAATGGGTGGAAGTTGGCCTGCTATCACTATTAGTTCAACAGGCGGTTCAGGTGGCGGCGGAACTGGGGATTGGACACGTGAAGATGTTTATTATCAATCCTTACTAGAAGGTTCTGATTTTTCACATATATCATATAATATTTTAGATGTACAAGGTGATGTTGTTTTAAATGGTTCTTCATTCGAACCTGATGCTGATAGTTTTGGAATGGGATTAATTTCTGGTCCTCAGGGTTCTAGTTTCGAAACTCCAAATTTAATAATATCAAGTAATTCTTTCACGACTTTTTATATTGATGCTGTAACAGACAATGATATTCTTGTCGAATATTCAATATCTAATGGTTCAGGTTTTGGTCCTTGGGTTTCTTGTGCTTTTAAAGAATTAATTGTTACCGCAAATCCATTCACCGAATTAAAAGTAAAATACATTTTTAATGATCCAAGTGGTATCAATAAAATATATTCTTATGGGTTATTATATGGACATGATGAAATAAGTGGAATGTTACCATTAGGATTTCTTGAAACTTTAAATATAAATGCTGTTTCAGGAACTACTATAAATATTCCTAATGGAAGATGGTATCATAAAGATGGAAAATCTTTAGAAATATTTTATGATGGCATTAGAATGTTGGAGGGTACTGATTATACTGAAGTCAATGTTGGGTATCCTGATAAATCATATAAAGTTACATTTAACTTCCAATTAGAAAATACAAAAACTATTGTATTTAAAGAAATCTATGGTAATGGAGGAGCGGTAACACCAAGTGGTACTACAAATAATGTTTCTTGGTCTGAAGGTTTAAATGGACATTCTTGTATAGCTTTTGAAAAATTAATGGTTGATACCACATCGGGTACTGTAACATTAAATTTACCATCTTCAGCAGCCATTGGGGATGAAATTCAAATTATCGATAAACATGGTTCTTTTTCGACCCACAATTTGATTTTACATTCTTCAGATGATATTATGGATTCATCAAATGATTATCATTTAACAGAAAATTACACTCACGCGACAATAGTTTTTGTTGATAATACTGTTGGTTGGAGAGTTTACTTCTATTATAGCTTCTCACGATAAAAGAGATTAAATATGTCAGAACAAATTGTAACTAAAATTGATGGAATTGGAAGAACAATTTCTAAATCAAGCACAACAATTGAACGTAATACTCCTAATTTGATTGCTTATGAAGGAAGATTACACGATCTCGAACTTCTAGTTCAAACGTTTGATTCTCGAATTAATACGAATACATCAAATATTGATGATAACACTGATGATATTCATGATAATACACTTTATAAAGTTAATGTTGGAGATTATACTGATACCAATGTTTTAAATAAAGTTAAAGCTGTAGATGGTTCTGGTTCTGGTTTAGATGCTGATCTTCTTGATGGTCACCACGCTTCATATTTCGCACCACAAGCAACAACTTACACAAAAACTGAAGTTGATAACTTAATCGGTTCAGGCGGAGGCGGAGGCGACGACGCACCAACTATATTATCTAAATTAATGACTGTTGATGGTTCAGGTTCTGGACTAGATGCTGATCTTCTTGATGGTTATGAAGCATCTTATTTCTTGCCTGCTTCAGGAATAGCATCTTCAGCATATAAATTAGAAACAGCAAGAACTATTACTTTAAATGGTGATGCTACGGGTAGTATATCATTTGATGGAACAGCTAATAAAACATTAACTGTTAATGTTGTAAATGATTCACACACGCATGACACAAGGTATTATACAGAAGCGGAGAGTAATGATCGGTATCTTTTAAAAACAGGAAAAGCAGCAGATTCGAATTTATTAGATGGCTTAGATTCGTTATACTTTAGGAATTTATGTCAAGGAACTACTGGTGCTGATCCTAATACAACCACTGTACCAGTTATGTTAACAAATCATGCTAATGGTCCTGTTAGTGGTCAATATTTTTATATTATAACAACTTTTTATTCATCAATTTCTTCAACTTCGAATAAAGGTCAAATAGCAATAACATATAATCAATCTAATTCAACATCTTATGTTAGAAATTGTTATAGTGGTTCATGGTCTTCTTGGTATAATTTGTCAACTTCGGCGCCTCCCACAACTGCACAAGTTGGTGATGCGACAGCTGGTTTAGCTGTATATGCTGTTGGTAGTTATATTCTAGCTAAAGAAGAATCAAATAGTACCACAACAAATCCAGGTGGAACACGAGCAGGTGCTTATATTCGACCTGTATGTGTTTTTGACAACTCAGATAATGCCTATGGTTCAGCAACATATGGTAGTGGTATTGCTGGAACATGGAGATGTATGGGTTATTCAACACACACAACAATTACTCCACCTGAACCCGACGATCCTTATGATGTTCCTGGTGTTACACTTTGGTTAAGGATTGCTTAAATATGAAATATTCATCTGTCAAAGACTTAAAATATATCGATTCAGATCATTCTTTAATCAATTGTATTGTATGTTTTGATGAATTGGGGGAAATACCATTTACAGCTTCGAGATATGATATAGAAAATCATAGCAGAGAAATTTTTCATAAAGCTGTGAGTGGGGAATTTGGACACATTTTAGATTTTGAATCACAAGAATTAGGACATTAAACATGAATGAGAATTTTTTAATTCCAAATCAATCATCACTTTTTAATATTAAATCAATATATAATGCTTTTATTGAAAATTTAAGTGAAGGTGGATTTGAAAATATTATAATTAATCCAGAAGTTAATCAATTAACACATTCATCTTCTGGTATCAAATCAGCAGGATGGGAATTTGAAGGTGTTAATCCTAGTAGTCCTTATTATTTAGATGATGGTGATTATATTCGTCAAGATATATTTAAAAATCTTAGACATGATGAAATATATACTGTTGTATTAGATATTAAAATATCTGAACCTATTCGATTTGGGATTGAAGGTCAAGTAATAGCTCCTAATGTTTACGCACCAAAAATTACTGATATAAATTTTGATGATCCCGCTAATTATGAACAAAATTTAATTCGTGTATTACAACCACAATTTGATGATTTTGGTCATCCACTTAGATTTCAAGTATCATTTAATTTTAAATTTGACCATATAAATTATTCATCATATACACCAGCTTTTCTTTCTTTTATGAAAGATGTGAGTGCCCAAGCTAACGTTAATATTGAGTTTTATAATGTTTGTGTAGTAAAGGGATTATTAGGTGTAAATCTCTCAAAACGCCAAAGCTTCTTTAGTGATTTTGTTAGATATAATTCTAATGGTGGATTTTATGAAATTTCAATGGATGATGGAGAAACATATCATAGAATATTAACAACACGTGAAGAAGATGTTGATGATTTTGTGAATATTTTAGTCACCAATGATATAATTTATACTAAAAATGATTGTGACTTGATGTTTTTACGTAAAGACATTCCTGATGCCGCTGAAAGATTGATTACATTTTTAGAGGGATTAAGAGCAGAACAAGATGTTAATTTAGATGAAGCCGCTAAATTAATATTAGATGGTGGAAGTATTGTTGTTAATGATATTCAACAAACAGGTACACCATCTAAATTCTTTTCTCTAATGGTTAAACGTGGTGACGAACGTGATGTTGGTATAAGATATAATGAATCAATCGATAAATGGCAATTTACACATGATGGAATTGATTGGAAAATCATGGGTACTGGTGGTAATAACGCTACTGGTACGGGTACAGGTTCTTCTGAATTAGAATATTATGCTGAAATCTTAAATCGTACTCCATATAAATGGGGTTATTATGATTTATTTGATGAAATTGATCAAGGTGATTCTGTTATCACACAAAATTTAAATTATTCGGGTGATGATACACTTTATAAAGTTCAAGATTATCCAACAGGTCCTTGGTATGTCACAACTAGAAATATTTGGAATCCTGAACATGCTGGAAACACTTACGGATTTTTTGTTCACGCTTTAACAAATCAACCTGAAAATACTGGGTTAACTATTTCTTATTCATTGGTGGGTTCTGGTGGAAATGATCCTTTAATTCCATCTGATCCAAATTGGATTCCAATTAATATGAATGAAATTGTTTCTCCGACTTCCAATATAGATGAATTATATTTTAAATTTGAATTTGATGATGATACTGTTGAATTTCACAGTTTTGGTATGTTTTATGGTGTTTGGGATTATTCATATAGTTCATACACTCGTTTAAGAGAATATTATGTTTCTTCGAACACCCAACAAACTATTTTAGTACCAAATGGTGCTGAATATAGTGTGGGTAAAAAAGCATTAGAACTTTATCTAAATCGTGTTCGTCAAATTTTAGGTGTTGATTATCTTGAAGTAGATTCCAAACACGTACAAATGTTAGTACCAGTCAATCCAGGTGATGTAGTCGAATTTTATGAGAAATTTGGATTTGCTGATTTCAGTGAAGACAATCAAATTATTATTAATGACCATATTAATGATTCTTCTGTTCATTGTGATTGTACTAACTTAAACACTCGTTTAACTTCAGTTGAATCTTGGCAAAGTAATTTTACTGAACTGGACGCGGACGCTTTAGCCGCTTTATCGTCTCACACAACCGATTCTGTGGATGCTCATGATGCTTCTGCGATTAGTGCTGTATCTACATCTTTAGATCATTCAACAGCTAATCAAGTTCAATTGGTATTGGAAGATTTAGATGCTGCTATTACTACAGTTCAAAATAATAGTGCGCCTGTATCTCATACTCATGTTGGTACAGAAGTTTCAATAGACCCAACAAATTTAGATAATTCGACTGCTATTGAAGTTCAAGCTACTGTTGAAAATTTTGATACTGCTATTACAAACGCTAATTTTGGTTTGGGTAAAGGTCAAGTTTGGCAAGACTTAACATCAACAAGAGCATTAAATACATCATATTCAAACACAACTGATGCTCCTATTAAAGTAAAAATAGGTGCTACAATTACTGAAGCAGATACATTAGTTTTACAAGTTTCTGATGATAATGTTACTTTTATTGATATGCCTGATTTTAATACTATAATTCCACCAAATCATTATTATAAATTAGTGGATACTTCTTCAACAACACCAGCAACAATTGATTTGTGGGTTGAATTAACCGTATAAATATTAAGATATAAATAAATTTAAAGGAATATTGTAAATGGCAAATAAACTTGATGATAGATATGTTGAATATGATCTAGCTAATTCAATTAATGTGTTACCTGTTGAAAATGGTGGTACGGGTGTAAATTCATATCCTTATGCTAATCGTATTTTGATAACTAAAGCAACTGGAAATCCTAATAGTCCAATCAGTATTGAAGATTCGGGTTGGGGTGTGGGATCATTGGGTGCTTTAGCATCTTGGGACCCAAATAAAGGTCCCTTTGAAGCTCGTATTCAATCATCTGAAGCTCATATTTCTAATACTTCATTACATATACCTTCAGGTGGTTCTAATGAAACATTTTTACGAGGTGATAATACTTGGCAAACATTAGCAAGTAATTTCTATGGAAGTTTAACAGAAAATGGTTGGACTGAATTTCCCAATGGTTTAATTATTCAATGGCATAAACATCATTGGACTGGTGGAGTTAACTCAAACACCACAACTTGGATTTTTCCTAAAACTTTCCCAAATCAATGTGTATGTGTTTCATTTGGAGAAATTTTAGATGATCAGGTTCATTTATCAGTTGAATCAGTAAATCCAACTTTTGTGAAAATGACATCTTCAGATGCTGTTAATGGAACGGAATATGACACTTACATTCAAGCAATTGGATATTAAAAGGTTATTTAAATGGCAGTTAAACGTATAGTACCAAAAAGATTAGAAAAAGTATCTGTAGCTGGTGAAACAGAAAGCCTTAGTACTACATATATTGAAAATCTTATTAAAAAACGTATTTGGGTGGGACCAGAAGACCCTTTAAATACTGCTGATTATGTTTTGGATGGAAACATTTGGCGTAACACAGCTACTAATCCAGACACTTGGAATATTTTAATAAATGGTAGTTGGGTTAATATGTTAGCTAATAATAATGAACATGGTTTAATGAAAAATGCTCATTATATTATGTTAATGCAAGCAACTTCAACACCAACTCCTTATAAATTAGTTAAATATGATAGTGAGGCTGATTTAAATGCCAAATCTTTTAATTCAACTTCTTCCAGAAGATTTAAAACAAAGATTTCAAAAATTCAATTAGCAACTGAAACAATCAAACAATTAGAAGGTGTTAATTTTAATTGGAAAGATTCTGGTGAACCTGATATTGGATTAATCGCTGAAGATGTTCTCGATGTTATTCCTGAAGTTGTAAAAACTAAAAATGGAGTTGTTGAAGGAATCGCGTATGATCATTTGGTCGCAATATTAATTGAAGGTTTTAAAGAACAACAAGAAAAAATTGATAAAATCCTTAATCATCTAGGACTTGATAATGAGTAAGCATTTTTATACAGATATAGATTTACG
>Ga0256913_10001585_pt1 | contig 11682 bp, 10 predicted proteins | sample Axial_MatmetaG_FD_185970 | JGI IMG/M metagenome (GOLD analysis project Ga0256913, IMG submission 185970) | Deep-sea worm associated microbial mat communities from Axial Seamount, Juan de Fuca Ridge, Pacific Ocean - Axial_Mat | ecosystem: Environmental > Aquatic > Marine > Oceanic > Microbial...
CATTGCAACGGCATTGCCGCTGTTGTGGGAGCTCCAAGCATCAATCCTGAGGCTAAAGGAAAAAATCTTTTTAATTCAGCATATTTCCTTGCCGACGGTGCAATAAAAACTGTTACACATAAAACCCTTCTTCCCAATTACGATGTTTTCGATGAGTACCGTTATTTTGAACCTAACAGTAAGTTTGAGTTAGTGGAGTATAACGGTAAAAAAATTGCGGTCACTGTTTGCGAAGATCTGTGGGATGAGCAGCCGGTTGCCAATTCTTTTGCACGAAGTAAGCTTTATACGAAGTCGCCGATGGAGGAGTTGATGAACTTTTCGCCTGATTTTGTTGTGAATATTGCAGCATCTCCTTTTTCATATTCACAGATCGATATCCGTCGTCAGATAGTCGAGAATAAGGCTCGTAAGCATAATATCCCCATACTGTATGTGAATCAGGTTGGGGCGAATACAGACCTTGTGTTCGACGGCAATAGCATGGTGGTAAATAGTAAAGGTGATGTTGTTTTGCAGATGAAAGGTTTTGAGGAAGATATTCAGTTTGTTGAGACCGCTGAAGTTGAAAGTATTAAAGCAATTGAGTTTGGCGAGCCGGATAAGATCAGGAATATACAGGATGCGTTGGTGCTGGGTGTGAAGGATTACTTTGCCAAGATGGGTTTCAAGAAAGCTACTCTGGGTTTGTCGGGCGGTATCGATTCTGCCGTTACTGTTGTGATAGCGGTTATGGCCCTTGGTGCTGAAAACGTGAGGGTGCTTCTGCTCCCGAGTAAGTATTCGTCGGATCATTCGATAAAGGATGCTGTTGATCTGGCCGAAAACCTCGGTATACAGTATGATATCGTTCCCATTAAAGATATTGTTACCGCCTTTGATGAAACACTTGAGCCTTTGTTCAAAGGTCTGTCTCCTGATGTGACGGAAGAGAACATACAGGCTCGTATCCGCGGGACACTGCTAATGGCATTGTCGAACAAGTTCGGGCATATCCTGCTTAATACCTCAAACAAGAGTGAGGCTGCTGTCGGGTATGGCACTCTTTACGGAGATATGAACGGAGGGTTGTCGGTGCTTGGCGATGTGTATAAAACCGATGTGTTTGCACTTGCCAGGTATATGAACCGTGAAAAAGAGGTTGTTCCCGTAAACACGATCGTAAAACCGCCATCGGCAGAATTGCGTCCCGATCAGAAAGACTCCGATTCACTTCCCGATTACGATGTGCTTGATAAAGTACTTTACAAGTACATCGAACTGGAGCAGTCGCCTAAAGAGATAATTGAAGCAGGTTTTGACGAAGCTGTCGTTAACCGGGCAGTCCGCCTTGTGAATATGAACGAATATAAGCGTTATCAGACACCGCCGATTATCCGGGTTTCGAGCAAGGCATTCGGTATAGGTCGACGAATGCCGCTTGTAGCAAAGTATTAAGAAATGCTTTTTATTTAATGAGGCTATGACTGCCGGATAGTTGTAATTAAGTTAATTTTTCTTAAATTTGTGTTATATAACATGTTTTTATAAGAGATAACCTATGTCAGATACAGCACCTGAAACAGGCAATGCCTTTGATATCAAAGATTTTCCGCAATTATACAGTGTTCTTAATGATGAGGATAAAGAGTTCTTATTATCAAATCACATTGTAAAGCATTATTCAAGGAATGATAAGATATACGGAGAAGGGGAAAAGCCTAAAGGATTGCTGTGTTTGGGATCGGGTAAAGTGAAAGTTTACAAGGAGGGAATTGGTGGCAGGGAGCAGATAGTACGAATGGTTGCATCTCCTAATTTTCTGGGATACCGTGCATTGTTTGCTGAGGATGTGCATATTGCTTCAGCAGTTGCCATTGAAGAGTGTACAATATTCTTTATTCCGAAAGAAGTTATTTTTAAGCTGGTGTCGACAAACAGTAAGGTTTGTAAAAATATTTTAAGGTCATTTGCAGTTGAACTTGGGTTTACAAGATATCGTACGGTATCGCTAACGCAAAAACACATTCGTGGTCGTTTGGCAGAAAGTCTGCTGTTTTTACGGGATATATACGGATTTAAAGATGATGGTATAACATTGGATATCCAACTCTCGAGGGAAGACATAGCAAACTTTTCTAATATGACTACTTCCAATGCAATCAGGACACTTTCGACTTTTGTGAATGAAAAAGTAATTGCCGTTGACGGAAGAACAATTAAGATCGTTGATGAGACCAGGCTGGAAAGGATATCAAAACTGGGTTAAAAATACCAAACAAAAAACCCTCTGTTCTGAACAGAGGGTTTTTTGTAATGTAATAGTTCTGGTTATGCCGGATGGATTGCGTCAGTAGGGCAAACCTCAGCACAAGAACCACAATCGGTACAGGCTTCCGGATCAATTACATAGATATCTCCTTCAGAGATAGCATCAACCGGACACTCATCTATACAAGTACCGCATGCAATACAATCGTCATTAATTACGTATGCCATTTTTTCTTGTTTTTAGTTTATAAAATTGAGAAGCAAAATTATTTGCTTTTTTTATATAAAAAAAATTATAACCCCTTAAATATTTTATTTTTATTGCTTTTAAATAGTTTAATAGTTAGTTGTTGTATAAAACTTTCTAATTAACAAGTAATTATATGTAGATATTTTGGAATGTTAAAATATATGTTTTATTCGTTTAAGAGATTTATTGCGATCATTGCCATGGTCCCCGAAGCAGTTTTGAGAGATTCCTCATCGGGATTGAAGACCGAGGTATGAACCCTGCCGGTTTCAAAATCTTTACTTTTGACACCGAAACGGTAAAAAACACCGGGATATTCAAGAGTGTAAAAACCAAAATCCTCGGCGGTCATTCGGATGTCCATCTCTTCCACATTCTCTTCTCCCCACAGATGTTTTGCCGCCGACATTGCCTTTTGTGTAGCTTCAATATCGTTAAGAACGACCGGATATCCGTCTTTTATTTCAATTTCGGCTTTTGTTCCCGTGGTTTTCGCAGTGCTGTGAACTATCTCTTTTATTCTGTTCTTTGCTTTGGCTCTCCACTCTTCATTCATAATCCTGAGAGTTCCCGATAGTTGAACTTTATCAGGAATGATATTGGTAGCTCCGTCGGCTATTATTCTGCCGAAGGACAGTACAACGGGGATTCCTGCAGGAACAAACCTGCCGGCTATCTGCTGGAGATCTATTATCATGTGTGATGCAGCCAGGACTGTGTCGTTCAGTGTGTGAGGCATGGCGGCATGGCCTCCTCTGCCGCTGATGGTTATATGGATTTCATCACCGCTTGCCATGTACATCCCGCTCTTAAAACCAACATGACCTGCCGGCATTTCCTGTAACACATGCTGCCCTACAACAATGTCGGGCTTAAGGTCGTTAAAAATACCTTCCTGAAGCATTAGTCTTGCACCACCGGGATCAACCTCCTCTCCGGGTTGAAAGATCAGAAGAATCGTTCCGTTCCATACATCTTTTGTGGCATTAAGTATTCTGGCTGCCCCAAGCAGGGCTGCAGTGTGCATATCATGACCGCATGCATGCATTACACCATCATTAACCGATCGGAATTCCAGCCCGGTCTCTTCTTGTATCGGTAATGCATCCATGTCTGCCCTTAGGGCGATAACTTTACCGGAGTGGCCGCTTCCTTCAATTTTGGCAACAATACCTGTTTTTACATATCCTGCTTTAAAAGGTATGCCGTATTCCGTCAGTTTACTTTGAACAAATTCCGATGTTTTAAACTCCCGGAACGACAGCTCAGGATATTTGTGGATATGACGTCTTATTTCAACTGTATCGTTGAAATATTCGTCGGCAAGAGCTTTTATTTTGTCCTTGATCTCCATATTTATTTTCCTATGATCATTTTAATTGATACTAACAGCATAAAGATACCAAAAATCTTCCTTAGCATTTTATCCGGGATATTTACAGATATAATACTTCCGAGGTATGCACCTATAACAAATAAAAGCATGAGAATAAAAGCTACTTTGAAATCAACAAATCCGTTCTTGTAATATTGCATTACGGCAAGTATTCCTGTTGGTAAAAGAAGTATTGCAAGACTTGTGCCTTGTGCCATGTGTTGTGAAAAACCGAGGAATAAGATCAGAGAAGGAACGATGATTATTCCTCCGCCAACGCCGAGTGCCCCGCTTACCAGTCCTGCTGTAAGTCCGATCAACAGAACAATGATCAGTTGTATTGTTGTCATAATTTGAATTTTACACAAAGTTAAGATTTTTTGAAAGCATTAAGGTGATGATAAAAAAACAGGGACGCTGAAAACAACGCCCCTGTGATCATTCCGGCTTATTTTTTCTTCTTTTTCTTTGGTTTGAGAGCATCCATCGGGCCGTCGTAATAATTTACGTTCAGTGCCTTCAGACGTTTCTTGTGTACTTCCATTCTCTTTACAAAATCATCCCAGTTCTTTGATCCCTGTGGCGTCCAGTCAACTTCGGATAATGCGCATGCACGCGGATAAACCATGTACTCAACATACTCAGGGGTCTGCATGTATTCTGTCCATACGTTACCCTGGGCCCCGAGAACATATTTTTCAAGATCCCCTTTAAGTTTTTTAGGAATCGGGTTATAATTATATACCATTTTTGTATTTGTAAATCCGCCGATAGCCAGAGGTTGTGTTGCAGGGTCTGCCTGATAATGGTCGAAATACAAAGCAAATCCCGGTGTCATGATAACATCGTGGTGTTGTTGAGCAGCTTCGATACCGCCTTTTTCTCCTCTCCAGCTCATCACAGTAGCCTTGGGTGCTAATCCGCCTTCCAGTATCTCGTCCCAGCCAATGATCTGACGGCCATGAGCATTCAGAAATTTCTCTATTCGCTGAATAAAATAGCTTTGCAGTTCATGTTCATTTTTAAGATGTTCATTTTTGATCCTTGCCTGACACTTAGGACAATGTTTCCATCGTGTTTTCGGACATTCATCGCCACCGATGTGAATGTATTCACTTGGGAACAGGTCCATTACCTCGGTAAGCACATCTTCAAGGAAGGTGAAAACCTGATCATTTCCTGCACAGTAAACATCAGGGAATACACCCCAGGTCGTAGCTACCTCGTAAGGGCCGCCGGTACATCCTAGTTCAGGATATGAAGCAAGAGCTGCAAGTGAGTGTCCCGGAAGCTCGATCTCGGGAATAACTGTGATAAAACGGTCTTTTGCATAAGCGACGATCTCACGCACCTCATCCTGTGTGTAAAAACCGCCGTAAGGTTTGCCGTCATACTTATCAGAGCCGTAATGCCCCACAAGTGTTTCTTTACGTACACTGCCGATTTCGGTCAATTTCGGGTATTTTTTAATCTCTATTCTCCATCCCTGGTCTTCAGTAAGGTGCCAGTGGAAAACGTTCATCTTGTGCAGGGCAAGCAGGTCGATATATTTTTTGATGAAACTTACCGGGAAGAAATGGCGTCCTACATCGAGGTGTAACCCGCGGTATTTGAATTCAGGTTCATCATTGATGACTACAAAAGGAACACTCCACTCGATGTTATCCTGAACATCTTTCATTTCTATTTCAACAGGCAACAACTGACGCAGGCTCTGAACTCCGTAAAACAGGCCTGTGGCATCCGGGGCACTTATGGTCACGCCCTTTTTGTTCGCAACAAGTCTGTATACACCTTCATTACCCTTTATTTCAGGATCGATAATGAGTTTGATACGGTTTGGTGCATCTTTCCCGTTTTCTATAATAAGATCGAAACCTGTTGAAGGACGTAGTATCCCGGCTAAATATTCTGCTACAGATTTTACTTCTTTGTCCGAATTGTCAGCCAGTATCTTTGTTTCCTTGTTAACGAGGAACAAGCCATCATTTATGACAACTTCTTTGGGTTTCGGAATGATATTCACTTCACCTTTACCTTTTTTTGTGTACGGGGAACATTGAATCATACTTATCCCCATGACCAATAATAAAAACAGATAACTTAATTTTCTCATATTAATTGTTTTAGTTTTGTACAAAAATACATCAGTGATATTGTTTGTACAAGACAAACTGAGAAATAAATATAATTTTGTTCGATGATTTATTACGATTTAATAAAATAAACGTTAAAAGAGTACGTTTAATCCGTAATCAGGAAACATTATGGATTTATAATCGTATCAGTTTCGGTTACCATAAAACACATTAAAATATTATAGTTATGAAAAGGGTATCACTTTTAGCAATTTTATTATTTGTGGTGAGTTATATTTCATTTTCTCAGCACACCAAGCCTTACATAAACTTTAAAGAAACCATACACGATTTTGGTGAATTTAAAGAAAGTGACGGGTTAAAGACTCACATTTTTTCATTCACAAACACAGGAGCGCAGCCATTGGTACTGCACAAAGTGAATGCGTCGTGCGGGTGTACAACACCTACATGGACAAAGAGGCCTATAGCTCCCGGAGGTAAAGGGGAGATAAAGGTCGTTTTCAATCCGGCCAATCGTCCGGGAAATTTCAATAAGACCATTACCGTTTCCTCTAATGCAGAAAACCCGTCGGTCGTTCTGCGTATAACCGGAAAAGTTATCGAACGTGAAAAAACCATGGCAGATATTTATCCTGCCAAGATGGAGGGATTACGCTTAGAGTCTACGCATATTCCTTTTACAAAGATGACTCCTAAACAGAAAAAAACAGAACAGCTTAAAGTTATCAATACATCTGATAAACCTATTAAAGTTACTTTTATCAATGTACCGAAACACTTAAAGATTAAATGTACCCCTGAAACACTGAAACCGGGTGAAGCCGGTGTGATAATTGCAAGTTATGATGCTGCATTGAAGAATGACTGGGGGTTTGTGGTCGATAATGTTTTTATCAATCTTAACGATGAGCGTAATTACAGGAACAGACTTGCTATAAGTGCAAATATTACCGAGGATTTCAACTCATGGACCGAGGAGCAGAAACAAAATGCTCCGGCAATATCTATTCCTGAAAAGGTTTTCAACTTCGGGGAGATAACTCAGGGTGATAAAGTAGAGCATAAGTTCAAGGTTACAAATACAGGTAAATCAACACTGATATTCCGTAAGATCAAAGCTTCATGTGGCTGTACAGCTATAAAACCCGATAAGATGGAACTTGCCCCGGGCGAAAGCACTTTTATCACTGCCATATTTAATTCGGCACATAAAAAGGGAAGACAGAATAAATCCATTACTATCATCAGTAATGACCCTAAAGCTACAAATGTGCTTCTGAGAATATCGGGAAATGTTAAAGTAGAATAAAAATCGATACATGACGATTGAACGTTAAACACTATTGTATAATTTAGCGGGATACAGATGTTTTCTGTGTTCCGCTAATTTTTTCAACATGAATAAGATCGAACATCCTGAGAACAGTGATAAATATAAAGGATTAAAAGTTAACAAAGGAACAGGCCGGCTGCCTTCGGTAAATCCTGATGCAGCTAAAAAGTTCATCAAACGTAAAAGAAAGCTTTTATCGGTGGATGAATATGTTTCAGGCATTCTAAAAGGTGATGTGATGATATTAAGCAGGGCTGTTACCCTGCTTGAAAGTTCACGGCCCGATCATCAGAAACTGGCGCAGGAAATTATTTCGAAATGCTTGCTACACTCGGGGAACAGCATAAGGATAGGGATAACCGGAGTGCCGGGTGCCGGTAAAAGTACCTTCATTGAAGCTATTGGGTTGAATATAATTGAAAAAGGTCACAGAGTTGCAGTTCTGGCGATTGACCCGTCAAGCGAAAGATCGAAGGGGAGCATATTGGGAGATAAGACCAGGATGGAAAAACTTTCGATAGAAAAGGATGCTTACATCCGTCCTTCTGCCTCGGCAGGTTCGCTCGGAGGCGTTGCACGTAAAACCCGTGAGACAATAATTCTTTGTGAGGCTGCCGGCTTTGATACGATAATCATTGAGACCGTTGGTGTGGGGCAGTCGGAAACGGTAGTTCATTCAATGGTGGATTTCTTTTTGCTGTTGATGCTTGCCGGTGCCGGTGACGAACTTCAGGGAATAAAAAGGGGCATTATGGAAATGGCCGATGCCATTGCAATAAACAAGGCCGACGGAAGTAACCTTGAAAAAGCTTCACAGGCCAAAGCTCAATATCAGAGTGCTTTGCATCTTTTCCCTTTGCCGGAATCGGGATGGGAGCCTAAAGTTAAGACCTGTTCAGCGCTGAACAACACAGGGATAGAAGAGATCCTGGAAATGATAAATGAATATGTGTCACTGACAAAAGAGAACGGTTTTTTTGAGGCTAACAGGCGTGGTCAGGCAAAATACAGGATGTTAGAAACAATAAATGATACTTTGCTGAATGATTTTTATCAACATGAAGAGATAAAAAAAGCTTTGGCAGAATATGAAAAACAGGTGGTGGATGCTAAAATAAGTTCATATCAGGCCGCAAAGGAGTTAATGGAGAAATATTACAGACACTTGTAAGATCTATAAAAGGCGAAGAATTTAATATTGACAGAAAATGAAAAAAGTTTTAATACTGGCTCTTGGAGTACTCATGTTATATAGTTGCAATAATGATAACAGCTATACAGTTAAAGGTAAGATAAATGGTGTAAAAGACGGAACTGCCTACCTGAAAAGCTATCAGAGCGGCAGAGCTGTATCGGTTGATTCAACAGAAATAAGTAACGGAAAGTTCAAGTTTACAGGCAGTGTGGAGCAGCCATTGCTGCACCTGATCTATGTGAACAATTCGCATATGCCTGTTGCATTCTTCCTCGAGAATAAAAATATTTACATAGAAGCCTCAATAGACAGTCTTGATAAAGCAAAGATATCAGGATCTCCGGAGACGGATATTTTTCTGAATTTTAATAAGAATATGCCTTTTCTGAACAGAAGTGCTGAGATACGTAAAGAGTTCATGGAGGCTCAGATAGCCAAGGATACAGTAAAAATGAAAACTCTGGCCGGTGAGATAGATACCATACGTGAAAAGCAGAAGGAGTATTACATAGATTTTGTTAATACACATACCAATTCAATAACAGGAGCTTTTTTAGCTTCTCAGATGCTATCGGGAATAAGTCTTGACGAGCAGCAAAAGCTGATCGATGAGTTTGAGAAGAACCTGGGGGATAACCCGTACGTTATCGACATGAAAAATACTTATAGCTCTTTGAAGAGATTACAGGAAAAGACCAAGGCAACGGCAATGGGAAGTACGGCCCCTGATTTTACCCTTAAAACAAAGGATGGCAAAGATGTGAGCCTTTCTTCTTTCAGGGGGAAATATGTTCTTATCGATTTCTGGGCATCATGGTGCCAGCCTTGTCGACGTGAAAACCCCAACTCGGTTAAAGTTTATGAAATGTATAAAAATAAAGGCTTTGAAATACTCGGAGTTTCGCTCGATAAAGACAGGAATGCATGGGGCAGGGCAGTGAAAGATGACGGTTTGATGTGGACACAGGTCCTGGATACTAACGGTGCTATAGCTCAGAAATATAACGTTACGAGCATTCCTTCCACTTTTTTGCTTGACAAAGAGGGTAAGATCATAGCAAAAAACCTGCGGGGCGAAGCACTGACACGAAAACTTAACGAGTTATTAAACAAGTAATTTTTATTTCTCACTAAATAAATATAGGTTTGTACAGTTTAAATTTTAAAAATAAAGATTGATGAAAAGTATTTTTTTAACACTATTAGTAGCAACATTTACATTGGCATCATGTCAAAGTAATAAAAAACCTGACGGAGGTTTTTCTTTAAAAGGTAAAATTAACGGTGCTGACGGGAAAACCTACGTTCTTGCTAAGGTCGATAACAGAAAATTGGCCGGTATTGATACTGCAACAGTTGAAAGTGGTGTGGTTGAATTTTCAGGAAAACTTGATTATCCCCAACAATTGTATATCGTAGAATTGGGTCAGCAAAGACCTGTAATGATGTTTTTCGGTGAGAATGGTGATATGACCTTTGAAGGTAATGTTGATAGTCTTGCTGTTGTTGAGGTAGAAGGTTCAGAAGCCAATAAAGTATTTAATGAGTACAATGAAAGTATGAAGAAATACCAGGAGCAGAACCAACAGTTGATGCAAAAATATCAGAAAGCTCAGGCTTCTCATGATCAGAAAGCTATTGAAGAGGTTTACAAAGAGTATGATGATATGATGGCCCGGAAAAATGAGGATGCCAAAAAGATCATCACTGCTAATCCTAAATCTCCGGTTGCTTTGTATTTGGTGCAGTCTGATTTTATGATGAATGGATATGACGAACTGAATGAAGTATTCAGCGTGCTTGACACTTCACTGAATGTTATCCCTGCATATAAAGAGATAAAGGATTATCTTGATATTATGGCAAATGTTCAGGAAGGTAAAGTTGCTCCTGATTTCACTGTTCCTACCATCGACGGAAAAGAGGTTACTCTTTCTTCGCTTAAAGGAAAGTATGTTTTGCTCGATTTCTGGGCATCATGGTGTAAGCCTTGTATTGGTGAAATACCTTTCATGCAAAAGGCATACAAGAATTACAAACCTAAGGGTTTTGAGATTTTCAGCGTATCGGTTGACAGAGATGAGGCTGCATGGAAAAAGGCTGTGAAAGATCATCAGATGACCTGGCTGCAGGGGCACGATACTCAGGATATATCACATTCAAAGTATGGTGTGATGAGCATTCCTACAACTTTATTGCTTGATAAGGACGGAGTGATCATTGCCAAGAACCTGAGAGGTGAAGCTTTGGAAGCAAAACTTAAAGAGTTGATGAAGTAAGATACTCAATAATGTTATTTTAACTGCCTCATTAGTTTTTACTTTTGAGGCAGTTTTTATAAGTAGTAAGCGGGTCACTTCGAGTGCCCCGCTTACTTGCTACTGCTAAAAAAATAAAAAATATGCCGGAAACGATCAATACCCGTTTTACTATCCGTGTTTACGGAATTATTCTGAATGAAAAAGATGAGGTTCTCCTGAGCGATGAGAGCTACATGGGGCACCGCTTCACCAAATTTCCGGGCGGAGGCCTTGAGTACGGCGAGGGAACGATTGACTGTCTTAAACGGGAGATGAGGGAAGAGGCCGGGTGCGATGTTGAGGTTATCAAACACATCTACACGACCGATTTTTTTCAGGAGTCGAAATTCCACCCCGGAATGCAGGTCATCAGCATCTATTACCTTGCCCGCCTGAAATATCCAGGCTGTATCAAAGCATCAGACAAACCTTATGATTTTCCTGAAGATGCTAAAAGAGGGCAGTCATTCCGATGGCTGCCCGTAAGTCAACTTTCGCCCGATGACGTTACACTCCCGATTGACAAGATCGTTGTGGAGAAGATGAGAGGGGAGGAGGTATAGGACGCAGATTAAATTTCAGGATTGAACCTTTTCTTTACAGACAAGAATTCATAACATAGAATAAATAATGGCAAAAGATATGGTTTATGCGTAAATTGTATTCTGTGTAATGCAAACATTAACAATTAGTTTTTATGACCTTTGAATAAACCTTATTTCAAAATGTAACCTTAGTAGCATTAAGATGGCGGTAAGTTCAAACTTATTACCTTATTTGTAGGTGTGATATAATAATGTTTTAACGGCATGTCATGAAAGTTGAATATAACAATCTTTATACCCATTTTATCTTTACAACTTATCATCGAGAAGCT
>Ga0256913_10001586_pt1 | contig 11681 bp, 5 predicted proteins | sample Axial_MatmetaG_FD_185970 | JGI IMG/M metagenome (GOLD analysis project Ga0256913, IMG submission 185970) | Deep-sea worm associated microbial mat communities from Axial Seamount, Juan de Fuca Ridge, Pacific Ocean - Axial_Mat | ecosystem: Environmental > Aquatic > Marine > Oceanic > Microbial...
CTCCAAACTTTAGTCACTCCAAACTTCCACATTTTAATTTCCGGGAAACTCAGTCAAAATCAATCTCCATCTGTTGTATTTCGTCGGGCGGGGTACCGGGGTTTTTCTTTTCAGGTTTTTTGGAAGGTTTTTTAACGGGTTTTTTCCCTTCTTCCACAGGTGGAATTTCGTCGAACAGAGGAATAACAGGCTCCTCCTTTTCTGTGGTGTTATCCGCTTCAGCCGTTGCAGGTTCATCCGGCAACAATTCCTCTTCAGTGGTTTCCGCTTCCTTTTCTTCTTCGGGCAGTTCGTAGGGTAACGGCTCTATCAGCTTTACCTTTTTAATATCCTTACTGCTCAAACGTTTTCCTTTTGCTTTGTAACCTTTTACCGCAATAAAATCAGCAGCAAGAACAATTTCAATTTCGTTACCGTCTTTTTTAACGAGCTCCATCTCAATTCGCGGCAGATAATCAAGCGTAAACAGTATCATTTTTGAGCCTTTGCTTTCGGGAATAAAAAGATACTTGCGATTAAGAACCGTATCTTCGGCAATTTGAAAGCGTTTAAGGTAATATCGTTTTTGCTCACCGTCGAGATAGACCACCGTGACAATTTTACGGGCATCAAATTTTTCAATATGCACCATATCATCGTCAAAATGGGTTTGTAAGTCGTACCCCGTCAGTTTAAACTCACCGGTTGACAAAATTGTCAATATCCGGTCGTCTCCCTGAAAGGCTCCCAGGTAAGTGCCCCGTTCGCCGGTATTAAGCCGTCTTACGGTATCGTCGTACCAGATATCGCGTGCGGCAAGGGTAGAAACACCCTCCTCGCGTTTGATAATATTTTTTACGGGGTTCTTGCTTAATATATTTCCTCTCGACGATCTGCCTTTAATGGCCAAACCGCTGAAATCGAAATCGAAATGAAGTTTTTTAAGCTTGGGCCTCGGACGCAGGTTTATTTTTACAATTTCGGCTTCGCCGTTGGGGTTGGCGGTAAAATAAACCACCTTTGAACCGTCGGTACCCTGGGTAAGATCGTATTCGCGCTCACGGGTAATTCCTTTAACGGCAAACCGTTTAACAAAATAATTCCCCCGTTTTCCGTCGCGGTAAATCATGTTGTAAATGGTGCGCTCGTCGTTTTTCTTAAAAACACCAACATGAATAATGCCCTCGCCAACAAACACTTTGGGTGCCACTTTTACAACCATAAAAGTTCCGTTTTCGCGAAAAACAATGATGTCGTCGATATCGGAACACTCGGTTACAAACTCATCCTTTTTAAGCGAAGTTCCAACAAATCCGTCCGCACGGTTAACATACAGCTTTTGATTTGCAACCGCCACCATATTGGCATTAATGGTATCAAAACTCCTTATCTCGGTTCTACGTTCACGGCCCTTTCCGTATTTCTTTTTTATCTGTTTAAAATAGTTGATGGCATAATCGATCAAATGGTCCAGATGATTTTGTACCTCTTCCATTTCCGCCTCAATGGCTTTAATCTGTTCTTCGGCTTTAAATGCGTTGTATTTCGAAATCCGCTTGATCTTAATTTCGGTCAGCCTTACCAGATCGTCGTGGGTAACCTCGCGTTTTAAAAGTTTTTTAAACGGATTAAGCCCTTTGTCGATGGTGGTGATTACGCAATCCCATGTTTCGCACTTCTCAATTTTCAGATAGATGCGGTTTTCGATAAATATTTTTTCCAGCGAATAGTTGTGCCACTGGTCGAGCAGCTCCTGCATTCTTATCTCCAGCTCGAGTTTAAGCAGCGAAACCGTATGTTCGGTATTGTATTTAAGAATCTCTTTTACCGAAATAAACTGCGGTTTGTCATCGGCAATAACACAGGCGTTGGGCGATATGGATACTTCGCAGTTGGTAAAGGCATACAGTGCATCAATGGTTTGGTCGGGCGACACATTGCTGGCAAGATGAATAACGATCTCCACATTTTCGGCGGTGTTATCATCTATCTTTTTAATCTTTATTTTTCCCTTGTCATTGGCCGCCACAATGGAGTCGATAAGCGAACTTGTGTTGGTAGTAAAAGGGATTTCGGTAATGACCAGTGTTTTTTTATTTTCCTGCCTGATGCGGGCGCGCAGCCTTATCTTCCCGCCTCTCAGCCCTTCGTTATACTTTGAAAAATCGGCCATGCCTCCGGTCAGAAAATCGGGAAGCAGTTCAAAATCTTTTCCCTGCAAATGACGAATGGAAGCATCCAGCAACTCGTTAAAATTGTGAGGAAGGATTTTGGAAGCCAATCCCACGGCAATTCCCTCAACCCCCTGGGCCAACAATAGCGGAAACTTTACAGGTAAAGCAACGGGTTCCTTATTCCGGCCGTCGTACGAAAGTTTCCATTGTGTGGTTTTCGGATTAAAAACCACCTCTTTGGCAAATTTTGAAAGGCGTGCCTCAATGTATCGTGGTGCAGCGGCGCTGTCGCCGGTAAGGATATTTCCCCAGTTACCCTGCATATCGATAAGCAGGTCTTTTTGTCCCAGCTGAACAAGAGCATCGCCAATAGAAGCATCCCCGTGAGGGTGGAACTGCATGGTGTGTCCGATGATGTTGGCAACTTTATTAAAACGGCCGTCATCAAGGCGGTACATGGCATGAAGAATACGGCGTTGTACCGGTTTTAACCCGTCGTTTATATCCGGAACGGCACGTTCCAAAATAACATACGATGCGTAATCAAGAAACCAGTTCTTATACATCCCGCTTAAATGCAGGGTACGGTGTCCTTCTTCCTGAAACGATTCCTGATTCTGTTCTTCCAGTCCGTCTAACTCATCCTTTTCACTCATACAAAATGGCTGATTTTTTTAAATCCCTATTTCCACCAACGCAGTATCATCACCTCTGTCAGCAGCATTAAGAGTGCGAAGATAATAAATAGCTTCCAAATTTGCGCCCCTTTTTGCTGTTGGTTGATAACTTCATGTACATTGTTAATTTTTCCGTCTAAAACCGCAAAATTTTGTACCGCACTGCTTTTTAACAAACTGTCGAGATCGGAGGTTGAATAAAAACTCATCTCCGATTCGTACCGGTTGTAATTAAAAGCGGTTAAAAACCATGTTGAATCGTATTGCACGGCCTCATATATACCTGCCTTTTTTATTCCGTCGTAAGGAAATATCTCAACCGTGTTTCCTTTACGCTGCTGCCCCGGAATAAAACGATAGTCGCTGTTTTTAAGCTTCAATACCAGAGGATTGTCGTCCTTTTTAAACGACGAAACCGGCATCACAATCTTTTCGTTTTCGCCCATAAAATAAAAAAGGTTATCTGTTTTTCCGGTGGTTATGGCAACGCCGTACATTACCGGAACAAACAGAGGGTTCAGGGCAAAATCGGTGCTTGATTTATCCAGCGGTGCGGTTAACAGATAAATATTGCCGTTGCCCGATTTTTTTCGCACCAACAAATCGTCACCGTTTAATAAGGTAAGCAGCGTTTCTACACCTGATGTAACGGAATATTTTAACGGAAAATGGTATCTGACCACCGGCAACAAGGCGTTTTCGGGAACTTTTAATATTCCGGTTTTAAAGAGCTTGTCATCTGTTTTTATTCCCTTTACCCGCGTTACGGATGTATCGGCTTTTAAAAAATTTCCGGCCTTTAACCGGTTTAGCAAACCGTTTACCGATTGAGGTTCTGCACCTGCGCGGGGAACATACAACAGGTTACCACCGCTGTTTACAAAGTTAAGCAGTGCAGCCGACAGTCCGCTGGTTATTTCGGACAACGCATCCAAAATTATCAATTCGTAACCCGAAAAGGCAGACACATCAAGTTTGAGACAGGGCACCTCGTTAAACGCAAACAAACTGTCGGTTTGATAAAACGTTTTAATGTATTTATCGGGCGATGTATCGTAAACATCAAGCACCTTTATGCGGCTGTTCACGTTAAAAGCGAAATACAGCTCATCATCAAAGGTTACGGGATAATCTTCAATAGCAAGTTTACCCGATTGCCAGCCGCCTTTATCGGTGGTAAACGACAAGCTAACTTCCACCCTCTTTTTTGCTGGCATGTCAACACCGGCAACCGCACGTTTTTTATCATTTACAAAAAGTGTGAGCGGAACTTTTTCGTAGGCAACATCCGACGCATTCGCCAGTATTACTTTTAATACGGCCTGTTTGCCGGGCAATATCAATGGCTTCGTAAAATAACATGAGTCGATATAAATGTTCTTTTTCCGAACCTGCGACAACGGGAAAAAGTAATAACTGTTCAGGGTGTCTTTTTCAAACTTATTAACATCGGAACTGTATTGTTGAAAATCGGAAAACCAAAAAGATTCGTAAACCGATGTTTTATTCAACATTTTCCTTTGGCGTTGTGCCACCGACGAAAGCATCCGGGTAGCTGACGACACCTTTAAACGATCGGTCTCCTTTAGTGCTTCGTCGCGGTTCAACAGTAATTTACCCGAATAATAGTCGTTGGTTTGAATCAGGTATCGCACGTCTCTTCCCGAATTATTAATCAGGTCGGCAGCCATCCGGCGGGCATTTTCAAACAGCATCCCGTTTTCGCCCTCCGCCATCATGCTAAAAGAGTTATCAATGTAAATGCTTTTCACTTTCGCATCTACGGTATTGCTTTTCTTCCCAAAACGGGGCGACGCAAAAGCAATAACAATCAGGCTTACAGCCCCCATCCTCAACAACAAAACAATAAGGTGTTTCAGCTTGTTTTGTTTACGGGTTTGCCGGGTAATATTTTTCAGAAACTCAATATTGCTAAAGGGCAGCTTCCGGTACCGCCTGAAATTAAACAGATGAATGATTAGCGGAATTAAAACCGCAAAAAGTCCCCACAATATTTCAGGATGGATAAAATACATTGCAAAATATTAAGTGTGCAAAGGTAACGATTCTGAAAAGAAAAAGCGGAACAATAAGGAATAACCCTCAAAAGTTAAAACCGGCCGTTAAATTGACGGTAAGGTCAGGGGGCACCCAATCAAAATAGTATCTTTGCATTTTTACATTGCACGGATTATTACGGCAGAAACATCGTTTTGGACAAAAGCAAACTTGAAATATTAAAACAAAACTTTGAGGGGGAGGTGCTTTTCGACCATTCCACCCGGTTGATATATGCCACCGATGCCTCGGCCTATCGCGAAGTTCCTGCTGCCGTTACCTTTCCCAAATCAACAAACGATTTAAAAACACTTATCGGGTTTGCCCGCGAAAACCGCATCGGCATCATTCCGCGCACTGCCGGCACATCACTGGCGGGCCAGGTGGTGGGTAACGGTATTGTTGCCGATGTTTCAAAATACTGGGGAAAGGTTTTGGAGATTGATACCAGAGGACATAAGGTGAGGGTACAGCCGGGGGTGATACTCGACGAGCTCAATAAAATACTTGAACCTTACAATCTTTTTTTCGGGCCCGAAACCTCCACCTCCAACCGCTGTATGACAGGTGGTATGCTGGGAAACAACTCCTGCGGTGCCCGCTCGCTGGTTTACGGCAGCACACGCGACCACACATTGGAAGTAAAAGCCCTGCTCAGTGACGGTTCGGAGGTTGTGTTTGGGGAACTGACCAAACAACAATTCAACGAAAAATGCAAACTTGACTCGCTGGAAGGAAAGATATACAGAAACATAAACAAAATCCTTTCCGATCCTGCCAATCAAAAAGAGATTGCCGGTCAGTTTCCCGATCCTGCATTAAAAAGAAGAAATACGGGATATGCCATTGACCTGCTATTGGAGAGCGAACCGTTTGCCGGAGATAAGCCCTTTAATTTCTGTAAATTACTTGCCGGCTCCGAAGGCACACTGGCATTTGTTACCGAAATGGTTCTTAACCTGGTTCCGTTGCCTCCCAAACACAAAGGGCTGGTTTGTGTTCATCTGGAAACGGTAGAAAAAGCCCTTAAAGCCAACCTTATCGCTTTAAAGTTTAAGCCGCAGGCCGTTGAGTTGATGGATCAAACCATTTTGGAACTTACCAAAGAAAACCGTGAGCAGAATAAAAACCGTTTTTTTATAAAAGGAAATCCTGCTGCCGTTTTGATTGTGGAGTTTGCCGAAGAGTCGCCCGAAAAGGTTGAACAAAAGGCGGAACAGTTAAAATCGGCCATGAAAGCGCAAGGGTACGGTTATCATTTCCCGCTGGTTACCGGAACCGACATTATAAAGGTGTGGGATTTACGTAAAGCGGGGTTGGGTATCCTGAACAATATGGCCGGCGATGCCAAACCGGTATCGGTTATTGAAGATACCGCCGTTAATCCCGAACGGCTTCCGGAATACATTGCCGACATAAACAAAATGCTGGACGGTTACGGTAAAAGTTGTGTTTACTACGCACACATTGCTACGGGCGAACTCCATTTGCGTCCGGTACTCAACCTGAAAGACCCTGATGATGTAGAACTGTTTTATAAAATTGCACACGACACCGCCCTTATCGTAAAAAAACACCGGGGCTCTCTTAGCGGCGAACATGGCGACGGCAGGCTTCGGGGAGAGTTTATTCCCCTGATGATAGGAGCGCATAACTACCGTCTTTTAAAGGATATAAAACATTGCTGGGACCCCGAAGGTATTTTTAATCCGGGAAAAATAACCGACACCCCAAAGATGAACGAACAGCTGAGGTATAAACCCGGCAAACCCACCCCCCTGATAAAAACCTATTTCGATTTTTCAAAAGACCTTGGTATTGTAAGAGCTGCCGAAAAATGCAACGGAACGGCATCGTGCCGTAAAACCGAAGTAATCGGCGGAACCATGTGCCCAAGTTATATGGCCACCCGCGATGAAAAAAACTCAACACGTGCGCGTGCCAACCTGCTCAGGGAATTTTTAAATAAAACCGACACCAAAAACCCGTTTGACCATAAGGAGGTTTACCAGGCTCTTGATTTGTGTTTGTCGTGTAAAGCCTGTAAATCGGAGTGCCCGTCGGGGGTGGATGTGGCCAAAATGAAGGCGGAATTTTTACAACATTATTACGATGCACACGGGGTTCCGTTGCGGTCGAGGCTTATTGCCAACATTGCAAAGGTGAACAGGCTGGGAAGTTATGTGCCTCAACTCTACAATTTCTTTCAACAAAACGAATTTCTATCCGGTTTGTCGGCAAAGTTTTTCGGTTTTGCTCCGCAGCGACGCTTTCCTTTGCTGTCGAAAATAACATTGGACAGGTGGTACAACAAAAACAAGCCGGAACCGGCCAAAGGATTTCACAACGGTAAAGTTTATCTTTTCAACGATGAGTTTACCCGCTTTAACGATACCGATGTGGGCATTAAAACCATTTTGCTGCTTACCAAACTGGGATATGAAGTGGTTATACCGAAACATCTTGAAAGCGCCCGCACTTATCTTTCAAAGGGGCTGGTAAAAAAGGCGCGGCAAATCGCTGTAAAAAATATCATGTTGCTTAAAGAGCTGGTCGGCAGCCACACGCCGCTGGTGGGTATTGAGCCGTCGGCCATTCTCACTTTCAGGGACGAATACATCGAACTTGTGGGAAAAGCCTTGCAAAAAGATGCCGAAAAAGTAGCCTCCAATGTGTTTATGATTGATGAGTTTCTGGAAGCGGAGATTAAAAAGGGAAATATTCGTCAGGAGCAGTTTACCGATGCTCCCAAAAAGATAAAACTGCATGGCCATTGTCATCAAAAGGCACTGGCATCCACCAAACCCACCCTTGCCGTGCTGGGATTCCCGAAAAATTACAGCGTGGAGGAGATACCTTCGGGATGTTGCGGAATGGCCGGCGCTTTCGGATACGAAAAAGAGCATTATGAACTTTCCATGAAAGTTGGGGAACTGGTACTGTTTCCGGCGGTACGTAACACCCCGGAAGAAACCCTTATTGCCGCACCCGGCACTTCATGCCGTCATCAGATAAAAGACGGAACACAGCGTACGGCACTGCATCCCGTGGAAATTTTATACGATGCGCTGATTAAATAGCGGCAACTATATTCACAGCAACTTTAATACTCCGTAACTATTGATGTTGTTCCCTGAGCAGGTCGTTGATGGTTTTAACCGGATTAAAAGTAATCAACGGGGTTTCCACAAAAACGGTAATCCAGTCGGCCATGGCACCATTCCACAATCCGGGCAGCTCCTGTGCTTTTAAATCGCGGCCGTCTTTTGATTTTTGCGAAATAAACCCGGTTTTAGGATCAACATATTCCCGCAGGTCGAACAAATCGCCTTTATAATCGCGCACTCCGCAAACCAGGTCAACCGGATTAAAATGAGTGGCATTGCTTACAATCTCCTTTTGATCGGGTTTTGAAAAATCAATTTGAGATGATTCCACAATTTGCAGCGAAAGCTCATCATTTTCATCTTTTACCCAAAAGGGCCCGCCTCCCGGTTCTCCTTCGTTTTTTACCATCCCGCACACCCTTACGGGCCGGTTCAGTTTATTGAAAAGAAAATCAATTTTCTCCATCTTATCGAAGCCATGGTAAGCATCCGGTATAAAAATGTTCAATTTTTTATTTGCAAATGTTTTAATCTCTTCAATCTCATCGTCGGTAAGATTTCCCTCTTCAAGTGCCTCAAGGAATGCAAATGTACGGTCCTGCAAATCAAGCAAAACGCCGCCAATTACTTTTTTATAGAGTACCGTTGGTTCCCTGAGCCTGTCGGAAACCACGTTATCAATGTTTTTCACAAAAACGATTTCCCCTTTCAGGTCGTTGAGGTTTTCGATAAGAGCGCCATGTCCGCCCGGCCGGAAAAGAATCGTACCGTCATCATTCCGGAACGGCTCATTGTTCATGTCAACGGCAATGGTATCGGTGGATGGTTTTTGCTGTGAGTAACTTACTTCAATGGAAACATTGTAGCGCTTTTCATATTTTCCTTTCCGGTTGTTAACGGCCTCTTCAAACTTTTTTTGATGCTCGGGCGAAACCGTAAAATGAACGGTTGCCACCCCGTCGGCATTGGCAGCGTAACGGGCGGCTTCCACCAGATGCTCTTCAAGCGCCATTCGCGGTTCGTCGTCATAATTGTGAAACAGCAACAATCCTTTGGGCAGCAAAGAGTATCCAAGCCCCTTGTCGGTTAAAAAATAATCCAAAACCGGATTAAAATCCTTTTTGGATATCAGCGCATCTATATCCAGCCCGTCGGCTGCCATTACCGATTTCAGTTGTTGGAAAAAAGCAAATTTTTTAATGTTGGTAAAAAAGTTCCAAACCGAGTTAAAGCTTTTATCGGCCTCGTAGGCGGCAATATCTTCGGGAGTGCCGTTGTATTTTTGCCTGAACTCATGCAGGTGTTTAAACATGCGGCTGGCGGCACCCGAAGCCGGTACAAACTTTAAAACATGATAATCTTCAAAATTATCGTTATAAAACGATTCACGTTTTGCCGCCTCCTCTTCGCTGAAGGTTAAAATACCGTTTCCGGCGGTTGCCGGAGCATGGAGGTTGATATACGGAAATCCCTTTTTAAAGTTTTCAAGCTGTTTGTTAACAACGTCAATGGTTATTCCTTTATTTTCAATTTGCTTTAAATCGCTGTCTGTAAACATAATCATGTGTATTTATTTTGAGCAATAAATATATGAAAAATCGGGCATTCGCCGCTTCAAAACAACTTTGTTAATATTTTTTTTAATTCTTGCATTGTTTAAAGAAATAATTTTAATTTTGCAGCCGCTTAAATGCCCAGGTGGCGGAACTGGTAGACGCGCATGGTTGAGGGCCATGTTCCTGTAACGGGAGTGCAAGTTCGATTCTTGTCCTGGGCACAAAAAGGCAACCGCCTTTTAGCCCTGCCCAAGTGGCGAAATTGGTAGACGCGCTACATTCAGGGTGTAGTGGCCGTACGGCCGTGTAGGTTCGAGTCCTATCTTGGGCACAGAAATAAAAAAAAGACCGGTACAATTAGTGCTGGTCTTTTTTCATTTGTATATGGCTGTATCGCAACAACCTCCAATAACTCATTATTGTTATAAATATAACAAATGTCGGTTTTGTAACCTATCAAAAAAGGCTAAACAACACAACAGCATCTTCCGTTATTAAAAAAATAATATATCTTTATCCAAGTCAATTGTTTCATCACAACAAACAGCAATGGAAGTATCTTTCAGGTATGACCCGCAAAAAAACATCTATTTTAAAACCGTTAGCGGAAAGGTTACTTACGAGGAGGCTGTCAGTTCATTAAACCCGGAAGGCGTTTTCGATTTTAGCAAAAACATTTATGTAATCGAAGACTCGACCAAAGCCATTGTCGCTTTCCCACTGAACAAGCTATACGGATTTGTTAACCATTCCATGCAGCATTTCCCAAAAGATATATTGATTTTTCACGCCCTTGTTACCAACTCAAAAATCGTTACCGCTTTTGCATTTATTATCAAAAGAATATTTCCAAACCACCGTTACCAGCTTAACATATTTTCAACGCATAAGAAGGCCATGGAGTGGATATTGAATAAACAAAAGATATACGGCGAACTTCCCCCAAAATAATAAACGCTTCTTTAATAATATTCTAAATAGGCAGGCATTTATTCTGTTAAAAATAACTTTTCTATCTTTGTTGCACAGCTTATTACTCAACAAATCATGAACCAAAAAAATGAAACATGACAAAGGGACAAATGAATGGAGACTATGAAAGTTTCCTTAAAGACTGGGTGTTGCAGGAGCAGCTCAGTAACGAATTCATCAATGTAATTTACAAGCTTTTTTACGACAAGTCCATTGAACTGATTTTTTTCAGAAGTCAGCTTATCGACCGTAGTTCAAGCGTTATTCTTTACAAGCATTCCTACGCTGAAAACATCATCGGACAAAAGCTTAAAGTAAAAGATTCGTTAAAACTGGCCAAAGCGATTTTGCATTGTAATGTAAAACCATCGCGTATTGATATTGGCAAATTAAATCATCAGTGGGTTAATGAAAGAAAAAATTATCTTGATGCAGATGATTTTATTTTACATAAACTTAAAAAATTCATCAACGGCAAAGGAGAGAAACATGAAAAACCGAAAGATGTAATCCTTTTCGGATTCGGACGTATCGGCCGCCTGCTTGCCCGAGAGCTTATTATCCAAAGCAACGGAGAACAACTTCGTTTACGGGCCATTGTAACCCGTGGTAACGATGCCCAGCAAATCATCAAACGAGCCTCACTCTTCCGTCACGATTCAATTCACGGACAATTCAGAGGTGTTGCCATCGAAGATGTTGACGACAAGAGTTTGTACATCAACGGTCATAAGGTTTTGTTTCTGGCTGCCGACTCACCGGAAAACATCGATTATACCGAATACGGTATCAACGATGCCATTTTAATTGACAACACAGGTATTTTCAGAGACAGAGAAGGTTTGTCGCGCCACCTTAAAGCCAAAGGTGTTGATCAGGTATTGCTTACCGCACCCGGAAAGGGCGATATTCCCAACATTGTATATGGTGTAAATCAGGATGAATACGACATTGTCAACGAAAAAATCTTTTCGGCGGCATCCTGTACCACCAACGCATCGGTTCCGGTACTTTCGGTAATCGAGAAGAATTTCGGAATTGAAAAGGGACATATCGAAACCGTTCACTCCTATACCAACGACCAAAACCTGTTGGATAACTTCCACAAAAAAACCCGACGTGGCCGCTCGGCACCATTAAACCTGGTAATTACCGAAA
>Ga0256913_10001587_pt1 | contig 11681 bp, 12 predicted proteins | sample Axial_MatmetaG_FD_185970 | JGI IMG/M metagenome (GOLD analysis project Ga0256913, IMG submission 185970) | Deep-sea worm associated microbial mat communities from Axial Seamount, Juan de Fuca Ridge, Pacific Ocean - Axial_Mat | ecosystem: Environmental > Aquatic > Marine > Oceanic > Microbial...
CAGCGCACGACGGCGAGCCCTGTCACGATGGCCCACCAGAGCCAGTGGTGTTTTTCCATGGTGGAAAGCGTTTTCGCCCGTCCCGCCAAGTCCAAAGATTTGCTTTTTCCCGTGTCGACGGCTAGGACGTCGAATCCTGGAACGGTTGTTTTTATTGTTTTCGAAACTTTTCTCCCGTTTTTTTCGCTGACGATGTCGAGGGAGCATTCCGATTGTTTGATTTTCCCCGTCCGATAGGGTTGGATCTCCGCCGAGACGCTCCAAACGGCGCGGCCCCACTTGGTGGAAGCCTTTGTTATAGTCGGCTCCGCGACCACCTGCAAACCCTCGGCCAACGAGAGGGTGGCTTTTTTCGGTCGGTGGCCCCAGGGGCATGTGAACTCGGTGGTTATTTTTATATCGTCGCCAAGTTTGATCCGGTCGCTGGGCATAGTCGAGAACGCGGGGATTTCCACGCTGGAGTCCTCGGAGGACGCCAAGCGGTAGGTCCGATACGCCAACGCGCCCACCGCGATGGCGGCTACGGCTATTGCCGCTCCGACTACCAGCATGGTTTTTTTCAGGGCGTGGTTCATCGTTTTTTCCGTTTCTCCGTTTGCTACTGTTTCGAACGCCGTCTTTTAAAGAAGGATACCAGAGGCTTGACAACCTCCCCTCCCAGTCTGAAATCTATCAAATCCACCTTGGCCCTCCGACACGTCTCCACGTTTTTCGCGTGCGCTTCGTCCGCGGCGTTGGCGTATCTGCGCAGACGCCGCGAGTTGCGTCCCGGAAACTGCGACTCGGTGCCTGTCTCCGCGTCCTCTATCACCAGATTGGAGGTTTTTGGCATGTTCAGTTCCAAGGGGTCGAGTATTCTCGCCGCCACGACGTCATGCCGCTTGTTGGCTATTGTCAGGCGCTTGGCGTAGTCTTTCTCGTCGATGAAATCGCTTATCATAAATATCACCGCGCGCTTGCGCAACATCCGCATCAGAGTGTCCAGCGCTCCCGAGATATCGGTTCCCCGTCCAGTGGGTTTCCTGGCCATCAACTCTCGGATCAAGCGCAAACCGTGGGTTTTCCCCGACTTCGGAGGAAGGTAAAACTCGGTTCTGTCCGTGAAAAGCAGAAGCCCCACGCGGTCGTTGTTTCGTATCGCGCTGAACGCGAGCAGCGCGGCGATCTCCGCCGCGTTGCGGGCCTTCGTCTTGTCCCCGCTCCCGAACATGGAGGACGCGGAGACGTCCACGGCCAGCACGACCGTCAATTCCCGTTCCTCGACGTATTTCTTAACGTACGGCGACCCCATCCGAGCGGTCACGTTCCAGTCTATGTCCCGCACGTCGTCCTCCGGCGTGTATTCCCGGACCTCATCGAATTCGATACCGGACCCTTTGAAAACGCTATGGTAAGCGCCCGCGGTTATATCGTCCACAATGCGGCGTGTCCGTATTTCGATTTTCCTGACTTGCGACAACAAATCTTTGGAAAGCATGTTTCAACTCCGGTTGCTCCGCGGCCGGCATTTCCGCGTGGGATTCCGACTCTTCGGTACGCGCGTCAAGGGGTGCGCAGTTCGTCTAGAATCCTTCTGATGATATCGTCGGAGACCATCTCCTCCGCCTCCGCCTCGTATGTGAGGATGATTCTATGCCTCAATATGTCGGCGGCGACGTTTTTGACGTCTTGCGGCACGACGTAGGCGCGTCCTTCCATGAAGGCGGCGGCTTTCGCGGCCAACGCCAGCATTATCGACGCTCTAGGGGACGCTCCGACCATAATCAAGCCTTCGAGGTCTCCGAGGTTGGCGTCCGCTTGGCGTTGTGAGAGGTCTTTTTTCGCGCCCGGTCTGGTGGCGTTGGTTATGTCGAGGATATATTCCACGATTTTCTCGTCGATGTAGATTTTGTCCACCCAAGCTCTGGCGTTGACAATATCCTCGAGTCTTATGACCGCCACCGCTTGGAGGTCGAGTTCCGGATGCGCCATGCGGTCTATAATCGTCCTTTCCTCATCCCTGTTTGGATAATCGATGAGGATTTTGAACATGAATCTGTCCACTTGCGCTTCCGGCAAGGGATAGGTTCCCTCTTGCTCGATGGGGTTTTGGGTCGCCATCACGAGGAATGGATGCGGCATGTCGTGTTTTTCCCCGCCTATCGTGACCTGCTCCTCCTGCATGCACTCGAGAAGCGCGCTTTGGACTTTCGCCGGAGCGCGGTTTATCTCGTCGGCCAAAAGTATGTTCGCGAAAACCGGTCCTAGGCGAACGCCGAACGTCTGGTCTTTGGGATTGTAGATATTGGTTCCGATCACGTCCGCCGGGAGGAGGTCCGGGGTGAACTGTATCCGCGAGAAGCTACCGTCCAAACATTGCGCCAATGTTTTCACCGCCAATGTTTTAGCCAACCCCGGAAGTCCTTCCAGAAGGATGTGTCCGTCCGCGATCAAGGCTAGGATCATTGAGTTAACCAGTTTCTCCTGGCCCACGATTATCCGTCCCATCTCCGTTTTCAACGGTTGCACGAACGCGGCGACCTGCCTTATTTGGTCCTGCAACTCCTGAATCTCTTGTTGGTCCATTGTTTTTTCCTCCATGTTCACGCGGGATTCCGCCACCACCGTTCGGGTCCGCGGTTGGTGAGACACCGCGGAACGGCGAAAAGTTCCGTATCCATCGCCAAAAGGGCGTTTTTCAAACTCGAACAAACCTCGATTTCAAAGGTTGGAGCCCCCTCCTTCCGTCGGTTTTGGCCCGCTGGAAGCGGGGGTTATGAGGGCGTGTTTCCCCAATCCAAAATGAGATTGGCGGCGTCTTCCATGCCGCTGGCGACGACGATTCCCGCCGGCAAGTCCGTTGGTGTCGCCTCCGCCAAAAGGACGTTCATTCCGCATCCCGCCGCCACTCCTGTTTCCGGGTCCGTCAAGCGGTCTCCGACCATAGCCGACGCGGAGACGTCTATCGCAAGTTTTTCCGCCGCGTCCAGTATCATTTTAGGGCTTGGTTTGCGGCATTCGCACTCCGCCTCTTCTGGGTTGTGCGGACAAAACAATATATCGGAGATTTCTATTCCTCGTTTTCGGTATTCCTCCACCATTTTTGCGTTCACCGCCTCCACCGCGTCCTCGGAGAAGAATCCCCGTCCGATTCCCGACTGGTTTGAAACCACTATCAGCAGGTAGCCCGCTTTCTCGAGTTTCCGCGCCGCGTCCACGGCGTCGTCTGGCAGTTCCACTCCATCCGGGTCGCCGAGATAGAGTTTGTCGACTATCAAAGTCCCGTCTCTGTCGAGAAATACCGCTTTATCCATCCGCGTCTCACGCTCGTTTGAAACTTTCCAACAACTCGTCCAGGGTGGCGGGAGCGGTTCCCACTTTTCCCACCACGATTCCGGCCGCGTGGTTCGCGATTTCCGCGGCCTCCACCGCCGATGCTCCGGAGACGATGGCCAAAGTGAATGTGGCGATGAACGTGTCTCCCGCTCCGGAGACGTCGAACACCTCCCTCGCCCTGGTGGGGATGATTGTTTTTCCGCCGTTCCGTTCGAACAACGCCACTCCTTCCGCTCCGAGGGTTATCAACAGATGTTCGGGGTTCCAGCGGTTCCGAATGATATTCGCCACCTCGTCCAACCTGTCCAAACCGTCTCCGCCAGCGTCGTTGTGGTATATTCCCGCCAGCCCGAACGCCTCTTTTTTGTTTGGAGTCATTATGTCAACGCCATCGAAATCCAAGGGGTGCCCCGGATGCGGATCCAAGGCCACCGGAACCCCCGCCGCCCCGGCCGCGGCCGCGATTTCCGCGGCCGTGTCCGAACTCAACAATCCTTTAGCGTAATCCTCTATCACGACCGCGTCGAATTCGCCGGCTTCGATACGGCGTTTCAACGCCGAGACGATTCGGGCCACCACCTCGGAATCGACGGGAGCGACGTCCTCGTAATCTATTCTAACCAACTGCTGGGATCCGGCGATGACGCGTTGTTTCTCCGTCGTCGGGCGTCCTGGAACGCGCGCCAAGCCATCGCCCGAAATCCCGTTCTCCGCCAGCAAACGCTCCATCCCGTCGGCGTTGGCGTCGTCGCCGCACACGCCGAACACCGCGCTTTTCGCGCCTAGCGACGCCAAATTGCGCGCGACGTTCGCCGCTCCGCCGAGGGATCGCGTCGTGTTTTCGACGCGGAGCACCGGAACCGGCGCCTCCTGTGATATGCGTGACGCCTCTCCCCAGACGTAGACATCGAGTATCAGGTCTCCCACAACCGCGATTTCCGCGGATTCGAATGTCGCCGCTATCGCCGCGGGACCACCGTCCAAATCATTCTTTTTTATGTCGCTCATTGTAGTCATCCAAGGATTTTTTCAAAAGTGGCTCTATGTCTATCTTCTCGAAAGAAACACAATATTTGCCCTCGTCCCATCGGTTGTAACGCCGCTCGAACCTCAAAAGAACGTCGTAGAGGTCCTTTATCTCGTCGCGCGTCATATTGTTTTGGTTCTCCCTCAAGTATTTCGCTATTTCGTCCAAGCAGTCCAAGGCCATTCCCACTTCCCCTTCCTGCCAGTCGTTTTGGAATTTCATTGATCTTCTCAACTGACGCCTCAACACGTCTTCCAACGCGACAAGTTGTTGGAGCGCCACTTCGTGTTCGAAGATTTTCTCGGTTATCATTTTGCGGGGCAACCAGGCGACCAATAGCAATTCCAAAACGGCGACAAGCACGAAAAGACCCACCGCGATATGCGCGACGTAATCCTTCCGCCTCAAACCCGATTTGTCTTTTTCCGCCACGACCGCTCCTTTCAAACGAAAACCTTCCCGGCACGCTTTAAATTACGGCCCGGAACAGAAAACTCAACCCCCGCGCCGTTTTAGCTCTTGCGAGAAAATCTTTTCGTGCTACGTTACGCCGTTTCGTAACACGAAAGGAGGCGGCGATGGGTGATTTGGCTAGATTCAGCGTGTCTGTGGAGGCCAATCTTTTGGACGCGTTCGACGCGTTTGTCCAAGAGGAGGGACACGCCACCCGTTCCGAAGCGCTCAAACGCCTGATGCGTGGCGCGCTCATCGAGAAGGAATGGGAGGACGGCGCGGTTGTCGCGGGCGCCTTGGTAATGGTTTACGACCATCACCGCAGGGAGCTCGTCACCCGCCTGATGGACGTCCAGCATGATTTCGGAAAGGTCGTCCTGTCGACTCAACACGTCCACTTGGACCACGACAACTGCTTGGAGGTTGTCACGTTGAAAGGCGCCGCCGGGAAGATCAAGCGCTTCACCGCGGCGGTGAAAGCTCTCAAAGGCATCAAGCATTGTTCTCTCGTCGCCACTACGACTGGTGGTGAAATCGCTTGAACCGTAGCGTTCGTTTTTTTCGTCTCCGGTGTTACGAATTGGTGAAACATATGAAAAAAGAAAGGAGAGATTGAAGTGACACGAGTCAAGATTTCGCTTGGGTTCGCCAGTGTTTTCGCGGCGGTTGTGGCGTTGGGGCATTTTCAAGTGTTGGTTCCATCCTCCGAGTTCGCTGGCGTGGATTCCAAGACGGTCGATTTGGAGATAGTGTTCACGCATCCGATGTCGAACGGTCCGGTGATGGATATGGGGAAGCCTTCCGAGTTCGGCGTGTTGGTGAACGGCGTTAAAACCGACTTGACGTCCGTCCTGAGAAAACGGGAGGTGTCTGGAAAGTCCGCGTACACCGCGTCCTACAAGGTGAAACGCCCCGGGGACCACGTGTTCTACATCGCTCCCGCTCCCTATTGGGAACCCGCCGAGGAGAAGATGATAATACACTACACGAAAGTCGTGGTCGACGCTTTTGGAGGGGAAGACGGATGGGACGCGATGGTTGGTTTTCCCGTCGAGATAAAACCCCTTGTCCGCCCGTACGGACTTTGGACCGGCAACGTTTTCCGTGGAATCGTCATGAGGGACGGCAAGGCGGTTCCATACGCCGAGATAGAGGTGGAATACCTCAACAAAGAGGGAAAAGTCGCCATTCCCGAGGACGCGTTCGAGACGCAAGTGATAAAGAGCGACGCCAATGGCGTTTTCTGCTACGCCATGCCTCGGGAGGGATGGTGGGCGTTCGCCGCGTTGCTGGACGGTGGAAAGATGGAAAATCCGCGGGGGAAGGAAGTGGATGTGGAGCTGGGCGGTCTCATGTGGGTTCGTTGCAGAAACATGGAGGAGAAATGAGGTCCGATTTTCAGAGGGGCCTCCGGAAAGATTGACGGGGGGGCGGCGTTCCCGAGTATATTGCCAGGAGTTTTTCACGATGCACATAATGGACGGAGCTTTGAGCGTTCCCGCGATGGTCGGAGCGAACGCCACCGCCGCCTTGGCGGTGGCGGGCGCCGCGCGCGCCATAGACTACGAACGGGTCCCGAGGGTGGGCGCGATGGCGTCGGTCTTTTTCCTAGCTACTTTCGTCCATGTAAATGTCGGCCCGGCTAGCGTCCATTTGCTCTTGAACGGACTCGTCGGCCTTCTTTTGGGCTGGGCGGCTCTTCCCGCGCTCGCCGTGGCGCTTTTTCTGCAGTCGGTGCTTTTCGGTTTCGGCGGAATAACCGCGCTTGGCGCGAACGTGATAGACATGGGAATTCCCGCCGTGGCCGTGTGGATTTTTTTCTCGAAACGTTGCCGACACGCCGATCCCCGCCGCGCCGCCGCCTGGGGCGCTTTGGCTGGAGGATCCTCCGTTGCTCTGACTTGCGCGCTTTTCGCGGGAATGCTATATCTTAGCGATGGCGAGAAATATTCCGCCGCCGTCGCGGCGTTGATTCTAGCCCATGTTCCGATCATGTTGATCGAGGCTGCCGTCACGGGAGCGGCGGTAGGGTTCCTGAGAAAGGTCCGTCCGGAATTGCTGGACGCGCCTCTAAAGATATCCTCCCTCGGAACCCCCTCCCAATCCCTTTCTCCGGGATCGGACGGGGACGGGGAAGAGAAAAAGGGAAAGGAGTCGAAATGAGAAAATATCTCGTGTTCGCGGTTTTGTTCTCCATAGCCGCCAGCGCCAGCGCCCACAAGGTGAAATGCTTCGCCGCCGCGGACGGGGGCAAAATCGCGGGATACGCGTGGATGTCCGGCGGTGTCCGCCCGAAAAACGTCCCTTTCAAGGTCTTCGATTCGGACGGGAACTCGCTCCTCGAAGGGAAAACCGACGGGAAAGGGGAGTTTTCCTTCACTCCGCCGAAGCGGTGCGACTTGACGATCGTCGTCTACGCCGGACCGGGACACGAGGGTAAATTCACCATCAAGGCGAAGGAGCTTCCCGGGGCCGGGATTGAAACGGAAGGGAAGGTGGCCGGACTCTCCGCCACTCCCGTGGGCCCCGATGGCGAACCCGCGCCGAAACCCGGGAAAAGGCGGGCGGGCGAACGCCTCGACGCCACCTCCCTGGAAGCCACCGTGGAGCGCGCCGTCAGCTCGCAAATAGCGCCCTTGCGCGCGGAACTCGCGGAGTTCGAGGACCGCGAAACCCTCCGCGACGTCTTCGCTGGTCTCGGTTATATCGCCGGTGTGGCTGGAGCGGCGTTCTTTTTCTTCGGATCGAAACGGAAGGAAGATAAAACGTGAGGATATTCCCCTTGGAGGACGAATCCGCGGCTATCGCGCGCGTCGACCCCCGCGCCAGATTGGCGGGAGCGTTGGCGTTCGCCACTCTCGTGGTTTTCCTCGAACGCTGGGAAGCGCTCGCGGCGGCGGGCGTGGTGGCTCTCGCTCTCGCCGTCGCCGCCAAGGCATTCAAAACGACAACTTTCAAACGACATGCCGAACTCAACGTCCTGGCGCTTTTCCTCGTGCTTCTCGTCCCCCTCTCAACTCCGGGGGAACCGTTGTTTTCATTGGGGCCGATGACGTGGTCTCGTGAAGGCGCGGATTTCGCGCTGGGAATCGCCGCGAAAGCCAACATCGTCATGCTCGCGTGCGGCGCGCTCATCGCGACAATGGACCCGACGACCCTCGCCCGAGCCGCCAAATCCCTGGGAACCCCCGGGAAACTCGTCCAGATAATGTTTTTCTGCGTCAGATACCTCGACACCGCGCATCACGAATTCCACAAACTTAGAAACGCCATGAGGGCGCGCGGTTTCCGCGCCGGATGCGACGCCCATTCCCTGCGTTCCATAGGCTATTTCATGGGAATGCTTTTCATCCGCGCCCTCGATCGCTCCGAACGCGTCCTGGACGCCATGAAATGCCGGGGTTTCCAAGGGCGTCTGCATTCCTTGACGGTTTTCAAGATGTCGTCCCGGGACGCCGTTTTCGCCGTTTTTTTGGGAATAGCCGCGGTGGCCGTGGCCTTCGTCGAATGGGGGCGCGCATGGATCACCTGATGGAATTCGACAAAATCTCGTTCGACTACGACGGGCAAACAGTCCTCGAGGAGGTCTCGTTATCGTTGCGCCAAGGCGAGCGGGTCGCGCTCACCGGTCCGATGGGGGCTGGTAAAACGACTCTCCTCAAACTAGCGTTGGGACTTCTGAAGCCCTCCTCCGGAACAATCCGCATGTTCGGCGAAACGCTTCGTTCGGAAAAGGATTTCCGCGGGATACGCGGGCGCGCCGGATTGCTGTTTCAAGATTCCGACGACCAGTTGTTCTGTCCCACCGTCCTGGAGGACGTCGCGTTCGGTCCGCTCAACATGGGCCGTTCAGTCGAGGAGGCCGAAGACGACGCCTCCGAAGCCCTGCTGCGAGTGGGGCTCGAAGGATTCGAGCGAAGGATAACCTATCGTCTTTCCGGTGGCGAGAAACGACTCGTCGCCCTCGCCACGATCCTGGCTATGAAACCGGATATCCTCCTTCTCGACGAGCCAAGCAACGGTCTCGACAAAACCGCTTACATGAGAATTCTGGAACTCCTGCCGTCACTTCCCCAAAGCATCCTCATAGTCTCGCACGACAAGCGGCTTATCGACACCGTCGCCACCAGGCGGATCGTCCTTGACAACGCCCGCGTCAATGATTGCGCATCTCCTGATAGTATTGGAGATTGACTATCAGGGTGGCCTTTCCTCCTGGCTTCGTCGGTTCGCAGGAGATCTCCAGCTTGAACGGCTCGCCAACCTTCGCTGCCGAAAGGAACCAGTAGGGATTGGACTGTTGAATGAAAAGCTCTTTTTTGGGCATATTCGTTTTGGCGTCGTAGATGTAAGCCGTTTGATTGTTGTGCGGAATCGACAGATATTCGCCGGGGTTGATTTCCCCGGGCATCTCGATCATCTGGCCGTTCGCCCCGACCCGGATGTTCTTGACGCCGCACGTTGAGCCAGGAGCCAGACGGGCGACGTATCTGAGCATGATGGTCCTGTCTCCCTGTTTCTTGGGATATGTGACTTTCCATTCCATCTTGCCCGATCCCGCGGCGCAAACTAGATTCTTCGACAACGCCGCCCGGGAGTATATCGCCGGATTGTGCGTCTTCGTCCATTTGATGTCGCACGGCTTGACCGATGCCGCCCCTCCGGAAACCGGAGTCACTTTGATAGCGTCTTCTTTGAGGAATTCGCATCTGGGATCGGTCCAGAACTTGATGAATTCCGGCGTATAGCGATTGCCGTTTTTCACTAGATGGTATAGGGACCCCGTCTGTTTCAACGCGATTCTAAGGTGTTCGGAAGCGAAAGCCTTCTTGATTCTGGCCTCCTCCCAAAGACGGAACGCCGCGGTGATCTGCGCGTAGTTGGGATTCCTTTTCACGATGTTCGGGGTCAAGCAAAGGTCCACGCCTGAATCCCATCCCGCGACCTGCGCGCAAAGCCATTCGATATCTTCCAAGGTAGTCTTGTCGTTGGGGTAGTATTGCCCCATCTTGTTCGGCATCAGGGAATTAACGAGCGTGACCTGGTGATGCAGGCGGTGTTCGAGCATGGTTCCGCGGAAACCTTTGAACCGGTCGAACTCGCCCCAGCTTTGATAGGACATGATATGCCAGGAATAACTTCCCATGTTGCTGGCGGAGAACAACGCTTCGCTCTTACGCGTCATGTCGTAGATTATCTTGATCAGCGAATTGCGGTCGTAGCAATCATGTCCCGTCATCAGGCAGCTCTCGTATCCATCCAGAATCACTCTGCCGAGTCCGCCTTTCGCCGTGACTTCGCCGATGTGGCGCGCCACGGCGTTGTTCAACTCGAACGTTCCAGGATAGAAGTTGTGGTATCCGGCGACCAGCATTGGGATTGCCGCGGCATTGGCCTTATGGGATGCCGGGACCCCTTTGAACGCCCCGCGTTTGCACTGTGAGAGAACTATATTGCCGCCACTTTCCTTCCACGATTTGTATTCTATCATCTCCTTGTCGACCTTAACCGTCCCGTTGGGTCTGGACAAGACACGTTTCAACGTCTCCGTCATCCCTTTCGAGGAGCTCAGCGTCACTTCGCCGTCATCCTTTCCAAGAGGCTTGGCCAACGCCAGTTTTGTGTCCATCGCGTATTTCGCCAATCTTGGATCGGGCTCTGGCGCTATATACGGTTCCGCCTCGGGATGTGGCCGCATGAAAGTCGTAAGCGTGTATGTAGTGTTGTGCATGCCCAGTTTCGCGCATTTCGCGGAGACGGCCTTCAAGCCATCGAAGCCGTTGGGATATCCCTTCTCGTCGAGATCGAAATGGCCCCAGTTTTTAAAGAAACCGTGGAATTGGCACAGGCTTCCGGCGGCGAAATCCTTGGCGACTTCGAGGCATTGGTCTATTGTTTTCTCGTTCACCGTGGTCCATATGCAGGGCTGTTTCACTTTCTGCGAGCGTTTCACCCACTCGCCCTTGAACATCGGATGCGGAAGCTTCTCTCCCAACTCAATCTTCTCTATTACAGCGAGCTCCGAATTTTTGCCTCGCGGCACTCCGAACAGCGCAATCTTCGACCCGACGACGGTAACCTTCGGGATCGGCGTCCCCAGCACGTCCAAACCGCGGACTTTCCTCGCCTTCGTCCTGTCGAACGTCACCAGCGACATCCTGCTCCCACCGCGGTCGACCCCGGTGGCCATGCCGTTGTCCCAGCCTTCCCCCTCGGTGTTCAACTCCAAGGAGGTGGCGCCGAGAGTGAAATCGTCGCTCCGAGCCAGTCCGCACCATCTTCCCACCGGACCTTTCATCGCGAGCCACCAAAATCCCCACCGCGCCCCGCTTATGTTGTCCAAAGGCGTGACTTTCATCAGTTTCATGGCGAAGTATCCGCCCTTGCGCTTCAAGACCATCACTTCGGCGGAAACACCGTTCCCGTAATCAAGCTTGACCAACGCCCCTTCGCTTGTCTTCTTCAAAACCTTCAGGCTTTTAGGCTCCAACGTCGGATTGCGTTCGGGGGCTGGCTTTCCGTTCCACTGCTGGACCGTTAGCAGGAACGATGGCCATTTGGGGGAAATGTAGTTTTTTCCCGTCTTGACGTCGGTCAACTCGCTTATCGCTCCTTTATCGTTCAAGGACAATTTCAAGCTACCGGCGGTGACGGTTAAAACATCGGACGCCGGGGAACGCGTCGGCAAAACGGAAAGCGATAGACACAGGCCGGAAATCAGCCAGCGTGGAATGGAATTACCCATAGCTGCACTCCTTATTTTTAAAACTCCACATTAAGCGTTAAATTCAGATACAATATATCCACGCGCCACAAGTTGCAAGTGGGAAAACCGCGCGGGATCGTCCAGTCCGCCGAAAAAGCCGAAGGCGCGCGTAATCCTAGC
>Ga0256913_10001588_pt1 | contig 11672 bp, 14 predicted proteins | sample Axial_MatmetaG_FD_185970 | JGI IMG/M metagenome (GOLD analysis project Ga0256913, IMG submission 185970) | Deep-sea worm associated microbial mat communities from Axial Seamount, Juan de Fuca Ridge, Pacific Ocean - Axial_Mat | ecosystem: Environmental > Aquatic > Marine > Oceanic > Microbial...
AACCCTGATTTTTTTTCCAACTTCCAGATCCGAAAGCATGATGATAACATTCTTGTCGAGAAATTCAACCCCGGAAACAGTAATCCCACCAATGGTATATTCTGACGGTGCTGAATAATCGATTTTTGAAAGGTCGCTGCCAATGCTTATCTGAGCGCTCACCCAAAATGGCAACACAAGCAAAGCAACAATCAATATATTTTTAATACTCTTACGTATTGTCATTTTTTTCATTTCCAATTTCTACCTTTTAATCTGGTCACCTGTTAATCCAAACCTTCTCTCTCTGCTTTGGAAATCAACAATGGCTTCATACAAATCCTCTTTATCAAAGTCGGGCCATAATTTTTTAGTAATGTATAGTTCGGTATAAGCAATCTGCCATAGTAAGTAATTACTAATCCGTAATTCACCACTGGTGCGAATTAGCAATTCCGGATCGGGAATGCCGGCAGTATTCAAATAAGTCGAGAACTTTTCTTCGTTAATGGTTTCCGGTGATATCAATCCTTTTTGCTGATCCTTCAATATCTTTTTTACCGCATCTATAATCTCCCACCTTCCGCTATAGCTTAGTGCCAGCACCAAATCCATGGTATCGTTTCCTTCGGTTTTAGCAATGGTTTCTCTAAGTTTATCAATGTTTTTTTGTGGCATACTCTCAATGTCGCCAATAGCCCTAAGACGAATGCCATTCTTATTAAGTGTCGGGAGTTCCTGCTCAATGGTTTCAACAAAAAGATGCATCAACGCATCAACCTCCTCCTTTGGCCTTCGCCAGTTTTCAGTAGAAAAAGCATAAAGTGTCAGGTATTTAACACCCAGCCCGGCAGAAGCTTCGGCAATCTTTCGTACGCTTTCAACACCCTGATAGTGTCCTTCGTAACGCTCCTTACCGTTTTTCTTCGCCCACCTTCCATTTCCATCCATTATGATGGCAATGTGCTGTGGTAATTTTTCACTGACTATTTTTTCTTTAAAACTCATTCACTTTGTTGGTTAATCTACCATTTCGACACGTTACACTTATTCTTGTTATATAAGTCAATTTTATAAGTTAATGTTATGCCCGTAAAGTTATACCAATCTTTTGTTTTACGATTGCCCCGCTGTTCATATGCATCGTGCGACAATGTTGGGTCGGAGTAAGGATCGTTTATTGAATTGGTATAATATGTTGTGCTTACATCGTCGATATAATCGGTAAAAGTTTTCCTCATTCCCCATTCAAATGCCAGTCCGATCCGCTCGTTAATACTGTATTTAAATCCAAATCCAAAAGGAAAAGCAATGCTGTATTTAGCGTAAGGTGTTCTTCCTTCAAACGCTATATTCTGACCTTCCGTTCCAAGAGGCTGCAAGGCCGTTCCGTCAAAAGCTTTCGGGTTAAAAGTAAAAAATCCTACTCCGCCAAAAAGATAAGGGGTGAAGAAACTCTTTTTACTTCCGGTAAAATATTCCCAAAAGTTGAACTCAGCCACCAGTGAGAAATCATTAATAACTGATACAAAATTTAAATTACGATTGGTTACTGCCTCTGTCTTTAAATCATCGCCTTTTACTTTACCGCGACTATAAGAAAACTTAAAAGCCCAACGGGAAGAAACGTTCAGGCGGGCAACCGCGCCATATCCAAATTGTGCCATGTTGTATGGCAACGCAGGATTAAGATCGCCTATGTAATAGGATGTACCACCAAAAAGCCCAATCTCCAGTGTTTTGGGTTGCGATTTACCTGATAGGCCAACAAAAATAAAAACCAGCACTAAAATGTAGTACTTTAGGTACTTAATCACCCTCATATTATCTCTTTTGTTTCATCCTGATTTTGAGCGCCAAAAATAGCTTTTTTTTGGTTAAAACCGACATCTAATTTCTGATGTCTTTTCCCCAGAGCAGCTTCTCTCTGATTGTAGCATAAAAGTCTTTATCCTCCATCTGAACCAGATTCACCTTAAAGTCACACCGTCTGACAACCAGTTCTTCGTTCATATTAAGTGTAGCTTGCCGCGAATCCATGGTTAACAAATACTTCTTTTCACGCCCTTCAACCCGGATCTTAATTACATTATTATCCTGGATAACGATAGGACGCACGGTTAAATTGTGTGAAGCGATGGGTGCAATAACAAAATTTTCTGAACCCGGAGTAACAATCGGGCCACCAACACTGAGCGAATAGGCTGTAGAACCTGTAGGTGTTGAAACAATCAAGCCGTCACCCCAATAGGTATTTAAAAATTTGTCGTTAAGGTAAACATGTACTGTAAGCAGCGAATCGCTGTTGCTTCGATAAATAGTTAAGTCATTCAAAGCAAAACAAAGTTCTCCGAACAGATTTTCGGGTTGAACCAGTTCTATCAAAGTCCTTTGCTCCAGAAAATAATTATTTTCCCATACATTGGCGATGGCCTCTTTAATCTCATCCTTTGGAATGCTTGACAAAAAACCAAGCCGCCCCAGGTTAATCCCTAAAATCGGAATCCCTGAATCGCGAACATAAGGCAACGTATCCAACATGGTTCCGTCGCCACCAATCGAAAACATCATGTCAGCATGATTACGCAACTGCTGATGGGTTTCATAAAAACAAACTCCCTCCGGCAAATCAACACTCTCTTTAATCTTATCGAAATAGGGTTTATAGAAACACAAATCTGCCTCACGCAATTTCAACTCATCGACAAGCAGTTGTAAATAACTCTGTTGGCTTAAATCATAGGCTTTACCAAAAACAGCAATTCTCATAATCTGACTATTAGATAATGCAAAACTAAATGAAAATGTTAACCATGAAAGGTCAACCCGAAAAAGAGAAAGGGGTTTAACATATTTTAGGATGAATGGCGTTAACTAAAAAATAGAAAGTCCTGACAAAGTTGTAAAATGCTCCAGTGCTTTCATACCCATGATAGAATTACCTTTACTGTTTAACCGCGGGCTCCAGACTGCAATACTAAATTCGCCGGGATAAATAGCTACAATGCCACCACCTACGCCACTTTTGCCCGGAAGGCCAACTGTAAACGAAAACTCTCCTGATTCATCATAAAAACCACAGGTCTGCATCACAGCATTTAATCGCTTTGCCTGACTCACTGTAAGAACCTTTTCATTGTTAAGTTTCCCATGATTGGCAAAGACCAAAAATGATTCAGCCAGCTGATCTGTTGACATTTCAATGGAACAGATGGTAAAATATGCATTCAAAATATCGTCAACATTGTTTTCAATATTTCCAAAATCCTTGATCAGATTAGCCATGGCTGCATTTCGAAACCCTTGCTGCATTTCTGATAAAGCAGTTTTCTCATCTATTTCTATTGAATCATCACCGGCCAGTTTTCTCACGAACTTCAACACCTCATCAACAGGATTATCAAAATGCGACAACAAAATATCAACAATTACAAGTGCTCCTGCATTGATAAACGGATTCCGCGGAATTCCCTTGTCATACTCCAGCTGAACAAGCGAATTAAACGCAGTACCCGAAGGCTCTACACCTACTCGTTTCCACAGCTTTTCACCCAATAGCGAAAAAACAATTGCTGCAATATAAACCTTCGAAATACTCTGAATGGAAAACGGCATTTGATAATCATTTTGGTGGTAGGTTTCACCGGATAACAGCTTTAGTGTAATGCCAAACTGGTCGGGGTTCACTTTGGCCAGTTCCGGGATATAAGAAGCAACTTTACCTCTGCCCTGAAGCTTCTCAACTTTTTCCCACGTTTGTTGTAATATCTCCTGATAATTCATCCGTTTTTAAATATATGGTAAAACTAGTTTTAAAACTTAACAAATGTTAGCAAAATAACAACCTTTTAATAATATTACTAATTTTGACCTCCAATAATTAGTTATGATTTACATCACGCGCAGAGAGCGGTTTAATGCTGCCCACAGGCTATTCAGACCTGAATACTCCGACGAAAAAAACATGGAGGTTTTTGGGAAATGCTCCAACCCAAACTGGCATGGGCACAATTACCAGCTTTTTGTAACAGTAAAAGGAGAGGTAGATCAAGACACCGGTTTTTTAATAAACCTGAAACTGCTTAGCAAAATCATACGGGAACGAGTGATTAGCAAGATAGATCATAAAAACATCAACCTGGAAGTTGATTTTATGAAAGGCAAGCTGGCTTCAACTGAAAACCTGACTATCACAATATGGGAAGAACTTAAAAGACCTGTTGAAGAGTTGAATGCTAAACTGCATTGTGTGAAAGTAACAGAATCGGAAAATAATTATGTTGAATACTTCGGAGCCGAGTAAATAATAACCTGCCAATTTGACGCTGGCATTTAATTTGATTACCCTTATTAATTAATAATTATGAGTAAAGTAAAAAATATGTTGGGTTATGAGCGCATCGACACGTTTGCCCCTGACAAGCTGGAAAAATTAGAATTTCACTATCACGAAATATTAAAACTTATCGGGGAGGATCCGGAACGGGAAGGATTACAAAAAACACCTTACCGGGTGGCTAAATCAATCCAGTTCTTGACACAAGGTTACGATCATGACCCAAAAGAGATTTTACTTTCGGCTAAGTTTAAAGAGGACTATCGCGAGATGGTTATTGTAAAAGATATTGAGATATTTTCGATGTGCGAACACCACATGATACCCTTTATCGGGAAAGCGCATGTTGCTTATATCCCTAACGGGTACATTACAGGATTGAGTAAAATTGCCAGAGTTGTTGAAGCTTATGCCCGCAGGTTGCAGGTTCAGGAAAGACTGACATCTCAGATTAAAGATGCCATCCAGAGCACGTTAAACCCGCTTGGGGTTGCTGTGGTTATTGAAGCAAAACATCTCTGCATGGCCATGCGTGGTGTTCAAAAACAAAGCTCGGTAACTACAACCTCTGATTTTACCGGAGCTTTTAAAAGAGTTGAAACAAGAAATGAATTTATTAACCTTATTACATCAAAATTATCGTAATAAAAAAAGGAGGATAGGCTATGATGAATATTCAGAATAACCGATATGAAAATGTAAACCCGAGAACAGAAGCTCTACCTGTTGCCAAATCGTTTGTTTCAGGTGTATTTATGTGGATGTTTGTTGCACTGGGCATTACTGCCTTAACAGCATGGTGGTTTGCTTCCACCCCGGCTTTATTACAATTATTGATTGATCCGAATACCGGCAAAATGGCCATGATGGGTTGGGTGGTAATGTTTGCCCCGTTTATACTGGTTCTGGTAATGTCGGGAGGTGCCAGCAGAATGTCGGCGGCAACCATGCTACTGATATTTATTTTGTTTTCGGTGCTGATGGGTGCCAGCCTGAGCTTTATACTTTTAGCTTATACCGGTGCTTCCATTGCTAAAACATTTGTAATTACCAGCGGCATGTTCGGTGTGATGGCGGTAGTTGGTTATACTACCAAAACCGACCTTACTAAATTCGGAAGCATCATGTTTATGGGACTAATCGGTATTATTATCGCAAGTGTGGTAAACATGTTTATGCACAGCGGAACCATGGATTATATCATCAGTTTTCTGGGGGTACTTATCTTTACAGGTCTTACTGCATACGACGTTCAGAAGATTAAACGGATAGGTGCTCAGGTAGATGGTTACTCGTCCAATGACAGTGTGAGAAAGATGATGCTTTTCGGGGCTTTATCAATTTATCTCGACTTTATCAATTTATTTCTATTTTTGCTGCGCTTTTTTGGCAATAGAAGATAGCATCATCTAAAAAACAAAACATGAACGCATATGTTTTCCCGGGACAGGGAGCGCAATATATTGGTATGGGAAAAGATCTTTACGATCAATCCTCAAAAGCTAAAGATTTATTCACGAAAGCAAACAAAATTCTGAAATTTAAAATTACAGATATTATGTTTGACGGTACTGAAGAGGAGTTAAAACAAACCAATGTTACGCAACCTGCCATTTTTCTTCATTCGGTAATTTTAGCCAAACTGCTTGGCGATGGATTTAACCCCGATATGGTTGCCGGCCACTCGCTGGGAGAATTTTCAGCACTGGTTGCCAACAAATCTCTTTCGTTTGAAGACGGCTTAAAACTTGTATCAAAACGAGCTGCTGCCATGCAGAAAGCCTGCGAAGTGGAACCTTCAACCATGGCTGCCATTATCGGACTGGAGGATAACGTTGTTGAAAATATCTGTAAAGAAATTGAGGATGTAGTGGTTCCGGCCAATTATAATACTCCGGGACAATTGGTTATATCAGGTTCAATTTCAGGTATCGACAAAGCCATCGAGATGTTGAATGAAGCCGGAGCAAAACGTGCACTTAAACTTAAGGTGGGTGGTGCATTTCACTCCCCATTGATGGAACCTGCCCGCGTTGAACTGGCGAAAGCAATTTCGGCAACCAGCTTTAACCGTGGTATTTGCCCGATTTACCAAAATGTAACAGGACAACCGGTTAACGATCCTGAGATTATTAAAAATAACCTGATTAAACAACTGGTTTCTCCGGTTCGCTGGACACAAACTATGCAGAACATGTTAGCAGATGGTGCTTCAAAAATTATTGAAGTTGGTCCCGGAAAAGTTCTTCAGGGAATGTTTAAAAAGATAGACCGAAAATTAAATACTGAAAGTGCTGCTATATAGCAGTTCTATACTAAACAAAAAGCGGCTTTATAAGCCGCTTTTTTTATATGTTTTTGTTGACATTAAGATTACTGTTTCAAATTTACTGCCCGAACCAACAGCGCACTGCCAATTATCAAATAACCAAAGAGTGTAAATACAAGCAACCGGATATCTGAAGTAATAAAACAGAAATAGAAAACCCCGTGAAAGAAAGTTGCTAAAAACAGACCCGTCGAATTATCAATAAAACTGTTTTTTCGTGTATAGCCCATTCCCAAAAAATAACCCAATACAATTGAAAATGCCATGGTTCCCAAAGGGTAAATCCATAAGAATAGTGATAGATTATGTACCTTATCAGTACCAATAATCCCTAAATAATAAAGCACTGCCGACAGGGTTGAAAACCCCAAACCAACCAGAAAAGAATATATAATTCCATCCAAAGGATCTTTAACTAGCCCCTTCTTGATAAAAGCATACCTCAACACCAGAAACTTTCCAAACTCCGATGCAAAAGCAATTCCTACAAAAACATAAGCAGCGGTTCTGCGCATATTTCTCAGATTGCCATGCCAACGGTATTCGAACGCATAATCCGACACAATAAGTATTATCACTGCCACCATGCCTAAAACAACAGCAGCTATGATTGGTTTAATATCTATAGAAGAGAATCTAAACTTCATATAAGCTACTAAAACTAGTATGAAAAGGGGCGATAACGCCAAGGGTAAAAAGTTGGCCATGGCAAAAAAGTTGTTGGTTTTTTAGAAATAAGAATCAAATATAAGAATTGTTTGTAATTTTAGACGTTAATTTGGAAAATGATTTTAAAATAAATAATCATGAGTAAAGTAATTATTGAAAAATTATCAAAAAAAGAGCTGGAAAACAAAGGGGTGTTCTCATGGCCAATCTGGACAAAAGAAGTTTCTAGATTTGACTGGACCTACGCCGGTGAAGAGCAGTGCTACATTGTAGAAGGGGAGTTTGACGTGGAAACCGACGAAGGGACATTTCATGCCCAACCGGGCGATTTTGTAACTTTTAAAGATGGCCTAAGCTGCATTTGGGACATTAAAAAACCTGTGAAAAAACACTATAATTTCCATTAATGAATGATTAAGAAAAAAGAAGGAAATATAAAAACAGGTAATGTTGTCCGTTCTACGGGTAGTTGGTACGCGGTTCGAACCGAAGACGGGCAAATACATCACTGCAAATTAAAAGGCAAGTTCCGCATAAAGGGAATCCGAACTACCAACCCCATTGCTGTTGGCGACAAAGTTGACTTTGTTATTCAGGAAGGAGAAGAGTCAGGCGTTATTCAAAAAATTTACGAAAGAGAAAACTATGTAATCCGGAAAGCTACCAATCTTTCAAAAGCAGCACACATCATTGCTTCCAATCTCGATCAGGCCGTATTAATAGCCTCACTGGCTCAACCACGAACCTCATCCGGTTTTATCGATCGTTTTTTAGTTACATCCGAAGCATATCACATTCCTGCTGTTATCGTGTTCAACAAAATCGACCTTTATGATGATGAACTGAAAACACTTCTGGAAGAATACATCAAGGTTTATACTGATGCCGGTTACACTTGTTTGGTAACCTCAGCCAGAGAAAAAATAAATGTTGATGGATTTAAAGAAATGTTGCAGAATAAAACAAGCCTTTTATCCGGACATTCCGGGGTGGGAAAATCAGCACTGATTAATGCCATTGACCCAACCCTGAATCTTAAAGAGGGTGAAATTTCGATTATGCACGAAAAAGGGAAACACACGACCACTTTTGCCGAAATGTTTCCGCTTACATTTGGTGGGTTTATTATCGATACACCCGGAATCAAAGAGTTTGGACTGGTGGGTTTTGACAGTCATGAGCTGGGGCAACGTTTTCCTGAAATTCGCGACCGGATGGCTGGCTGCCGGTTCAACAATTGCATTCATGTAAACGAACCCGGTTGTGCAATTCTGAAAGCTGTTGAAGATGGCGAGATAGCCCGATTCCGGTACATCAACTATTTAAAAATGCTGGATGACATTAAAACAGATGAATTACCCAAATAATTTAAGTACATTTGTTTAAAATAGATAAAATTGATAGCACAAAATCTGATAACCGATGGCATACTGCCTTTAAAAACTTCTGATACAGGTAAAACTGCATTGAGCTGGATGGAAGATTATAAGCTGTCGCATCTGCCCATTGTAAACGACAAAGAGTTTCTGGGTTTAATTTCGGAGATGGATATCTACGAGCTAAACAATTTTGACGAACCTCTTGGAAACCATACCTTATCACTTAAAAACCCTTATGTTTACGAATCTCAGCACGTTTTTGATGTATTGAAACTGGTCAACACACTGGGTCTATCGCTTATTCCGGTGCTGAACGATCAAAATCAATATATCGGTTCAATAACTCTTTTAACACTGCTTTCAACCATCGCAGAAGTATTGTCGCTTGATAGTCCCGGAGGATTAATTGCCCTCGAAATGAGTATTAACGACTACAGTCTTACCGAGATCGCCAACATTGTTGAATCAAACAATGCAAAAATCTTAAGCACGGTGGTTTTAAATCAGCCCGACTCCACCAGAATTGAAGTTGTTTTAAAATTGAACACCATCGAATTGAAAGGTATTATCCAAACCTTTGAGAGATACGATTATACCGTAAAAGCCTTTCTTGATGAAAAACATGATCAGGAAGATTTAAAAGAAAGATACGATTCGCTGATGAAATACCTTAATGTATGACGGGTAAATGGCTGACTTTTCTATTTCTGTTAATTTCATTGCAAGTATTCTCACAGTCACCGGTAATTGAGAAAAGTGATTCGCTGGTGATTGTAGGTAAGATCAGCTGGACCGGAAACAAAATCACCAAAGACAGAATCATCAGTCGCGAACTGGAACTCAAAGAAGGTGATACATTAACAAAAGCAGCGTTTGAGGCAAGTATAAAAAAGAGTAAGGAAAACCTGATGAACCGCTCTTTGTTCAACTTTGTAACGTTCACCCGGTCTGATTCTGCCAACCGGCAAAATATAAACATCGAATTTATTGAACGCTGGTACGTGTGGCCAATACCTATTTTGGATTTTGCCGACCGGAACTTCAATGTTTGGTGGGAAACCAAAGACTTTAGCCGCATTAACTACGGTATTGATTTGCGCATTGAAAATTTCAGGGGTCGCATGGAAATGCTTCACATTGTTTTGCAGAATGGTTACGACAAAGCGCTTACCGCCCATTGGGATATTCCTTACATTGATAAAAAACAAAAACTTGGCATGTCATTATCAGGAGGATTGGTTTACAGCCGCGAAACCAGTTACAACATGGAAGATAATCGTCCGGTTTATCACAAATTTGAAGACAACTTTGCACGAAAATTCTATTATGGATCCGTTGGGTTTTCGTACAGGGTAAAATATAATTCATTTCACAGCATTCAGCTTGCTTACAATAATCTATGGCTTAACGATTCGCTGCTGATATTAAATCCCGACCTTACATACGGCAGCAATCAAATCAGTTATTTCAGTCTGTCATATACCTATAAACTCGATTTTCGCGACTACAAACCCTATCCGCTTAACGGTTATTATTTCGATGTAAAATTTGGCCAAATGGGATTTGGAATCCTGAATCCCGATATGGATGTTACCTCTGTTGAACTCAATTTCGATCACTATTTTAACATTTACAAACGATTCTATTTTGCCTATCGGTTGTCAGCAATGTATACAAACGAAAAGGTTCATCAACCTTACTTTGTTTCCAGAGGAATCGGGTTGAGCGGTTTTGATATGCGGGGCTACGAATTGGTAATTGTCTATGGCCAAAAGTACGGTCTCTTTAAATCGAACCTGAAGTTTGAGTTGATTCCCATGAAGGTACACCGGATTAAATGGATTAAAACCGAAAAGTTCGGCAAACTGTTTTATGCCCTTTACACCAATCTCTTTTTTGATATGGGCTACTCCAGCGATCTACAAAACTGGGAGCGAAACCCATTGGGTAACCAGCTTCTATGGACCATAGGTGCCGGTGTTGATGTTATATCATTTTATGATATCGTATTGCGATTCGAATACTCTGTAAACAAACAAAAGCAGACCGGATTTTATTTAGGACTTGTAGCACCCATCTAATTAGCGCTCAAATTATGTTAACGGCAGCCGGCGGCTAAAATCTGTAATAAGCAGCAATCACCAAGGCATCATGATATTGCCCGTGGTCAAATATTCGCCACACATCGCCGGTAACATTATTCTGCCTTATATTAAGTAATGAATTATTAGTTCGGATTCCGGCATTGAACCGTTCATTAATCACGAACCTCATTCCAAGATTAATTTGTAACGAAAGCCTTGCCGGCCGGTTATAGCCATCGTAATCGCTAATAGGAAGCTGGTCGCTCTCTTCATAATAATGAACCAGCACCCCCATCGAGGGGCCTGTTTCAATAATGAACCTGCCGGTTTTATACAAATAGAGCAACGGAACTTCAATATAATCGGCTCTGAACAGATAAGGAAAGTCGGCAGGATTTTTTTCATAATCCGGATTATGTCGTGATCCTTTTTGAAAATAGGTCATCTCCATCTGAAAAGCAGAATGCTTGCTTACATCATAACTTACCCATCCTCCAACATAAACTCCTGCTTTGTTATACCCCGAGTAGGTATCACCTGCCACCTGGCTACCCACCAATCCCAAAGTAGCACCTCCTTTAAATCCTTGTGCCGATACCGTTTCGGATATTGCTAAAGTTAAAACCAGTAATGCAATTAAATATCTTTTCATCCCCCCCCGTATATATTTAGCAATAAAAATAAATCATTTTTTTAACACAACTACAATTAATCGGCAAGATAATAGCCCCGGACTCAACCTGTAAATTACTCTTTTTGTTTTCTGAGCGGAAACAATTTCCCGTAAGTTAAACAGCGCCATATCCACTCTAACGGACCAAAAGAGAAATATTTGAGCCACACTTTTGCAAACAAAACCTGCAACATGTATATTAATATGGCCATCAGCTCAATTT
>Ga0256913_10001589_pt1 | contig 11671 bp, 7 predicted proteins | sample Axial_MatmetaG_FD_185970 | JGI IMG/M metagenome (GOLD analysis project Ga0256913, IMG submission 185970) | Deep-sea worm associated microbial mat communities from Axial Seamount, Juan de Fuca Ridge, Pacific Ocean - Axial_Mat | ecosystem: Environmental > Aquatic > Marine > Oceanic > Microbial...
ATGTAATGCCCGCATTCCCATCCGCCGTCCAGCTCGTTGCCCACCTGCCAGTAGCGCACGCCGTATTTCCATTTCTTGTTGGCCCAACGCACCCACTCCGCGGCCATCCGCGCGTCTCCCGTGCCGCCGTTGACCGTGACCAATGCCTCGGCGTAGCCCTGGTGGCGCTTGATGAAGTCGTGCAACACCCTCACGTCATGCCTTCCCTTGCGTATCGGGCGGCTCTTTCGCCTTCCTTTTCCCTCCACCAGGAAGCCGGGGGAGAATTTCGAGTAGTCGATCCGCCAAAGTCCGGTTTTCTTGTCAAACCCCCCTTTCGCGGCCCCGTTGCCGTTCCAGTAGAGGGCGTCGCTCCAACTCCCTCCGGGCATGCGGATCACGCCGGGACGCCATGCGTCGACGACCTTGTCGAGATGGCCCGTCTGGAAATACCGGGCGTACCACAACGCCACGTTCGTTCCCAGGAGGCGGTGGATATCTCGCTTGAAGACTATTTTCGAGGCGTCCACGCTTACCGAGCATTTTTTCCACGTGAACGGAATGGAGGCGTTTTTCTCCGGTGACGGAACGGAGTCGGTCGAACTGTTCGGCGTCGTTGTCGGGAGTTCGGGCCGCGCCGTCGTGGCGTCCGACACGATCTCCTCTGGCGGGGGAAGGGGGGTTACAGCGGGTTTCTTCGATTTTTTGGATAGGAAAAAAGCGATGCCGCCCCCCCCCGCTAGAAGAATAACCAACGCCATGACCGCCAGCGTTACCGTGGAGCCGCCCTTTTTCTTGGCCGCGGGGCGGTATGAGGGCGAGACCGCCGGTTTGCGTTGGGATGTTTGGGAGCGTGGCTTCTTCCGTGGACGCGATGCCGTTTCCCTTCTTTCTCCTGTTCCGGAGGGACGACGAGCGGATGCGGAAGGAGTCGCCTCCTCCTCCATTCCTTCGTCCGGAGCGGCGGAATCCGTACTCGGAGAGGCATCCATATACATCTGTTCGACGACGAATTTGCCTCCACAGTGGTAGCACTCCACTTTCGCCCCGGTGTAGTCGTCGTCAACATCCAGCCTGCCTCCGCAGTGCGGACAGAGAAAAAAATACATCCAAACCTCTCGAAAAAAACGAATTAATTAAATCACGTCCGGCGGATTATACCATAGGGAGCAGCCATTTGCAATCGCGCCTTGGCGCGCTTCGCATCATGGATGGCGGGACTTTCCCTCCCCCGCGGATTCCGCGGAAACAAGATTAGGAATTTCTAATATAAACTTGACATTATATTGCCTCCGGAATATCGTCATTGGATTTTTGGAGTGGAAGCGCTTCGTTCGAAGGAGGCGAAGGTTATGACCGAATCGGAAGCGAATGCGATATTGAAGGCCATGTCCCATCCGGCGAGGATGAGGATATTGCGCGCCTTGCGCGGCGGCGCGCTTTGCGCGGGAAAGACCAACGAGGCGGCGCGGCTTTCGCAGCCTAACTTGTCGCAGCATCTCAAGATCCTCCGCGAGAGCGGATTGTTGAATACGGCCAGGATAGGCACCCGGCATTGCCATTACATCGCGCTTCCGACCTTGGTGGACGCTCTCCTCGACGCGTTGGACGCGGAGCACGAGGAGGTCGTGAAGAGCGCCGAGCAGGTTCGTAGCGAGGCGTGTCGAAGGGAGGAGGAGCCGCCTTGATGATCAACGTGTTCGACAATCAGAACGGGATGCGCGCCGCGGCCGCCGCGTGTTTCGCATCCGAGGCCAAACGGGCGGTGGAGGAGCGCGGAGCGTTCTCCGTGGCCTTCTCCGGAGGCTCTAGCCCGTTGGGGTTGTTCGACCTCCTGGCCGACGGGAGCGTCGATGTGGACTGGAGCGCGGCGTTCGTTTTCCAAGTCGACGAGCGGGCCGCGCCGCCCGATAGCGAATGGAGCAATTTCAAGACGTTGGACGAGCGTTTGCTCTCCAAAACTCCGGTCCGCCGGGAAAACGTTTTCAGAATAAAGGGCGAGACGCCTCCCGAAAAGGCGGCCGACGAATACGAGCGCGTCTTGCGCGGTTTCCGCGCCGAACGCCCGGGGGACGCCCCGTTGTTCGACATCGTCGTCCTGGGCATGGGACGCGACGGACACACCGCGTCGATATTTCCCGGCTCGCCGGCGGAGAGGGAGTCGGAGCGTCTCGTCGTCGCGGTTCCCGCGCCAGCGACGGCGGAGCCGCGGGTTCCGCGGGTGACCCTGGCGTTCCCCGCGCTGAACGATTCGGGGAAGGCGGTGTTCCTGACTTCCGGCCGGGATCGGCTGGAGATGGCCCGAGCCATCGTCGAAGGACGCTCCGGAGGGGGAAAACTCCCTCCGGGGAGGATAAAATCCAGGAATGATGTAGAGTGGTTTGTGGCGGTTTGAGTTTTTTCGAACTGGAATTGGCTGTGTTATGGCGAAGAACGACGATTTCGAACATGTAGGGTTTCCGATGTCGATGGTCAAGGCGTTCCTCGACGGCCCCTTGTCCATAATGATGATATCGATCGCCGTCATGATGGGGTTCATGGCGGTCTTCATGACCCCGCGCGAGGAGGACCCGCAGATCGTCGTCCCGATGGTCGACGTGGCCGTCCGCTTTCCGGGACACTCCCCGAAGGAGGTCGAGCAGCTCGTCACCGTCCCCCTCGAACGCCTCCTCTGGCAGATAGACGGCGTGGAGCACGTCTATTCCGTCAGCCGCCGCGACGAGGCCTTGGTGACCGTCCGCTTCTATGTCGGCCAGGACATGGAACGCTCTCTCGTCAAGGTCCAGACGAAGATGGCGGAGGATATGCCCAACCTTCCTCCGGGTGAGATATCCTGGGCCGTCAAATCGGTCAAGATAGACGACGTGCCGATCGTGACGCTGACATTCATGTCTCCGGACAAAACCCCCTACGAGTTGCGCCGCGTGGTCGAGGAGGTGAAGGCCAGGATGGATTCCCTCCGGAACCTCTCGCTCACCGAGGTCTTCGGTGGATTGCCGCGCGAGATACTCGTGGAGCCCGACATAGAGAACCTCGCGGCCCGCAAACTCACCGTCGAGGATCTGAAAAACGCCATCCGCCGGGCGGATTCTTTCGGCGAGGTCGGCAAGATGTGGGCGGGCGGAAAGGCCTTTCGGGTGGAGGTCGAGCCCGGACTGGATTCATTGGAGCGCGTGCGGCAGACCGTAGTGTCCGTGGATTCGCAAGGCGGAATAACGCGCGTCGGAGACGTGGCCAAAGTCCTTGACGCCCCAAGCGAGCGGACCGATATCGTCAACGTGGGGTTCGGCCCAGCCGCCGACGTTCCGGAGAAATTCAAGAACAAGACAATGCCGGCCGTGACCCTGGCGTTCAGCAAGAAGAAGGGCACCAACGCCGTGACCGTCGCCGAGAGCGTGATCGAGGAGGCCAACAAGCTCAGGGGAAAGGTGATCCCCGACGACGTCGATTTCATCGTCTCGAGAAACTACGGCGAGACCGCCAACGAGAAGATAAACGGCCTGATAACCAATATGATGTTCTCCATCGCCACGGTCGTCGTGCTTATCTCCCTCACGATGGGATGGCGGGAGGGGATAATCGTCGGAATGTCCGTCCCGGTGAGCTTCGCTCTGGCCCTCTTCGTCAACTACATATTCGGATTCACCGTCAACCGCGTGACCCTTTTCGCGCTGATCCTCAGCCAGGGGCTGGTCGTGGACGACCCGATTATGAACGTGGACAACATCCAGCGCCATATCCGAATGGGCCTGCTGCCCCCGAAAAAGGCAACCCTAGCCGCCGTCAAGGAGGTGCTGCCGCCGGTCATAATGTCCACTCTCGCGATAATCGCGTCCTTCACTCCGATGTTCTTCATCACCGGAATGATGGGGCCATATATGGGGCCGATGGCGATAAATGTTCCGTTGACCGTGTCCTTTTCCACCTTGTGCGCCCTTACCTTCGTGCCCTGGCTGGCGTGCAACCTCCTGAAAAAACGCGCGGGCGAGGCCGCCGGCGGCAGCGTGACCCCCAAATGGGTCTCCAACCTGTACGCCGCCGCTATATCCCCGTTCCTCAAGCGGCGCAACGCCTGGATACTCTTCGCCGTCGTGATATTCCTCACCTGCGCCAGCGGCGCGCTGATGCTTTTCGGTGTGCCGTTGAAAATGCTCCCGTTCGACAACAAAAACGAGTTGCAGCTTGTCCTGAAAATGCCAGAGGGCACCGATTTGGAAAGCACCGCCGCGGTGGCCGCGGAGCTGGGCGACCGACTCAGGCGCGTAAACGAGGTGGTCGATTTCGAGACCTATGTCGGCGTGAACTCCCCGATAGATTTCAACGGACTCGTCAGGCACTACAACATGAGGCGATTCGAGAACCAGGCCGATATCCGGATAAACCTGGCGCCGAAAAACAAACGCGGACAGCAGAGCCACACGATCGCCTTGAGGATACGGAACGAATTGGAGAAGGTCGCGGAAAAACACGGGGCGGTCCTCAATATCGTCGAGGTGCCGCCGGGGCCTCCCGTCCTCTCTACCTTCGCGGTGGAGGTCTATGGCGAGCCGAGCCACTCCTACAAAGATATCATCGCCGGCGCGAAGGAGCTGGAGGGGAAATTGCGCGAGATCGACCCGAAGCATATCAGGGAGATTGACGACACCTCGGAGGCTCCACGAGAAAAAATCGTGTTCGAGCTGAACCGGGATAAGGCCGCGACGCAGGGGCTCTCCGTGGCGGAGATAACATCCACCCTCCGCTCCGCCTTGGATGGCTCCACCGCCGACACCCTCCACATCGACACCGAGCGCAACCCGCTCAGAATCCGCGTCAGGCTCCCTTTGGCCGCGAGAACCGATGTCAAACGCCTCGGCGAACTCTGGGTGGGGCATCCGGGAGGCGACGGCCCCCTGGCGCAGTTGGCCGAGCTGGGACGCTTCAAAAAGCTCGAGGACGAGCAGTCCATCTACCATAAAAACCTGCACCGGGTCGTTTTCGTGATGGGCGAAAGCGTCGGAAGGGCCCCGGGTGAGATCATAATACAAACCCTTTTCACCTACTGGAAACATCCTTTCAAAGACCTCCTCCACGCCATGTCCACGGGGGAATGGCGCCACCGCCTCCCCAACGGAACATACGCCGAGTGGGGCGGCGAGGGGGAATGGGAGATCACCGTCCGCGTGTTCCGCGATCTGGGAATCGCCTTTGGCGTCGCCCTGGTGGGATATTCCTCCTGCTCGTGGCGCAGACCAGGAACGTCGTGATCCCGATAATTATAATGTGCGCCATACCCCTGACCCTAATCGGAATAGCCCCGGGGTTCTATCTCCTCAACCTGGTCGCCGGCAGGGAGGTCTTCGGATATCTGGATCCGGTGTTCTTCACCGCCACCGGAATGATCGGAATGATCGCCCTCGGTGGAATCGTCATCCGGAACAGCATGGTGCTTATCGAATTCATCGAGGACGCCCTCGAAAGGGGCGAGACACTGGACGACGCCATCCTGCAGAGCGGAGCCACGCGCTTCCGACCGATAATGCTCACGGCGTTGACAACCATGCTCGGAGCGTGGCCCATAACCCTGGACCCCATATTCTCGGGATTGGCGTGGGCCCTGATATTCGGCCTGGTCGCCAGCACTTTGTTCACCCTGGTGGTGATCCCGACGGTTTTCATGATAGTCAGAGGCGGCGGGGCCAAGCGGAAAGGAGACCCCGAATGACCCGTTCACTCGAAGGAGATGGAATATGAACAGACACGCTAAGACATTGGCGATGGCGGCCGTGGTGGCCGTGTTGCTCGTCCTTATACTTTGGCAGTCCGGCGTTTTCAGAACGGACCTGATAGAACCGGGCGAGGCCGAAGCGGAATATCCCAAGGCCGCGGCCGACGAAATCCTCGCCGTCGAGGAAACGGAAATCCCATCCCTATACCACGCGGTGGGAACCATCCACAGCCGGACAGAGGCGGAGGTCGCCGCCAGAATAACCGCCAGAATCCTGGACGTGAAAGTGCGGAGCGGAGACAAGGTGAAAACGGGCGATATCCTCGTCGAACTAGACAAAACGGACCTCGCGGAGCGTCTACAGCAGGCGCGCGAGCGCGTCAAGGAGGCGAAGGCGGCACTGAAGGCCGCCGAGCAGAGCGTGAAGGAGATGAGCGCCGTCTTCGAGCTGGCGAAACAAAACTTCGAACGCGACAAGGTGCTTTTCAAGAAAGACGTCATCCCCAAAAAACAATTCGACGCCACCCGCTCGCAATACGAGGCGGCGATGGCGGCCCTCAACCGAGCCAACGAGCGGAAAACCAGCGCGCAAGCCGCGATAGAGGCTGCGCAGGCCGCGGTCAAAGAGCAGAGCGCCATGCTCGGATACGCCACCATAACCGCCCCATTCGATGGTATCGTGGCCCGGCAACTCGCCGATCCGGGCGACCTCGCCAGTCCCGGCGTCACCCTGATAACGCTTTTCGACCCGACGAGAATCATGTTCTACGTCCCGATACGCGAGGGGCTCGTCAGAAAGGTCAAGGTGGGCGACAAGATAATGGTCGACGTCCCCGCGGCGGGCGAGGCCGTCGAGGGCGTGATCAGGGAGATCGTCCCCTCGGTGAACGTCGGAAGCAGAACCTTCCTGGTCAAGATATGCCTGCCTAAAAACGGCGGATTGATGCCGGGAATGTTCGGCTCCATCGCGTTGAATGTCGGAAAACAAAAAGCGATTCTCATTCCCAAGGAGGCGATTGTCAACGTCGGCCAGTTGGAATATGTTGGCGTGGTGGACAAAACTGGCGGCGTCCGGAAAAGGCTCGTGCGCACCCTCCCATACGACGGCGCGAGGCGCGGCGTGGTTTCGGGCCTCCGGCGGGGAGAGAGGATTCTCAAACGATGGCGCGGATTCCCGGAAACGTGACGCGGAAGGAGTGTTGGAAAAAATATGGTGACCCACGGAGTGATATTGTCGGCGGCGTTGACCCTCGCCGTCCTCTTCCTGTTCGTCAGGTCCTTCAAGGCCGGCAAGGGGGCGGGACGCGCGATGCGCGCCTTGGCCTTGGCGCTCGCCGCCTTCATCCCCGCCGCGTATGGCGGGTGGTTCCTATTCCTGATTGAGAGAAACCGGCCGAACGTCGCGGGAATCGCATGCGCCTATACCATTCCGGCCATCCTCGCGTTCGCCGCGTTCGTTTTGGCGGTCGTCGCTTTTTTCCAATACGGCAAGGGAGCGTCCATCTGGAAAAGAAGGCACGCCGTCGCCGCGCTCTTCCTCTCCTTCGCCTATATGGCCAATTTCCTGGCTGGAGCCGCGTATTGCGTTTACGATTACTCCCAAAACGCGATTCCCGCTAAATACAGGTTGCCGGACGAAGGGGCGCGCTCCTTTTCCGACAAAAAACTCAATTTCTCCGCGCGCCTTCCCGAAGGATGGGCGCGCTTGGACGCGGCGAAGGTCAACGACGCCTCCACACTGGCGATAGGAACGGGTTTCCCCCAGATATACGCCATCGTGATCGCCGAAAACCCCGGCGTCGGAGCGGCTCTCGATACGGAGGAGCTTTCCGACGCGGCGAAAACGCATATGCGGGATGCCAACCCAGGAACCAGATTCGCCGGCTTGCCATCGAAAAAGGTGGGGGGCGTGGAGGCCTTGTGCTTCGAGGCCAAACGGAGAAAAAATGGAAAAAAAATGGTTTTCCATTCCACTTGCCTTTCGGCACGCGGTTTCATGTATCAAATACTTTTCTGGACCAAGGCGGAAAACAAAGACAAGATGGAAAAGGCGGAGAAAAGCTTCCTCGCCTCTTTTAAAATATTGGACGACGACATCCTCCTCCCCCCGGAGGGGGGCGAGATATCCTCCGGGGTCGATTCCGAGGAGTTCGGATTCTCCGTGAAACTGCCTCCGAAAAACTGGAGCACATGGGGCAAGGAGTACGACGACGAAAACGACGACACCGCCGTCGGCTTCATGCACCTGCCCTCGGGAGCCCTCTTCTTCGTGGACGCGTTCCTCTTCGACGACCTCCACCCGCCTTCCATCGACGCCATCGCCAAGGCGTTTTTCGGCGTCGCTTTGAACCTGGAATACACTGAAACGAGATTCGACGCGAAAACCGCGGTAAAGAAAAATGGATTCGAGGGATACAGACTGGAGTTCTCCACCAATGACGAGGACTCGAACACCACCTACGTGGCGGAGATATTAAAGGGGGACGACAGGGCCTTTATGGCGTGCGCGCTCCTCTCGGACGGCGACGGCGACGATGTCGACCGCTTCAAAAAACGGGCGGAAAAACTGATGGACGGTTTCTCCCCTTCCGGCGGATCGCCACTCTGGGAGGACACATCGTTCCTGCCTCCGCGGATCAGGCGCTCGAATGCCATGTTTTTCAACCAAATGGGGCTTTACCTCTACAACGCCAAGGCGTACCGCGCTTCCTTGGATTTCTTCGTGAAGGCGTTCCACGTCAACCCGGACTACACCAAGGCGTTGACGAACGCCCTCATCGTCATGAACAGAATCGGAATGGAAAAAAAGGCCCTCCAGATCCTGGGAAAAGCCAACTCCAAGGTCGCGGCCGACGATAGCGTCAAAATGTGGAAGGCTTGGTTCCTGCACCAGCAAGGCCGGAACAAGGAGGCCGTGGCGATATACGCTCCGCTCTTCGACGCGGGATACAGAGACGACGAGGACTTCGACGCGTATGTCGAGGCGCTGGCGAAACTCGGCAAATGGCACGCCATCGTGGCGGCCGCCAAACAATACGATTCGGAGGGAGATGAATACGCCGCCGCCCTCTCCGCGGCGGAAACCCTGCTTCGCTACGGCAGGGCCAACGAGGCTTTGGAGGTCTTGGACGCGCTTTCCGCGGGAAGGCCTTTGGACCCGGAGGAGGTTTTCCTCCGTATGGATTGCCTGAATATGGTCGGCGACAACCTCGGCGTCCTGTTGCTGTGCTCCAAACTCCTCGACGCCAACCTCGATTCGGCCGCGCTCAGACGCTACCAGGGCGACGCCGAGAGGGCCATTGGAAAATACGGGGAGGCGGCGGACGCCTATAGAAAATCCCTCGCATTGGAGCCGGGAAACAAAAACGTGGAGAACAAACTCACGGAAGTGTTGGATATAATGGAAAAACAACGAAACGACAAAAAAAAGGAGACGAAATGAAAATCGCGATTGTTGGAGGAGTGGCCGGCGGAGCATCCGCCGCGGCCAGAGCCAGAAGGCTCGACGAAAAGGCGGAGATCACCATCTACGAGAAAGGCGAATACGTGTCGTTCGCCAATTGCGGCCTGCCATACCATATCGGCGGAGTGATACAGAAACGCTCCAGCCTCCTGGTCATGACCCCGGAGCGCTTCAGAGAAAGGTTCAACGTCAACGTGGAGACAATGACCGAGGTCGTCTCCATCGACAGAAAAGCCAAAAAGATAAAAGTGAAAAAACTCTCCTCCGGAGAGACCGAGGAGCGCGAATACGACAAACTCGTCCTCTCTCCGGGCTCCCTGCCGGTGCGCCCACCCATCCCGGGAGCCGACGATAGCGACGTCATGACCCTGTGGACCATGCCCGATATGGACCGCATAAAGGCCGTCGTGGACTCGGGAATCAAATCGGCCGTCGTCATCGGCGGCGGATTCATTGGCGTCGAGGTCGCCGAGAACCTCGCGTTCCGGGGAATAGACGTCTCCCTCGTCGAGATGCTCCCGAACATACTCCCCCAGTTCGATAAGGAGATGGCCGCCCCGCTGCACGCAGAGATGGAGCGCGGAGGCGTGAAACTCTACCTGGATAACGGCGTCACGGGAATCTCCAGGGCGAGGCACGAAAGCGACACCCGCGAAAATTGCGGAATGACCGTATCCCTCAAAAACGGTGAGAAGCTGGACACGGACTTGGTGATAATGGCGGTGGGCGTCAGGCCCAACGTCGAACTCGCCAAAATGGCGGGACTCGAAATCGGACAAACGGGCGCCATAAAGGTCGACCCATCCATGCGGACCAGCGACGAGGACATCTTCGCGGTCGGCGACGCCATCGAGGTGCGGAACCTGGCCATAGGCGGAGAGGCGAGAATCCCCCTCGCGGGACCCGCCAACAAACAGGGACGAATCGCCGCCGACAACATCTTCGGACTCGATAGAAAATACGAGGGCAGCCTCGGCGCGTCGATATGCAAGGTGTTCGGACTCGCCGCCGCGTCCGTCGGCGCGAACGAGCGAACCCTGAAAAACAAGGGCCTCGAATACCTGAAAACATACCTCCATCCCGCGAACCACGCGTCATACTATCCCGGAGCCGACCACCTGAACGTCAAGGTGCTCTTCGACAAAAACGGGAAGATCCTGGGTGCCCAGATCGTCGGAGCCGACGGCGTGGACAAGCGGATCGACGTGATCGCCGCCGCGATGAAACTCGACGTCGATATCAGAAAACTCGCCGAGCTCGAACTCTCCTACGCGCCCCCGTTCGGCTCCGCCAAGGATCCCGTCAATTTCGTCGGATTCGTCGCCGGAAACATCCTCTCCGGCAAAACCAATCCCGTCTTCCCCGACGAAATCCCGCACGACGCCTTCCTCCTCGATATCCGGGAGAAGGCCGAGGTCGAGGTCGGAATGATTCCAGGCGCCACCCATATCCCGATGGGCGAACTGAGAAAACGCCTGGACGAGCTCCCCAAAGACCGCGAGATCATCGTCTATTGCAGAGTCGGAGTCAGGGGATACAACGTCGAGCAAATGCTCCGGGCGAACGGCTTCAAGGCAAGAAACCTGGCCGGCGGAATCTCCACCTGGAACCTCTTCTTCCCCCCGGACGAAAAGGCCGCCACCCCCATCAAGCCCGCGAAGGCCGCGGTGCCGATGGAAAGCGCCGGAGCTTCCGGAGCCTCCGCCACGGAGGAGCTGGACGCGTCCGGAATGTGCTGCCCGGGACCGATCGTCGCCGTCAAGGAGAAACTGGCCGCCATGCCTCCCGGAGCCGTCCTGAGGGTCAAGGCCACCGACGGAGGATTCCCGAAGGATATCGCCCCCTGGTGCTCCGCCACGGGAAACGACCTCCTCTCCATGGAGACGAAGGACGGAACCACCGTGGCCACCATACGGAAGAACGCGCCCGTTCCGGCCGCCGCCGCCCAAGACGCCGCGCCGGTCTCCAAATCGACGACCATCGTCCTTTTCAGCAACGACCTCGACAAGTCGATGGCCGCCTTCATCATCGCCACCGGCTTCGCGTCCCTCGGACACAAGGTCTCCATATTCTTCACGTTCTGGGGACTCAACGTCCTCAGAAAGGACAACCCCCCGCCGGTGAGCAAGGACTTCCTCAGCGCCATGTTCGGAATGATGATGCCGAGAGGAGCCAAGAAACTCGCCCTCTCGAAAATGCATATGATGGGAATGGGAACCGCCATGATGAAACACGTCATGAACTCGAAAAACGTCGATTCCCTCCCGAAACTCATCGAACAGGCGCGGGAGATGGGGATCGACTTCATCGCCTGCGAAATGGCTATGAACGTGATGGGAATCGCGAAAGAGGAACTCATCGACGGCGTCGAGACCGCCGGCGTCGCGAACTTCGCGGCGCTCTCGGAGAAAAGCGGAACAACCCTCTTTATCTGAATCCCGCAACCACAACGATGGCGCGAAAACGCCGGTTCCGCGGTTTCCGCGGAACCGGCCTCTTTTCCGCCAGGCAAGTCTGCCTTA
>Ga0256913_10001590_pt1 | contig 11668 bp, 8 predicted proteins | sample Axial_MatmetaG_FD_185970 | JGI IMG/M metagenome (GOLD analysis project Ga0256913, IMG submission 185970) | Deep-sea worm associated microbial mat communities from Axial Seamount, Juan de Fuca Ridge, Pacific Ocean - Axial_Mat | ecosystem: Environmental > Aquatic > Marine > Oceanic > Microbial...
TACTTTAAGTTTTGTCCATTGCATATTTGCATAGAGTAGGCACATAGCCGGAGAGACATTTTTAAAGTCTAGCGTTGTATTATCTTTACCCTTACCAACAATATACAAATTCACATACTCAAGTATGGCGTGTGAGCCATTAGGAGAATTATACCAAAGCCCCTTTTTCAATATATCAGATTCATTCCAAGAAAAATTACCATTGCCTAGTATCAATATAATCCCAAAGCTTTGATACTTTTGGCTTCCTGTCTGTTTAACATATTCAAGAGCTTTTGTTAAGTTTTCAAAGTCATAGCCACTTGTGTCAGTAGCATCATCAGGAGCTACTGTGAAGTTCTTAGAAGACACTTGTGGGGCTACAATACCACCAAACGCTGAGCCATAATTTACTACATCAGCCATTATTCACTCCTTACCTGTACTGTTTGGTTTGCAAATTGGTTATTTTTAAAGTATATCTCTTTTATATCCTCAAAGATAACTGTTGTGCCTGGATTAACCTTATGTCCAAGATTATCATCAGCAAACTCTTTTGTACTCCATCTAACATCAGTTGAACCTGTGTTTTGAAAAGACATACAATTTGTTACTTTTACCTCTTCATCAAGAGGGATATTAACTGTTCCCTCTTTGTCTATTGTTACTTCTATCATACTATCCTCCGGGTTAATTTTATGAGCAATATCTGGATTCATATATTGCTCCATCTTCATTTGTTAAAGCAACTTGCTCATCTTGCATTGGGTGATTTAAGTTGTCACAATGGTAGAACATAGTTGCTTCATCTACTGTTACTTCTATCATACTAATTCCTTTATGTTAAATTTGATGAATATTCCATCAGCTATGTTAAATTTGATGGTAATTCATCAGCTAAGTTAATTTTATTAGCAATCATCGTTTTCGTAGATTGCACCATCATCACTTGTTAGAGCGTCTTGCTCGGTTGTATCTGGGTGAGCTAGGTTATCACAATTATGGAACATATCATCCTTACTATTAGCCTCTGTTGTATCAATTCTTCCTGTTATACAAGATAGTCCAGTACAGTTTTCGACCATTTTATATGTAGATGTGGCAGGTGCGTTCATTTGTAGTCTTAAATTTGTCAACTTATCACAATTTATTAGATATGCTACGCTACATTCACTATCTACTGTTATGTCAAGTGTCATATTGTGTGGATATGGTGTAACCCCTGCATAAAATGCGTACGACAAATCAGTAGCTTTAGGGAAGTATTGAGGCGTAATATCTCCTTGTAAGTTTTGGTACGAGCCAAAAATCTCTTTACAAGTTTTGGCATTACTAAAGTCAAATGCTGGTAGTTGTGTAATACTCCAAAGAATATGGAAAGCCTGATAAAATGAAACTCCACTACCTGTATTATAATGTGGTAATTGTGTAGTTGCTCTACAACCGTTAACAAATCTATAAAACTCAGTTGCATTCATTGTTTCAACATATGGCAACTCAATGTTTGTACATCCACTAAACATACTTTTAACTGTTTCAACCTTATGCGAATTAGGTATATCACTACAAGTAAGAAGATTAACATCTAACCCACAGAAACTTTGGAAAGTTAATGCTTCGGCAAAACAGTTCTCATCAATTATAAGCTCTTGTAGTTCCGTATTATTATAGAACATAAAACTAGCATCTGTTTGATTTTCATTCGCTATAAGTTCAACTTTCTTAACACGATTATTATTCATAACTCTAGCGTGTTCTATATTGGCACCGTACACTCTTGAATTATTTGTTACTTTTATGTCTTTGTTTGTGTTTGGCTCTAGTTCATACTTTGTGAAGCTATTTTCAAGTATATATAAATATCCTCCACCATCACCTGCTCTAGCTCTTACTGTATATGTAGCATTTGTATTATCATCTTGTTCATCTTCATCCAAGATAGTGATGTACATTTCAAAATCTTTATTAGGAATAACCTCAACTTTATCAACAAGTTCAAGCTTAGCTGTCATCTGTCCTGTATTACCAGCAATGTTACTCCACGACATATCAGACACCAATCTAACCAACCATTTGTCAAGAGTTCCATATATTGGAAGTTCTATTAAAAATGGTTCAGTTGTATTGTTGGTTATTTGACTATAAAACAAATACATTGCTTGTACTGCTTCATAATCTCTAAAGAAAAGTACAACATCAACTACTGTACTTTCTAAGTTACTCCTTTTCCCAAGATATAACTTAGCTCTAGTAGTATTCTTGTATCCGTCTTGAAGAACACATACTATATTACCTGGAAATTCTAACATTATATATCCTCCTCAATCGTAAAGCTATAAGTAGCCATCTGGTCAAGTCTATTGTTTTTTAGTTTTGTTTTTTGACTTGCTCTTCTTAATCTACCAATAATCATAGATGAATTAAAATAATTTCTACTATCTGTTGTCTTATTCTCCCAGTTGTCTGAACCGTCAACTATTATTTTATCTGATAACATACCTCTTAACACTGGCTCAACATCATCATATTCTGCAATATGTATATCAGCCGTTCCTATAAACTTCCTAACTTTTGCATTTTTGTCTCCTGTGTATATAACATTACCAAACTCATCCTGCTCATAGTAGTTAAAGTCTATAATTTCATTAGTAAACTCAAGATTTGTGAATCCTACTACATTTTTGTTACCAAAATATCCACCACCAATACGTAGATAATCATCAACAGGGTAAAATGTAACTTTTATTTTTGTATTGCTTGGGTATTCTTCGTCTAAATAAACAATAGCAGTGTCTTGTCTTACTTTATTTTTACCTGCTAAATTAGATGTACAGTTTGGTATATATTCTTTTGTTTCAATTATAGTTATATCGTCTGTATCATAAACCTCTATTCTGATAAGTGATGATATTAATCCATTGATAGCAACAACGTCAAAGTCTTTATTGGCTCGTATTTCATAAATAACAATATTATCTTCTTCAAGATAAGTATATTTTTTACCATCAAACGGTGCGTACTCTTTGGTAGGTCTGTAGTATGTCCATCCCCAATCTATTTGGTCTATACTTTCAAGCTCTGTGTATTCAAATGGGTCTACATTTTTGTACTTAGTGGGTACATCAACAGTTGTTCTTATATATATATCGTTACCGTTTCTAATTATATTTAAAGGTATGTATGATTGTTTTGAGTCCCCTAAATCATCTACTGATAATTCAGTACCATCAGTTACATTATCTAATACTGTAGGTGGGTTATCATCTGTGTGTAACGTACCGTGTCTTATAAGTCCACTAGGGTCTCTAGGATGTAGATAATATTGATATTTTTCATCTGATATCTGGTCGCCAACCTCTAACACATAAGTATCATGTTCGTCTATATCACCTTTTCCATCAAAGTCGAAGATAAAATACACCAAGTCGCCTGTTTCTAAACTGATATCATGTACATAGCAATGCACCTCTTGTGCGTTCCCATCATTATCTACATAATGGAACTTAGCGTCATTTACATCTATATAACTATAATCTGTATCATCATTATAATAACCATATTGAGTTGTTATCCTTGTAGTGTCTATAACTTGATACTGATACCAAGAATTATCACTAGGTGTCTCAATATACAAAAATAACCCATTTTCATATTTCCAATTGAACTTATAGTAGTAAGTATCATCACTATTACGGTAGTCTAATGTACCGAAAGACATATATCTATTAACCCAATTGTCAATTAGAATAGATGTATCTACTGCATCATATTCCCACGGTTGTTTAATTGTTTTACCTGTTATATTAGATACATACTGTAGTTTGTTATCTTTCCAAACTAAATCGTACATAACATATCTATTTACTGCGTCTGGGTCTTCTCTGTCAGCATCATAATCTTCTACAAATAAATCATCTCCAAACCTTTTAAAAACTCTTGTATCTCCAGCTTTGTTTATTAGCTCCATATCTTTACTGAACTGGCGCAAACCAGAAGAGAATGTACCAGCACTTTCAGTAATGCCAGTACTACCTAATAACTCAGCCGATACTATTTCACTTAATGTCATAAGTTAGCTCCTATAATTAGATGCTTCAACCGCATCAGATGTTGATTTTGTGTTGTTCACAATCTCACTTTGAAGTGCAATGTTAGTGTCGCCTATTTGCACTATAGCCTCTTTAGTATCATTTAAATCTGCTTTAAGTTCTTCTATTGTTTTTACAACATCGTTAAGTGTTGCCTCATTTGGTTTAGCGTTCTTTAATGCATCAACATAACTGTTAGCATAGTAAGCATACTCTTCTCTAGTTGTAGCTAGTTTTTTATCATATTCTAGCTTTGTTTTTAAGCTATCAAGATAGTTTTGGGTATCACCATTGTCTTGATAATAAGATGCCATTTGGTCGTATTTAGCTTGTTTCTCATAAGCATTAAGATACGACAAATCAGACTGCCAAAAGTTGTTTAACTCATTGATAATGTCTTTATAGAATTGAATGCTCTTCTCTAATATATTTTTTGATGTATCATCTGTTACATCACCTACATCATTAAGTTTATCTATGTATTCTGCAAATGCACCATTTAGTGATAACAATCCTGCATAAGCTTCAGCACTTGATTTATCCGTTAAGTCGATCGACTCAAGTAATGCTCTATACTCATCCTTTGTTTTAGGCAATGTTTGCCCATAAGCTTCAAACGATTTAGCTAAGTCTTTTTGCATAAACGCTAACTGTTCACTATCACTAAAGAAGTTTTCAATATAACTATTATAGTTAGTAAAGAATGCATCCATACCACCTGATGCATCAGCTAGATAATTAGATACTCGCCAATCTATATTTTGACCAAACTTACCAATAGCGTATGATACTTGCTCAAAAGTTGATGTAACTCTAACCAATGTTGCACCCAACTCTTCACCTGCCTGTTGGAACTCACCAACAAAGCCAAAGTAGTCCTGTGTCATTTGGTCAAATGTTGCACTAAATCTTGATTCTATTTCTTGAGCTACTTCCTCGGCACTTTTACCTGTAGTATCAATTTTTCCTAAGTCTATAGAATAGTTGGACATATCACCTAGCTCAACACCTAGTAATTTTGCTGAGTCTTTTAAGCTATCAAATATTGATATAGTAGCATTTTGTAAATCCTCAGCTAGCATATCTGAGACATCTGTTGTCTTAGTGTTATATGTTACCTTATGTTTAAACCAACTGTCATAAGTCTTTTTGGTTATCTCATCAAAGTATGCTTGAGCATTGCCATTCATCCAATCAGCCATAGTAGCTTCATCAAATCTTATATCGGTTCCATATAACTCATAAGATTTAGTGCTAAAGAAACCACCTTTGGATTTACCTTTATAGAAATCACCACCGATATCTAAACCAGACAAAGATAGCTTATTACCAATATTTCCAAAACTAGACGCGATTATTCTTAAATAATCTGTTTGCTGTTTTGTATATTCTAGCAAAGGATATTGTGCATTTTCTATAACATCAAGTGCCTTGCTCATAGATTTAGATTCTTTGTGCATTGATTTAAGTTCTGGAGGTGTTTCCTCAGAACTGAGTAACTCACCTATACCTTTAAATAGCATATCAATACCTAACCCTAGCCCACCCATAATGGCTGAGCCACTAAATGAGTTCAAGTCTAAGTTAAAAGATGATACTAAACTCTTTGTCATATTATCCATAGATTTAGATATATTATTAACAAATGGTGTCATAAGGGTTGTTGATATATTGTTAAAGAACGACTCAAACGCAGATTTAATATCTCCATCTAGTACATTCTTAAACGCATCTGAATAAGCATTAGCAAAGTCCATTCCTGCGAGTTTATTAACTTTCTCTAATTCTTTTTGGATTGTTGCTAGTTGTTTTTTGTTAAATAGACCTGAACTCTTATATTTATCATATTTTTGTTCTGTTTGTAACCCTCTAACTTTTTCATCGTTACCCATCAATTTATAATAAGCTATAAGAATATCATATTGCTTTTTAAGTTCTTTAGTTTTAGACTTAGATGCTTTTGCTGCTTTCTTATTTGAGTTTTCGATAGCTTTTGTTAAAGAATCTTCAGCTTGTAATACAGCTAATTTAGCATTTTCTATATTAAGCTTATTTGCGTCTACTCCTTTACTAGCTTCTATTTTCTTTACAGTTTCATAATGCTCTTTAGCAATAGTAACTTCAGCTTTTGCTTTTGTTATCGCATCCTTACCTGCTACATTTTCAAGCACTTTTATTTTATATAACCCATCTTCAGTTTTTAGATGTTCTAATTTCTGGTTCTTTAATTCAGTATTTATTTTTAATCTTAATTGGTCTTGTTTAGTTAGTTCAGCATTTCGCTGTTTAATTAAATTATCTACTTCATTTTTATACTTTTCCTTTGCCTTACCATCTGTAGCTTGTAACTCTTTCATTTTTATTTGGTTAATAACAGCTTTTAATTCTTTCGCCTTTTTAATTGATACATCTAGGTCAATACTAGGATTAGCTAACTTAATTGCATTAGATGACACAGAGCCTTCTAATTGCTTTTGAGCTAACATCAATTTTTGTGCCTGAGCATATGCATTAAACATTGCATTAGATAACTTTAAAGTACTATTAACAGCATTTATAGTTTCACTAGCGACTCTACCCATATTACTAGCTAAAGCATCAGTAGTTGTTACACTGATATTTAACTCTGTATTAATAGATGCTTGTCCGTGTATCAAGTTATTTACAGTTTCTTTAACTTCATTTAGTATAGAGAATCTTTTATCTTCTTTACTTACACCTTCAGCAATTAACCTATTCTCTTCATTAGTAATATCTACTTTAAATTGTTGTAACTTTGTTGTAGTATCTAACGCTTGTTGTTTAGCTTCTTCTAATTTACCTTGTTTAACCAACTCATCAGTTAACTCCATTGAGGCTTTTATACTATTAGGGTCAATTAGATTAAGTTTGTTTTTGTTTATTTTATCTCTGTAGTCAACTAAGTTGTTCATATAAGATTTTAAAGACAGTACTTGAGTAGATACAGCCATCTCTATATCTTTAATAAAAGATTTATAAGTGCTTGAATCTAATCCTATATTCATTTTAGATACTAATTTACCGTAAGTACCTAAATCTCTTAACTGTTCAGTTGTTATAGACTTAATTACATTGTACTTTTCAATAGTTTTATCTAATTCTATATGAGTTAGTCCAAGTTGCTTAATATGTTCATTGTCTAACCCAATAGCTTTAGCTTTCTCTACGACAATTTCTTCTAATCTTTTAACTACATCATTATTAGCTTTATCTTTATAATTATTAAGATTTTTTAATGCCTCATCGAAAGCTTTTTGCTTCTGTTTAACTTCTAATAATTTTTGTTGTTCTACTACACGCTGTTTTTGTTTAGCAATCATCTTATCATATTTACTAGTTATTTCTAGTATATGAGCAGACTCTTTAGCATATCCTTCATCTAAAGCTTTAGTTATCTCTTTTTGTTTTCTATGTTGTAAATCAAGTATAGTTAGTCTATTTTTATCAGAATCAGATACAGTGTTGCCTTGTTGCTTTAATCTATTTATTTTAATAAGTTGACTCTCATAAGCCATAGCTAACTCTAACTGATGTTTAAATGATTTGTCAGCCTCTGTATTAATACCACCTTTATTTAACTCATCATATAAATATTTAAGTTTTTTTAACTGATTTATAGAACCCATAATATTTGTGGTTGCAGCCCTACCAGTATTATCAAATAGATTAGTTAAGTAATCATAAGTAAGTCCTATATCTTCCTGTATTCTAAAGGCACCTTCTGTTAATATAGCCAATGGCTCTTCAGAAGCTGCACCTGTGGAGTTCTTCACTTTGTTCCACATAATTTCCCATTTCTTACCTATACCATCAACAATAATACCTGTCTTTTGTAATTCACCTGTAACATCTGTAAATGCTCTATTCATATGAACTACAATCTCATCGGCATTGTTTCTTAATTGGTTAAAGAATTGTGTATCAAGAACATTCATACCTGATATAGCTGTCTTAAACTCATTCTCAGATAAGCTTTTAATATTAAGTACGAATTTCTTAAACGCTTCATTAGATGCTTTGATACCAGCTGTTGAGCCATCTTTAGATTTAGATAATTCATTAAGGAATGCTGTTCTGTTTACTCCAAGTGTTTTATAAAACTCTTTAACAGATGATGAAGATGATGTCAAAGTAGATGTAAATCTTCTTATCTGTGTACCAATAGTTGAGGCACTGTTACCAGCATTTGAGAATGCTACTTGTAACCCTGTAACTTGGTCTATAGTTATACCGACTGATTTAGCAGCAGCAAGGGCATAGTTGGCAACAGTTCCCATACTTTCAATAGACAATCTAGAAGCATTGGCAATATAAGCTAATTTATCACCTATTTCCTCTGTTGTATATACTGTTTCCTTACCTACTTTACCATAAACCTGTGAATAAGAAACAATAGCATTTGTTGTTGATTCAATTGAATCACCAGTAATTAAAGCCAACTGTGTAGCAACTCTAGTTGCATTAGCTAATTCTTTCGTAGCAATACCTGCTCTAGCAAACTCATTAACAGTCTTAGCCATTGCATCTAATGTACCACCATATACATTACCTAATCTAAATACTTCCTCAGTAAGAACTCTAGTAGTATTAGTAGCCTCACCTGTAATAGCTGATAGTGTTCTAAAGGTATTATCAAATAGTACAGCTTGTCCTACAGCTTCTTTAAGGGTTGATGTTATAGCATTAAGCATGGTATATGCTGCGTAAAAAGCAGGAACAGTTGCTAAAGCTCTTTTAGTTAAATGTCCAAATGATGTATTAACTTCATTAAGTTCTTTATGGTAAGTTGCTAACTCTTTTCTCTGCTCTACCCATTTAGCTTGTTCACTCATCTTTATTTCAGACTTCGCTATTTCTTTTTCAATCGATAGCTTATTTTTAAGAGGTGCTAATTCCTTTTCTAAAAGTATTTTATTCTCTGTTCTTATTTTAGTAAGTTCACGCTCTTTTTTAATTTGTGCATTTAAGGTGTCTGTTTTATTTATATCAGATAATTTATTCTTTTGTTCCTCTAGTGCGATTAACTTCTTCAGATGTACCTCTTGTGAAGTATAGTACTTATTCATATTTTTAGAGTAGTTATCAAGAAGTTTAGACATATCATTAATTTGCTTATTTATAATACCTAATGTCTTTTCAGTAGTCTTGGCATGTAGTTCTAAGTTTACATCAAGTGTACTTGTATAATTAGTGGTGAGTGCCATTTTTAATCCTTATTAATTTGTCATGTCCTCTAACGAAGGTCTGTATAATTTATTATATGCTAACGGTGCTATTCTATAAAAGTAAGTTGTCTGGTCGAGTAAGCCACCAGCAATTGGTAACAACTTATCTTTATACATACTATAAGCTTCTAATGCGTCTGCTACTAAAGTACTATTATTAATTTCATACATAGGACATACATCAACTTTCTTATTATTTAATAAATAGAAAACACCCTTCTCGTGGTATTCCTCATCTAACATTGGACAGTTTCTTAGTTTATCTAGTTGGCGTTCTTGACAAACTTTACAATTAGTAAATGTTTCATCTTTAAACTTATCCTCATTTACCATATCTAAAGCATCTGATATGATATCATAATCTTTCTTATCTATTGTTGATGTGTACATTATTATATCATACAATTCATCAATATTTTTCTGACTTAACAGTGTAAAATCTTTTTTATTTATAAGGGAGTATTGTACAGTAGATGTTTTCAATGTACTAGGGAGGTTTTTGTATTTATTATATAATAAGTCTAGTTCTTTATATACTAGTGACTTTATTTCTATGTATGCGTTATTGAGTTTATATACAAACTCTTTAGGGTATAGAGTACTTTTAGTGTACTCTATATTATTTACTTCCATCTTCATTACCTAGAATAACATCAGCGTTTGCTGGGTCTTTAGATACTTCAATTATGATAGCAGCAATTTCTGCTCTAAGCTCTGGTGGAAGTATCTCTAGTGATTCCTCAGATGCCTCACCGTGTACTATTCTAAACTTAATAGCTTTCTTTCCATCATTAATATTCTTCCAATCTACTAAAGCATATTTTAGTGCTTTAAGGTATTGAGAATTTACATTAATGGTATAAGTACCAGACTGATTAAGTGCTACTGATTCATCTTGTAGTACTGCTAGTACATCTAGTGGTATTCTTTTAAATGTAACAGAGAAAGGCTTTTCCTCTCCTCTTTGGTCTACTGGTGTGTATTCATAAGTATCGTCAAATGTTTTGTTTTTTGTTATAAGTGCCATAAATTATATCCTTTTGTTTTTACCTAACGCTAGTTTTATCTAACGCTAGTTTTATCTAACGCTAGTTTTATCTAACGCTAGTTTTATCTAACGCTAGTTTTACTTAGCAGCTAGTTTAATAGGTCTATTGTTGTTTGCACAATCATCAATTACTGAGAATGTAACAGTTTGTGCAAATATACCACTATCATCAGCCAAGTCAAGAGATGTTCTTTGTACTTTAGGTAGCTCTATTGCAACTTCATTATCATCTAGTGTTTTAGAATATGCAAATACTGTAGCTTCTGACCATGCGTTATAAGCATTAATTTGGTCTAGGTTTTCAAATGCAACTTTAAATGAACCTTCAATAGTTCTTTTAGTAATTGATTTCTCACCAACTCCTGCTTGTGTTACACAAATGTAATCAGCAATTTCATTAGTAATTGTAAACTCTAAATCTGTAGCACATACACTAACACCATCAATAGTTACTGTCATATTTCTAGCAACATGTGGTGTCATTGAACTACAGAAGTCAGCTAAGTCTGAACCTTGGTCTACTGGAATAAATCCTGTTGAACCACTTAATGAGAACTCAGATGTAACAAGTCCTTGTGTTGGGAAAGCTAGTTTAAGTGAACTTACTAGTACACCTCTAATATCTACTGAGTTAGCTTCAACTCCACCGATTACATATTTAGCACCTAATGATTTAATAGCCTCATTAGCATCACTAAAGTAATACATACCTGCATCACCATCAGCTGCGTCTGTGTTATCTGTAATAGTGTTATTTGTTAAATCAATAGTTGCACCATTTGCTGTATATTTACCAAGAGCTGTTATATATAAAACATGTCCAACAAGTTTAGTTGTATCAACTGCGTCTGGCAATAGCTCAAGTCCTATAGTTCCTGATGCTGTTTGCTTACCTTGTAAAGGTTTTCCAGCAACTAGTGTTTTAGAATTGATATAAGTTCTTTCTATTTTATCTGTTTCTGGCTTCCATGAAAGTGATGTATATGGAACAACATCAGAATCTGTGAAAGTCACTGGGTCTAAGAAGTTAGGTTCTTCTCTAAAGGCTGCTTTAGTAGCATTGGTTTTCTGTAACGCCATTTGTACTCTCCATTATTATAAATTTCGTGACAGCTTAGTGTCACCGAATAGTGTATAAGTGCCTTATTAGCACACATTTGTTTCTATAAACTCTACCTTTGCAATCACTTCAGCGATAGTATAAGGTAGAATAGTACCACCATCTTTAGATGAGGATATAACATTAGCAGATATTACATTTTCATCTTCTTTAAGTGATGGTATTACACCTCTAACTTTAGTAATTA
>Ga0256913_10001591_pt1 | contig 11666 bp, 7 predicted proteins | sample Axial_MatmetaG_FD_185970 | JGI IMG/M metagenome (GOLD analysis project Ga0256913, IMG submission 185970) | Deep-sea worm associated microbial mat communities from Axial Seamount, Juan de Fuca Ridge, Pacific Ocean - Axial_Mat | ecosystem: Environmental > Aquatic > Marine > Oceanic > Microbial...
CATTATTATCCTTTAAAGCCATTTCCCCCAATGCGTAATAAATCTGATCAAGAAAGTTTTTATTTTTCGATTCCTTGGTCATCTTCATCAGTAACTTGGTAATTGCTTTGCTGTTACCCGTTTTCGCATCATATGACTCAGCCATATTTAATCTGGCTTTAAAAGCCATCTCATACGGAGGATTGCGTTTAATCAGCTTTGCATAATATTGAGTTGCCCTTTTAAAATCACCATCCTTTTGATTGATTTGCCCCAGAATAAACAACACCCGGTTAACCATATACCGGTCTTTATTTATTTCAAGTGCTCTCTCCAAGTATGGGTATGCATCATAATAGTTTTTTTGAGCAATGTACATATCAGCCTGAACCAATGGTAAACGCCGATATACCTCCTTTGGAAAATCATCGTCATCCATTTTAGAAGTCAGCAGGTTTAATGTGGCATCAGCTTTTTCAGGCCGCTCCATCTGAATATAGGTTTGAGCCAGCCACAACAAAGCTTCAAAACGAATGGGATCATCTTTATACTCCTTGTAAATATAATCGAACACCCTACGGGCACTAATATAATCCTGCTTATAAAAATGGGCAATCCCCATGATTAGATAACTATCATCAATCCACTTTACCCGCTCTCTTCCACTAAAATACATAGAGTGTCTTTGAATGGAAATGGAAGCTTTTTCAATGGTACGATCCATTTTAGGAAAAAGCGATTTGGCTTCATTCTTTGTACCAAAATTATAAACCCGGATAATCTCTTTAAAATTATCTTTGGTCTTTTCTTGCTGGTACTTCTCCCCTTCCTGGAGGCTCATCAGACCATTCCAATAAACATTATAATGACTTGTAAGGTTATGAAATGCCCTTCTTGTCCAGGTATTCTTTTTTGTTGAGCAACTGTTCAACGAAACACCCAGTGCTAACAATAGAAAAAATGAAAAAAATATGGTATATGTTTTCCTGCCAATCAATGCTTTCTGACTTTTTGATATAACTCGTTTAAACCGCTTTTATTATACATACAGTAAATTAGTGGACAAATTTAATTATTTATTGTTCAGTAAAGAGCAGTAGATTAATAATTGATATCGATCGTTTAAAGAAATATCAAATCTAAACCTGTTTTAAACTAAAAGTCTCCCGACGTCTAAACGTCACTCATCAACAAAGATAACAAACAAAATCTACTATGAAATTCTGCCCCAGTTAGTTTCATTCTTTTTTAGTTTTACGAGCTGATTTCGCAACCTGATGTTCTCAGGAAGTTCGAGCAAGGTATCTTTATCCAGAACAGATTGAGCAATCTCGCGCGTGCGGCTTACCAGTACGCCATCTTTTGCAAGATTAACAATTTTAAATTCCATCATTCCCGATTGACGTGTTCCCTGCATATCACCAGGCCCGCGGAGTTTAAGATCTGCTTCGGCAATCTCGAACCCATCATTGGTTTGAACCATAATTTCCAACCGCTTTCGTCCTTCGTTGGATAATTTGTTACCGGATAAAAGCAAACAGTATGATTGCTCAGCTCCACGACCAACTCTTCCCCTTAACTGATGTAATTGCGACAACCCAAACCGCTCTGCATTCTCAATAATCATCACTGATGCATTGGGAACATCAACACCCACCTCTATCACCGTTGTGGAAACCATAATATCTGTTTTTCCTTCCACAAACCTTTTCATTTCGGCTTCCTTCTCATCAGGTTTCAGCTTACCATGTACCACGCTTACCTGATAATCAGGCAAGGGAAAATCACGCTGAATATGCTCAATTCCTTCTTCAAGATTCTTTAAATCCAGAGTTTCCGATTCTTTTATCAGCGGATAGACCACATAGACCTGTCTCCCCATTTTAATCTGATCCCGCATAAATCCAATAACCCTGAGCCGTTTGTTTTCAAAAAAGTGCAATGTTTTTATTGCTTTCCTTCCCGGGGGTAGCTCGTCAATAACTGATACATCCAGATTACCATAAACAGTCATTGCCAACGTTCGGGGAATAGGTGTTGCTGTCATTACAAGCACATGAGGGGGAACGCTGTTTTTCTTCCAGAGTTTAGCACGCTGAGCCACGCCAAAGCGGTGTTGTTCATCAATAATAACCAAGCCAAGATTTTGAAAGGTGACAACATCTTCAATTAAGGCATGTGTCCCGATAATTATCTGCATCTTACCTTCCTGCAATCTTTGATGAATAATTTTCCGCTGAGCTGCTTTGGTGGAACCTGTCAGCAACCCAACCTCGATATCCATATCCTGAAGCATTTTTGTAATGGAATGGAAATGTTGTGTGGCCAATATCTCGGTTGGTGCCATCATTGCCGTCTGAAAGCCATTGCCCATGGCTATTAGCATCGACATCAAAGCAACCAGCGTTTTACCACTACCTACATCACCTTGCAACAACCGGTTCATTTGCCTGCCTGACTTCATATCAATCCTAATCTCTTTAACCACTCGTTTTTGTGCATTGGTCAATGTAAACGGCAGATGCTCATAATAGAAATCATTAAAAAAAGAACCAACTTCACTAAATATATGTCCCCTTATTTTCTGCTGTGTAAATATTTTATCCCGAAGAATCTGCAACTGAACAAAAAGCAGTTCTTCAAATTTAAGCCGAAGCTCGGCTTTCTTTATCACCTCAGGAGAAACAGGGAAATGAATATTAATCAACGCTTCTTTTCTCGATAAGAGTTTATAGCGCCGGATTATGTAATCAGGGAGGTTCTCCGGAACAATATCTATTACCTGCGATAAAAGTGATTTCATCAATTTTGAAATCCCTCTGGTACCAAGCCCAATATTCTTCAATTTTTCAGAAGTCCGGTAAATACCCTCGAGCCTGTTACCCTGAATTACGGGCTCCCCTTCCACAACATCCTCTATTTCGGGATGAACAAAATTGAATCTGTTTTTGAAAGTTGAAGGTTTACCAAAAACAATGTATTCTTTTCCGGGTACAAATCTGTTTTTTACCCATTGCAACCCTCTGAACCAAACCAAACCAATGGTTCCGGTATCATCGGTAAAATCAGCGGTTATGTATTTGGTTCGCTTATCACCAACTGCCTTTAGATTAGAAACTTTTCCCTTGAGCTGAAAATATACCGCATCGTTAATAACATCCTTAACCTTAAAGAATTTGCTTTTATCAACATACCTGAATGGAAAATAATTCAGCAGATCCTCATACGTAATAATCTCAAGCTCCTTTTTAAGCAACTCAGCACGTCTCGGACCAACACCTTTCAAATAAGTAATCTGTGTTTCCAGTAAATTATTCTCCATATTTGACAAAGGTAAAAAACCAATGCAAAAAAAAACTCTCCGCAAGCGAAGAGTTTTTAATTTTCTTATTCTGTCTTAATATTCCCAAAGGAATTGTTCAAAGTCGAACATTTCACGCTTAATACGCTCCGATTCCAATAAGGCATCGATACCGGTAGCATATTGAGAAATACGGCGGTCAAAAACATTTTGTTCCTTATATACGTAACTATCAAAAAGCCTTTTGATGAATACCTCATCAAATGAAAGGCGCATGGCAGAGTTCGCTGAATTAAAAACAAATGCATTGGCTAATACGGGCCTTGCTTCGGCATACGAGAACCAGAATAGTGGTTCAGTTCCTTCTTCACCATTACGTTCCTTGATAATAACAGGACACATATCTAATATCCTAACCATCATTTGCGAACGCTGCTTATCAAAATACCAGTCTTCCTTAATTCTTAACCTCATAATCTTAGTTGGGTCAAAATTTGAGAAGATAACTGTATCGTACTCATCATAGGGTGGATAAGGACGACGCATTGTGGTATAAGTTGTATCAATCTGTCTGCCAACAACTTCATTGTAAGTTACCGGGATTAGCAACTCATCAGTGTTATTGATATCATAAGCTGTTATCTCACCCTCTTTTAAAGCATCAAGAATAGTAACTGTAAACGACTTCCATGTTTGCTGGGTTTCGAGTGGATAATACAATTTCTGATTGAATTTTTGACGATAGTCAATTTCACGCCAAATTCTTTTTGACCACATCACATCGGCTTTACGCACTGATGGTAAAGGAGCCGGATTAAGTTTTCCGCTACCATCACTAATATAGACCTGATCCATTGGCTGATCATCAACAATCTGAGCCATTAGAGTAGTTCCAATAAATAATGTAAAAGCGAAAAATGCAACAAAAAACTTTTTCATAATATCCTAATAAATTATTTTATTTCAATTCGAGGTTGACGGGGTTCAAACTTCTCTTGGTTCCGTCAGGACCTTTAGCCTGAATATTCTCAAAGAAGAACTTCTGTTTTCTTTTTCCACTACGAATTCTCTTAATAATATCCTTTGAGAATGAATTACCCCTGCCCTTTATAGTAAAAAAGTCACCATTAATAAGTGTTGTAAACGAATATCCTGTAATCTGGAAATAGAGATCAAACTCAAAGCCTCTCATTTCAGGGATAATGGCACCGGCAGCAAGCAATTGGTTTTTATTAATTGCACCTCCTGTCATACCTGCAATGGTAGCTGTTGGATCAGGAACACGTTTTACACGAAATTCAACCGAACCCAGAGCATAATTCTTGCCTTCAATTTTAGCAGTAGCGGAAACAGTAACTTTTTTAAGCCCTTTCGGTACTTCAACAATCCATTGCCCCTTATTTTTAGAGTCTTTATAGAGCTTACCCTTCGAAATAGTAGGTGTTACTTTATCCATTGACAGACCCGGAACCGAAATAGACACAGGGTTTTTTACACCAATATAAAATACATTCATCTTCAGTGGCGACACTGTTAACGAAGGAGGTGCAACAACATATGATCCATTAAATGGGTACTGAACTTTTTTATTTGTTTTTGGATCCAGCATTTCAATAACACCGGCATACTTTTTAATTCCTTCAGAGGTTGCAGGAAACTCAAGTTTCACTGAACCATCAGCTCCCGAAATCTTTTTAGCACGCTTTTTATAATCAGGTTTCCACTTATCAACACCGGTTACGTAATAAACGTCAGGTTTTGTTTTTGAATCGAAAGCAGCAACCAATACTTCAGCTTCATACTTTCTGTTTTTTAATACATAGGTACTTTTAGGAATAATCTTAGCTGCTACATTATCAAATTTATAGTCAGTAGCACTAATGGAAGAGAAAAGGTAATTAGCAGCATCAAACTCCGCTGAACGAACCTCGTTAATAATTTTATTTACCAAAGTAATATCAGCAGCCAAAATGGTATGATTAAAGTTATGATACTCCCAATCCTCTTTTGTTCCCGTAGCATCACGATAGGCATTACCAGGTAAAATAATCATTCCTACCTTCTTTGAATCAGCAGGCTCATTCATTTTCTGCAAAATGAAACTCCTGTATTCCTTCAGCTTTGCGCTTAATTTATAAGCCTCACCATTTTTATTATTCCCAATCATATAATGAGTGGTATTATCATACTTATCTTTTGACCCAACAAGATCAAGCATTAAAAACTTTTGCTCTCTGTCACCTATAATAGTATCCTTATAATACTTAGCCATAACTTCAGTTGAGTCCATCATTTCTGATTTCTGAACCAAATGAAATTTTAAATTCTCCAGGTAATTTAGAATCTTCTGGGTTTCTGATTTAACCTTCTGGGTTTCTTCCCATTTAGGACCTACTTTATCAGGATTTAGTTGATACTGTGTATCGAACTTGTTATAAATAAAGTCTGCTTTTTTCTCCAATCCTGCATTGGTACTTACCATACTTTCGTTTACAACAAGGAAAGCATTTAAAATATCCTTCGACACGTTAAGAGCCAACAGTGCTGTAAGAACCAGGTACATCATGGCAATCATTTTCTGCCGTGGGGTTTCCTTATATCCAGCCATTTTTTATCTTTTTTATTTTAATAATACAATTAAATAATGTTAATATTAACCATTAACATTCATGGCTGAAAGCATGTTACCGTAAACTTTGTTAAGGTTACTCATGCGTTTATTAAGTTCCTGTACTTGTTTCGAGAATTCAATAGTAGAGCTGTTTGACTCATCAAATGTTCTAATCAAAGCATTTGCATTCTCAGCAACTTTAGAAACACTTTCTGAATAATTTGTAGCAGCGTTTAAATCCTGAACCATGACATCATTAAGTTGTCTAGCAGTTTCAGAAGCACTTTTCAGGCTGGTAGCAAATTCTTTTGAAGCAGCAGCAGCTTCGGTAGCCTGACCAATTTGATTGGCTGTTTCAGAAAGTTTATTAAGTCCTTCTCCTAATCTGCTAATAACCTTATCATTTATATTTCCTTTTTCAAACATTTCGTCCAAACGTTCAGTAGGAGTTTTTCTTTTCTCCAGAACACTATCATCAGCTTCATCATTATACATACCAGCAAGCTCAGGATAAACAAGACTCCAGTCCGGCTCAATGTGTGGTGGTTCAAACGCGGATAAGAAAAAGATTAAAGCCTCGGTTGATAAACCAATGGTAAGCATTTCGTTAGCACCGGGTAAGTGAATAATCTTAAAAAGCGCACCAATCAGTACAACAGCTGCACCCCAGCCGTATACCTTCGCCATAACGTTTTTGTATCCTCTTGTGTGTGTAAAATCAAATAAGCCCATGATAAATAATTTTTTTTTGAATTTTTATTAATAATATTTATATAAATCTAGATTAATGATATACTCTTGATGCTTTGTTAGGGTTGTCACCTTTGTTTCTGCCTAAATAAGGTTGGATACACCTGAACCCAATATAAGCTTTGGTAGTATCCTGATACTCGTAAGCACGTGTAGTAACTTGCAAATAATATTTAATATCTTTCCATGAACCACCACGAATAACTTTACGCTTCATTGCCGGAGGATCATCTTCTTTTGCATTATAGGTATAATTTGGATTCATATCCCATGTAAAGTTATATGATGAAGGATCGTAAGCAGAGTTAGTCCACTCAGCAACATTTCCGGCCATATCATATAATCCCCAATCATTGGCAGGATAATGCCCTACAATAATGGTTCTTAAACCACCATCAACAATATAGTTACCACGACGTGGTTTAAAATTAGCAAGGAAACATCCTTTTTCATTAACTGTGTATGGTCCACCCCAAGGATATGGATTCAACTGATAACCACCTCTGGCTGCCCACTCCCACTCAGCTTCTGAAGGAAGACGGAACTCAGAAAGGTCAACACCACCTTTTTTACTTCGCATATGTGCATTTAACAACTCTGTTCTCCACACACAAAAAGCACGTGCCTGACGCCAGTTAACTCCAACTACAGGATAGTTATCGTATGCAGGATGCCAGAAATATTTTTCAGTCATCGGGTCATTAAAAGAGTAGGTATAATCTGCAATCCAAGCCAGTGTATCAGGATAAACTCCAATCATTTCGTTACGAACATAAACTGAACGGTCGCGCAATCCCTGAGGACGATTTACCAATCCTGCATTGCGGTAATCACCTGGTTCGGAAAAATCCTTTTTAGCAGCAGCGTGTAAATCAACCCAATAATAAGAGTACATTAATTTACGAGTATCAATTTCTTTACGACGGAAAAACCTTTCATTTTCCGGAAAGTACATCTCCTCAAGAGCATCTCTGATATCCTGATCTTCAGAATTCCAATCGATTTTAGTTTTCCAGTTTAAAAATGGCGGGTCATAAACTTCACCGGTTTTTGGGTTCTCTTCAACAAGAAAATCTTCAGGCCGAACATTTCCTAAAATAGTTCTGGCCATTGAGTCGCGAACCCAGTTAACAAACTGACGGTACTCATTATTTGTAATTTCGGTTTCATCCATATAGAAAGCAGAAACTGAAATAGTTTTAGGCTGTGTTAAATAACTTTTAGCAATATCCTCATCGCCAGCACCCATGATAAAACTACCCTGAGGTACAAATGCCATCCCAAATGGATCAGGCTGGTAGAATGGTCGTGATTTGGTTCTGGCACCAACCAACTCACCATTACCTGAGTTATTACAGCTTGCCAACAACCCGGCAATGAGAATGTAAAAAATCAATCTTTTCATATCTAACAATTTGATTGTATATACTTTAACTACTTTTTCCTTTTTTTACGAGCCACCAAAAGTAAGAAAAACAATAATGTATCTGTATTTTGGCTATAATATTTTCAATTATAAATATCTCGTATTCTTATAACTTGTTTTCGAATTATCGCCCTTTATTTTAAAACAATAACTCAATCCTATTTCGTGCGATCCCGGCAACCCGTACTTCATAGTTGTAATATCGTATGAATAACTAAGATTAAACTCTCTGAATTTAACTCCTACCATTACTCCTATTGACTCTAAGAATCTATAACTCACGCCACCATAGAATCTATCTTTGTACCTAACGCTGGCAGAAACAATATATTGCGTCGTTGCCAAATTACTTTGAATCATAAATCCGGGATCAATTTCAAAATCCTGATTAGAGAGCAAAAACCGGTATAACCCTGTCAGGTAAAAAGTCCGGTCAGTTTGATAACGAATTCCTGCACCTTTCGATGTACTTAAATCTTTTCCTTTTGATTCCAACAGGTTAACTACTGAAACGCCAAAATAATAATCCGGTGATTTTAAGAACAACCCAAGGTTACCATCAAAAATCATCGAACCCATTTCTGAAGTAAGTAAAATAGGGTCGCCCTGTTGCTCAGGCTTAAATTTTGAAAAATCAATACTTCTGTTTATTAAGCTTACTCCCAACCCAATTCCCAAATCTGCAAACGAAAGGGAAGTATGATACGAATAAGATAAATTAACGCCGACATTTTTCTCAAAACCCAATTTATCCTGAATGATTGTGCCTCCGATACCACCATGCAATACTTTCATGGGTGAATTTATTGCAATCAAATATGTTTCAGGAGCCACTTTATTACCATCGGCATCTTTAAAACCTGACCATTGCTGTCTCATTAGCCCGTTAATACACACCCCGTCTCCCATTCCAACGGCACCCGGATTAGTATAAATCGTAGCGCTTTGATATTGTGTAAAAGTAGGAAGCTGCTGTCCCTGAACTAATGACAAAGTAGCAATAAACAAACTGATGCTAATGTAAAAATGTTTAAACCTCAATCTTTTTTTATTTTTATTCTTTCTTCTATAAACGAACGCTAAAGTATAAAAATTATGTTATGCCGAAGCTTTTTTTATTCGACATTGCACAAATGACATCTCAATACATAGGTTCGTTGCAAATGATTAGCAAATTTTTAACAATTCAAGACAATTTATATTTTTCTAAAATAACATATTCCGGGCCTGAAGGATGCAAAATGCTTTCATAAAGGATGAATTCTTCAATCCTGACAGTTTGAAATAGAACCAGTTGAAATTCACTGATTATTTCCTGAAGCATTTTTTTATCCTGAATGAACTTTATCCTTCCCAATGTAAGGTGTGGTACAAAATTTTGTCTGTCAGATGGAAATCCTGCCTTTTCAAGTTCATTGCGAACGGTATTTCCAAAAGCTTTTAGTTGCATACTATTTTCAACATTCGCCCGAATAATACGCGGGCGATACGAACTTCCAAAAATTCCAAACCCCTTCAAGTCGAAACTAAAACTTGGGGAGGAAGCAGCAACTTTCTTTAATACATTAGCTATTGTATTAACATCCTCCTCGGGAGTCTCCCCCAAAAATTTCAGCGTTAAATGAAAAAGGTTTACATCTACCCATTTAATTTTCCCGGCATGACAACGCCTGCGGATTTCATTATAAACCCTCAACAACTCCTTGTTAGGATTAATTTTAATGGCTACAAAAAGTCGTTTCATAAAAAGGCAATTGGTTTGACCAACAAAAATGCATAAATACCGATAATAATCCTTAAATTTTTTAATTGTTTACAAAAACAAAATGTTTTATCTTTGCACCCGCAAAATAAAAATTGCAGATGGGGGATTAGCTCAGTTGGCTAGAGCGTTTGACTGGCAGTCAAGAGGTCATCGGTTCGATTCCGATATTCTCCACAAAAAAGAGAGATGCGTTACATCTCTCTTTTTTTATTTCTCTGAATGAAAATAATCAAAAATCACCTTGGCTTTGGCTTTACCAATCACTTCGGCAAGCTGACTCTCATCGGCTTCTTTTACTTTCTTTACCGACTTAAACTTTCGCAACAGTTTTTGAGCAGTAGTAAAACCTACTCCTTCGATGGACGTAAGCTCTGATTTCAGGGTTCCTTTATCACGCTTACTTCTATGGTGAGTAATACCAAACCGATGAGCCTCATCACGCAGCTGCTGGATGATTTTCAATGTTTCGGAGGTCTTATCAAGGTACAGTGGAACCGGGTCGTTGGGATAGTAAAGCTCTTCCAGTTTTTTGGCTATTCCTATGATTTTTATTTTACCGAAAAGACCAAGCTTCTTTAAACTCTTTACTGCTGCCGAAAGCTGTCCTTTACCTCCATCTACAACAATCAATTGTGGTAATGGTTTTTCCTCTTTAAGCAATCTGCCGTAGCGGCGTTCAATAATCTCCTCCATGGAGGCAAAGTCGTCGGGACCTTCAACCGTTTTTATGTTATAGTGCCGATACTCCTTTTTATTGGGTTTACCCTTTACAAACTGAACCATGGCTGCTACCGGATAATCTCCCTGGAAGTTTGAGTTATCGAAACATTCTATCACTTCCGGAATATTCTCCATGCGCAAATCCTTTTTCATGGTTTCCATAATCCGGCGCGAGTGACGGTCGGGGTCAACCAGTTCTCGTTGCTTGTTTCGCTCCATCCGGTAAAACATAGCATTACGCAGGCTTAAATCAAGTAATTGCTTTTTATCACCCCGTAGCGGAATGGTAAACTGAACCTTCTCCAACGCAACTCCCGGATGAAACGGAACAATAATTTCATTGGCCTTACTTTCGAAACGCTGACGGAAATCGGCCAGTGTTAATGCCAACACCTCCTCTTTGGTTTCATCCAGCTTCTTTTTAACCTCAACAGTATGAGCCTGAACAATGGCTCCGTTAACCACCTTAAGCCAGTTAACCCAGGCAAGTTCGGGTTCATCCATAATAGAAATCACATCTACATTATTAATTTTAGGATTTACGATAGTCGATCTACTCTTATAGTTCTCAAGAATATCAATTTTCTCCTTAATCATCTGCGCCTGCTCAAATTCCATCTGCCCGGCAAATGCATGCATCCGCTCCTTTAACTCCCTGATAATTTCAATCACATTACCTTTTATAATAGAGCGCACATGATCTATCGAATTGTTATAATCCTCTTCCGACTGTTTTCCCACGCATGGAGCCAGACAATTGCCAATATGATACTCAAGGCAAACCTTAAACTTACCTTTTTCAATATTTTTCTGACTAAGATTAAGTTTACATGTACGCAAAGGATATAGTTGTTTGACAATATCCAGCAAAGTGCGCATCATTTTTACCGAAGTGTAAGGACCGTAATATTCCGAACCATCTTTTTGAGGATTACGTGTTGAAAATACTCGCGGGAAAGGTTCTTTCTTTATGCAAATCCAGGGGAAACTTTTGTCATCCTTCAGCTGGATGTTGTAGCGGGGCTGGTATTTCTTAATAAGGTTATTTTCCAGTAGCAGCGCATCCGATTCACTATCGGTAATCACAAACTTAATATCCGCAATTTTACGAACC
>Ga0256913_10001592_pt1 | contig 11665 bp, 6 predicted proteins | sample Axial_MatmetaG_FD_185970 | JGI IMG/M metagenome (GOLD analysis project Ga0256913, IMG submission 185970) | Deep-sea worm associated microbial mat communities from Axial Seamount, Juan de Fuca Ridge, Pacific Ocean - Axial_Mat | ecosystem: Environmental > Aquatic > Marine > Oceanic > Microbial...
AGCACCAATTGATATTCCTGTCATTGCAACTTTATTTTTCAGGGCACTCATAACATTCCTCCAATGACCCGATAATGTAAACATAAACGTAAAACCGATTATGCCGGCAATTACCCTGATCTGAGTTGCCATGAACGCATCCTGGTCGCCCATTCCCAGTTTACTCAGCACCAGGCCCAACCCTTGCCCCAAAGCTCCTCCCAAAGCTAACAGTATACCTTTTACAGGATAGTTCATCATTTTAACTTTATGTCCGGAAGGACGATTAAGGATAACCAATGCTATTCCTGCCAGTGTCACCAAAATTCCAAGAACATTGTACAATGTTAATTTCTCGCCTAATATCATCCATCCGAACAAACCGGCAAACACAGGAGCCAGCGACATCATAAGCATTGATATCCTTGCACCTACCACAACAAATGCCTGAAATAGCATCAGATCACCAATAACAAACCCCACCAGGCCGGATAGTAATAACCACATCCAACTTTCAAAAGAAAAACCGGCAGGAAAAAATTGATGGTAATTAATCCTGACCAGCAAACTAAGAAATACAAATGCCAGTACCAGTCTTATAAAATTCACAGAGAGTGAACCGACTTTTTTCCCCGCAAATTCAAAGGCTAATGATGTAAAAGTCCAACAGACAGCAGTAAGCAAAGCTGTAAACTCCCCGATATGAGATGATATAAAACCGCTCATGTTAAATAATCAATAATCAAAAGATGCAAAAAAAGCCGCGAAAGTGCATCAAAGGAATAAAAAATAAAGATATTTGCAGTCGTTTTGCAGGAAATTATATATTTTATCGACTAAACATTACAACCATAAATATCTGAATAATAATGAGCAGAAAGATCAGAGCTTCTATAATTATAATTTTATTAATAGCCGTTGGAGTTTTTATGTTCAAATGGCTAAGCACTTTCAAAAAGAATCCTCAAATAAAAACCCCTCCGGCAATCACAAGATACGTAAAAGCAAGTCCGGTAAAATATGGTGATCTTCCGGGAATAATCCAGACATCAGGCCGGCTTAGGGCATTTGATGAGATAAACATCAGCTCAGAGGTTGGAGGAAGACTTGAAGACGGTGACAGGCTTTTCAAACCCGGACAATATTTCAAAAAAGGAGAACTGATAGCAAGGGTCATCAACGATGAGTTCACATTTCAGCTAAAAGCGCAGAAAAGTAATTTCCTTAAATCGATCGCCAACATACTTCCTGATATGAAGATCGACTATCCGGAATCATATCCTAAATGGATGGCATTTTTTGAGGATATTGACATTAATGAACCGCTGCCCGATCTTCCTGAAACAGCATCATCAAAAGAGAGGATTTTTCTTGCCACAAAAAACATTCTGAATGAATATTACTCTATTAAAAGTAATGAAATAAGATTTTTAAAATACTTTATTCATGCACCATTCGACGGAACACTAAAGGAGGTAGCCATTCAGACCGGATCGGTAGTTAATCCAGGAGCCCGACTGGCTGTGTTCACACGCAATGACCTTTACGAGCTGGAAGTTCCCGTACGGGCCATCAATGCCCCACTGATCAGGAAGAACACAAAAGCCAGGATAATTAATGAATCAGGAGAAGAAGGGCAGGGATATATTACACGTATAGGAGATGTGATCAATCCTGCAACAAATACCATTAATGTTTATGTTGCCGTAAGAAACAGTAATCAGTTCCCGTTATTCGACGGGATGTATCTTGACGTGATCCTGTATGGCAATAATGTTCCCAATGTTATGGAAATGCCCCGTAATGCCGTTTATAATGGCAGCGAGGTTTATGTCATTGAAGATCAAAAGCTTGTTAAAAAATCCATAAATATCCTGAAATTGAACAACGAAACACTTTACTTCAATGGTCTGAAACCGGGCGAAATGCTGGTAACCGAATCGATAACGGGAATTACCGGAAATGCTAAGTTCAAACCTCTTAATGAGAAGTGATAAATTCCCGAATAATTGATCAGGCAGTTCAACTATTTAACAATACAACAGTTCAACAATACGATAGATGCGAAAAATAATAGAGACCTTTGTAAAATATCCGTTTTATGCCAACCTGTTGGTTATCGTCATATTGGGAGCAGGCGCTGCCAGTTTTCTCTCAATGAAAAAATCATTCTTCCCCGAAAGAAAGTCAAGGTTCATCACAGTTTCAGTTGCATACCCGGGAGCATCGCCAAAAGAAATGGAAGAAGGTATTACCGTCCGTATCGAAGAGGCTATCCGCGGGATCCCCGGCATTAAAGAGATAAACTCCACCTCTTCGGAAAATGTCAGTCGTGTATCGATAGAAACCACAGGTGAATACGATATCGATCTCACTCTTCAGGAAGTGAAAAATGCCATCGACGGAATTACCAGTATGCCAACGGGGGCTGAACGTCCCATTGTTTTCAAACAACGCTCCATCACCCCTGCCCTTCGTCTCGGACTTGCAGGCTCGGCTGACCTGATGACCCTGAAGGAGATGGCATATCATATCGAAGATGATTTCATGGCATCAGGACTGATAAGTCAGATCAACATAAGCGGCTTTCCCGCGACAGAAATATCAGTCGAAATACCTGAAGAGAACCTTCTTCGTTACGGCCTGACCCTGAACGATATCAGCAGAGCTATCTCAAGTGCAAACAGGGACTTGTCGGGTGGAGAGATACGAAACGAGGATTACATGGTTATCATAAGGGTAAGGAACAGGTCGGTAAATCCTAATGATATATCCAACATTGTTGTCAGAGGGGAAAAAGGTGGCAGTCTTGTAAGGGTTGGAGATATAGGTAAAGTAAAAATACAGTTTCAGGATGTTCCCAATTTCACACTGCTTAACGGAGAGCCTGCGATAAGTATTTCGATAAATAAACTGATAAGCGAAGACCTGGAAAAAATATCGGTCTTTGTAAACAAGTATGTTAAAGAGTTCAATCAAAAATACAATAATGCCGAACTGTTCATCACGTTCGATTATTCCAATATGCTGCATTCAAGATTGGATCTGCTATACACAAACGGGCTCTTCGGGCTTATACTTGTGATCATTATTCTTGCAATATTCCTGAGCTTCCGCCTTTCATTATGGGTAGCATGGGGTATTCCGTCAGCCTTTCTGGCAATGTTCGTTGTTGCCAACATGTACGGTATTACCATCAACATGATCTCGCTGTTTGGCATGATACTGGTTGTGGGTATTCTTGTGGATGACGGTATCGTAATTGCCGAGAACATCTTTTCCCATTTCGAAAAAGGCAAATCGCCGATGAAATCAGCCGTTGATGGAACTATGGAAGTGATGCCGGCTGTAATAACTTCAGTACTTACTACCATTATTGCCTTTTCTCCCCTGTTGTTCATACAGGGACGAATGGAGATGATGTTTGAAATGGCATTTGTGGTAATATTCAGTCTGACCTTCTCACTCTTAGAAGCATTCTTTGTTCTGCCTGCACACATCGGAACCCCTCATATACTGAAACGCTCTACCGATGCAGTAAATTTCGGGAACAGAGTAAGGAACAAACTTGAGTACCTGGTCGCATATACCCGTGACAAACTTTACGGCGCTTTGTTAAAAAAGGTCATCCGATACCGTTACATTGTTCTTTTTATTCCTTTGACCCTGACTTTAATTACTATTGGGTTGTTCCGGGGAGGATTTATCAGATCGACCTTTTTTCCGAACATCCCACCCGACAATTTTGATGTAAATATTGCATTCACACCGGGTGAAGGTGAAAAGCAAACACTTGATGCCCTGTATGATTTTGAGAAAAAAGTATGGCAGGTAAACGATGAACTGAAAGAAGAGTATAACGACACCTCCGATTATATAATCTATACATTTCTTTCGTTGGGAAGTGCGTTCAATGGTGAAGAGAGAGGATCACATGCAGGACATATATCCGTTCTTCTGCGTAACCTTGAAGGAAGTCCGGTATCGTCTTTTGATATTGCCAACAGAGTGAGAAAAAAAATAGGCAAAGTACCTGAAGCTGATAAGATATCGGTAGCAGGACGCAGCCACTGGGGTGCTCCTATCTCGATAAGTTTGATGGGAACTAACCTGAAGGAGCTTTCTGCAGCCCGTGATATGCTAATGAAAGATATAAAGGAAATGCCGGCAATTACCGAAGTGAAAGATAACAACCCTCTTGGAGCCCAGGAGGTCAGGCTCAAACTGAAACCAAAGGCATATTTTCTCGGGCTGGATGACTTTACAGTACTGAACCAGGTAAGAAATGGATTTTTCGGCTCACAATCCCAAAGATTACAGCACGGTAAAGATGAGTTAAGAGTGTGGGTACGTTACCCTCGATCTGACCGTGAAGAACTTGGACAACTGGAACGAATGAAGATAAAAACCCCGAAAGGGGAATATCCGCTTGCCGAGATCGCAGACTTCCATATCGAACGGGGACCGGTAAACATACACAGATACAACATGAAGCGCGAAATACGTATCGAAGCCGATGTTGTAAACCCGGATGAACCCATACCTCCGCTATTGGAATATATCGAGTCAGACATTTTGCCTAAGGTCAAAGCACACTATCCCGGTGTAAGATTCCTGTATCAGGGACAACAGAAAAATGCTGCCGAGAGCCAGAGCTCAATGATGCATTATTTCATTCCTGCATTTATTCTGATGACCATAGTAATAATGGTACATTTCAGGTCATTCGGACAAGGATTAATCATTCTGTCGATGATCCCGCTTGCATACCTCGGTGCAATATGGGGCCATATATTCCACGGGATACCTTTATCAATACTCAGTGCTTTCGGTATGGTTGCTCTTTCCGGGGTAACGGTGAACGATGCTGTGGTATTCCTGCAGAAATATAACCGTCTGCTTGCCAATGACAATCTTAAAGTGAAAGAAGCGGTTTTTCAGGCAGGCATTGCCCGTTTCCGCCCCATAGTACTAACAACACTTACAACAACCATAGGACTATTCCCGATAATCTTTGAAAAGAGCCGTCAGGCACAGTTCCTGATTCCCATGGCAATGGCACTGGCATACGGAGTATTCTTCGGAACGATCTTCATATTGACAGTTTTCCCTGTTACCATATTGTTCTTAAACGACATAAGAGTGTGGACTAAATATCTGATCACAGGTAAAAAACCTATACCTGAAGAGGTAGAGAAAGCAAATATTTATAAAAAAAGAAAGATTGAATAAAATACAGAACGTTTTTATAGAAGGAACGTACGGCCGTACGTTCCTTCTATAAATCAACGGCCGTACGTTCCTTCTATAAATCAACGGCCGTACGTTCCTACTATAAATTAATTATTAACCATAATTTTGATATGAAACCTACATACATATTTCTTATATTTTTAATGATGATGCAGGTATTCTCAAATGTATCAGCCCAGCAACAGACCATTACATTACAGGATGCCATTAGCATCGGTCTAAAGAACAATTACGGAATCAGGATTGAAAAGAGCAATGTTGAGATCGCAAGAAAACAGAATAGCTGGCAGTATGCGGGTGCTTATCCATCACTTAATTTCGGTCTCGGTTTCAATAACTCATTCAACGAAAGAAACAACACTTACAACGAGACAGCACTTGTACAGCCATCTTTACGGATGAACTGGATATTGTTCAACGGGTTTGCAGTAAGGATAACAAAAAGCCGGTTCGGACTGCTGGAAAAACTGTCGGAAGGAAATTCTGTTCTCGTAATTGAAAACACTATACAGGCAATAATCCTCGGATATTACAAAATTGTACTTGAAAAAGAGAACCTGAATGTAATGAAAGAGGTTATGGATCTGTCGAAAGACCGGTACGATTACATTCAAAACAGAAAAAATATCGGAGCAGGAACTACCTACGAACTGTTACAGGCAAAGAATGCCTGGCTTACCGATAAATCAAACTATCTGAACCAGCAAATGCTATATCGTGCCGCAATGCGTGAACTCGGATATCTGTTAGGTATGAAAGATGCTACCGAATTTGCTCCTGCCGACACTCTCGCTCCGGTAATGAACAATTATGCTCTTTCTGACCTGAAGAACAAGATGGAATCAAACAACAGAACTCTGAAAAATCAATATGTCAACCTTGCTTTACTGGAAAAAAACATTGCTTTAGAGAAAAGCGCCCGCTACCCTGCCCTTTCATTTTCGGGAGGAGGAAATTACAATGTTTATCCGGAAAAGATGAATGATAATTACGACAACCTTCAGTCGATCAATAAAAAGTTCTCTTTTTATGCCAACTTCGTGATCTCCATGAACATTTACAACGGAAACAGGGTACATACTAACATTAAAATAGCCGAGATGGAAAAAGAGATAGGTGATATCAGACTTGAAGATATGGAACATACGCTAAACAACCGGCTGCTCAATATGTACGATCTGTTCGAAGTCAGAAAGGAACTTGCTGTAGTTGCCCACGAAAACCTTGAAACAGCAAAACTTAACCTCGAGATTAGTACGGAAAAATACAAGAACGGAACCATCAATTCCTTCAATTTCCGCGATGTTCAACGGGGATATCTGCAAACAGCATTGTATGAACTTTCAGCTGTGTATCAACTGATAGCAAGCCATGTTGACCTGATCCGGCTTACCGGAGGAATAATTACAGAGTATGATAATAAATAACCCACTTCTATTTCAATCGTTTCAATGCTTTTTCGGCTAAATTACCAATATACTCATAATATTTATCCTTATACAATTTAACCGACTTCTTATAATACATTACTGCAGTATTTTTATCCCCCTCTACTTCATATATTTTACCTAAATAACATGCAGCCTCACAAGAAAAATAATACTCTTCATCTTGTCCCATATTTAAAACCTTTTTAAAACAAGTAATAGCTTTTACCTTTTCATTTTTCAAGTAGTAGTACCTTCCTTTTAAAAAAAAGTATTCCAACTGATATGGCAATTCATTTCGCGATTCTTTTTCATAGTTCTGAATAACCTTTTCAAATCGTCTTATATATCTACCGTCAAGTAGAAGACGAGATTTCACAAGCAGTATTTCAGGCTCATAATCAAGCGATGCATCGTAAAGAGCTTCCCTGTCACGTTCATTTATATCAGAACCTTTTTCTCTGACAATCCTACAAAGCTCATTATATTTCTTTTTGTCTCCTTTTAGAAGAAACGAAACAGCTAAATTATATGTCATTTCCTTAAAATACTCTTCCTTTTTAAGATTCTCCAAATACTTCTTGATAAAATAACCCGAATTTTGGTCAAGTTTACGTAATAAAACTTTTCCCATCATATAATTATATATTAATTCAGCATATTGACTATTTTCATAATGCAGTTCTGACAAAGTCATTAAAGATTGTTCATTTCTTCCGGTTCTGTATTCTATATTTGCTTTGAAATATTTTGGCAAGAACAAATCACCAATACCTTCTTTATCAAATGACTGAGTAAATTCATATACCATTTCCGGTGTTTTATTAATTTTTGCAGCAAACAATATAAATAATGCTGATTCGGCATTTATCCCTTTTAAACTTTTTTGCATTTCATACACTGATTTAAGTGTTTTCATTCCATAGTAAAAATCAGATGAGACTCCAAATACAGCAATTGCACTCCTGATGAACGGTGGCAAATTTGATAATGAACTATTAAAGAAGCCATCGAGCTTTAATGACGGTAAAAAATCAGGATATTGATCTAAATTGTGATATACCTCCCTGTAGCCTGAATACCCTTTTCTGATACCTCCAAAAACAGAACCGTGAATTACCCTAAAATAACAAACCTGAATATCCATCTCCGATTTACACATAAGATAATATGGCGAATCTATATATTTATCATCCATAACATTTCGCAATGTTTCATAATCTTCCAGGAAATCCTCATAATCATCCTCATCAGAATTAATGAAAAGAACATAAGCATCACACGTCTGTTTTAGATACAAAGCATAATAATTTGCAGGATTATTTTCAAGCTCTTTATCTAATAACCTTTTTGCTTCTTTAATTCTCAAATCCATTAGTAATAACCACGCTTCTTTACAATTCTCATCAACCTGGTATTGTCCAAACGCATAGTTTAATGACAAAAGCATCGTAAATAAAAGTGCCGATATTCTAATCACTCGTATAAGTCTAAATGATTGTATCAAAAAAAAACTTTCCATATATTACTAAAAATACAAATCCCACAACTTTCTATCGGTCAAGAATATTACCAATATCAAATCAGGTTTTCAAATGAAGCAAAGATAATTTTTTAAAACTGTATAAGTAAGATTTAAACATTATTTTTGTACTTTCGTAGTCTAATAGTCTAGACTTACAGGATATAATATTCTAAAAACAGTGAACTAATCGAACATATTATTAACCCACAACCCAAATATTATGATTATAGTTATTGCAGTTGACACATACAATAATGCTAACGGAGGAACTATTGCAACCAAACGTTTAGTTGAAGAACTACGCCGAAGAGGCCACGAAGTAAGAATAATAGCAGCCTTACATGAAGACCCGTCGGATCCCCATTTTTATGAAATACCGGGCTTTATACTTCCCGGTGCCGAAAATGCTTTGGAGAAAATGGTTTTTAAATTTGGAAAGAATGATAAAAAAACTTTCGAAAAAGCGATAAAGGGGGCTGATATAGTTCAGGTTCAATTTCCTCTTTTAATGGCCAAAGGAGTTGTTAAAACAGCTAAAAGATTGGGAGTACCTGTTATTGGTGCTTTTCATGTTCAACCACAAAATATCATGGTTGCAATGGGAAAAAAAAGTAAAATAGTTGAAAAACTTATATGGTTTTCATTCAAATACTTTTTATTTAACAGAGTTGATACAATAATAAGTCCTTCGAAATTTGCATCCCAACTTTTAATATCAGAAGGAATTAAAGCAAACCATAAATATATATCAAACGGAATACCTGTTGAATATACTCCCCAAAATTATAAAAGGCCTGAATGGTTTAAAGATAACATGGTATTACTATCAGTTGGAAGACATGCAGATGAGAAGAGACAGAAATTACTAATACAAGGCGTAAAACATTCAAAATACAAAGATAAGATTCAACTTATTCTGGCCGGCAAAGGTGAAGATACAGAAAAGTTAAAGAAAATGGGAGAAGAACTACCTGTCAAGCCATATATTGATTTTATAAGTGACGAGGATAAACTTAAGTTTTTAAATACAGCCGACATGTATGTTCACGGTTCGATAATTGAACTTGAAAGTTTATCTACATCTGAAGCTATCGGTTGTGGTTTGCCAAGTTTAATAAGTAATTCTACCCTTTCTGCTGCATCTCAGTTTGCACTAGATGAAAGGTTTATTTTTGAAGCCGACAACATTTATGACCTGGCACATAAGATCGATTACTGGTATGAACATATTGATGAACTCAGAAGTCAGGAACTCAAAAACGATATATTAAAACTAGCCGAAACATACAGATTTGAAGGAGCAGTTAATCAATACGAATTATTATATGAAAGCATTATAAATCAGCAAAACGTAGTTAACGAGCCTGTTCTCAATCCGGTTTATGTTGTAAATGAAAAAAAAATATAAAGTTTGTAAAACTTTTATCAGAAGTAAAAGAACATGAATAAAAATAAAGTTAGAAAACAACAGATTCCCATGCCTGTTGTTTATCCAATAACCATAAAAACAAATTATAAATATATAAGGACAGATTTACTGTACAGATTTTATTCTGCTATTGCTTCCTTTATTTTTGTTTCTATAATCGGATACCTGTTTTTTAGCATAATAGGCAAACACAAGATATATGGTCGAGAAAAGATCAAAGAATTCAAAAAAAAAGGTTTCATAACTGTTGCCAATCATTGCCATATTTTTGATACTATTTTAACCGGTAAAGTTTTTTATCCTCGTCTGGCATGGTATGCTTCTGTACAAAGAAATTTTGAAGCTCCCTATTATCGTAAAATGTTTCGCATGCTTCGTGGTTTCCCGATACCAGATGGCATAATGGGTTTAAGAAAAATCATAAAGCCTGTTACAACAGCAGTTAATGATGGAAAAATAGTTCATTTTTTTCCAGAAGCGGAATTATGGCATCTTTATCAAGGGATTGATTATTTTCAACGAGGGTCTTTTTATCTTGCTCATATTGCCAATTGCCCGGTAATACCAATAATTCATCTGTTCAAACCAAGAACTTTTTTCGGCAAACAAATCTCAAAGAATGTATTAACAATTAAGACAATAGTAGGCGACCCGATATACCCGGGTGTGCCGAAAAAAGAAGGAGAACCAATTAACATGAATTCGGTAACTGACATGTGTGACAAAGTACAAAAATGGATGAAAGATGAAATGTCAAAATATCACAATATAAAATAATCTTCATCATACCTTATAGTACTTTACTGACATTCCTCTCATCTTTTTTGAGAGAATGCTTAAGAAGAAAATATCCTGTAATACCTGCCAGTAATGATCCTATAAAGATACCTATTTTAGCCTGATTAAGCAGATCATCCTGATAAGCCAGCCCTGCAATAAATATAGACATTGTAAAACCTATACCACCCAAAATACCAACTCCTGCAAATGACATCCAGGATGTTTTTTGAGGTTTAACAGCAAGTTTAAATTTAACAGCAAGCCATGAAAAGAAAGTGATCCCTATGGTTTTACCGGCAATAAGACTAAATGCTATTGCAAATGAAATTGTTGTAAATACAACCTCTCCATTCTTACCATAAAGAGTCAGTCCTGCATTAGCCAAAGCGAACAAAGGCAGAATTATCAGATTTACAAAACCATGAAACTGGTTTTCCATGTACTGAAGTGGACTTTGAACTTCTCTAACGGAATACTCTATTTCATTTATCACCGATAACTGTTCATGATTGAGTATTATCTTATTTTCCTTTTTCGATAAATTATAAAACTTAAAAAGAATATGTTTTATGTCATTTATAAAATCCCCGGCACTCACCTTTGGTCTGGCCGGTATTGTAAAAGCCACAAGCACTCCGGCAATGGTGGCATGAAGCCCTGTTCCCGCACCGTCAACACCCGACATCAGGAAAAAATACCAGACAATGAAACCAACAAAAGTGTAAAGTCTCAGGTCCTGTATCTTCATTCTGTTGGCAATAACAAGTATCCCTAATAATCCTGCTGCGATGGCCAATGCTGTCCAGTTAAGTTTTCCTCCGTAAAAAATAGCGATAACCAAAACAGCTCCAAGGTCATCGACAATAGCAAGGGCAGTAAGAAAAACCTTTAAGCTCAACGGGACCTTTTTTCCCAATATCGCAAGGACACCAAGTGAAAATGCAATATCGGTTGCCATTGGTATCCCCCAACCTTGTGATGCTTCACCTTCAAGACCGAACATTTCAAACATAATGACAGGAACAATCATTCCTCCTATTGCCGCAATTATCGGGAAACTTGCCTGACGAAAGGAGCTCAGTTCTCCTGCCAGAAATTCACGTTTTATCTCCAGGCCTACAACAAAAAAGAATATCGCCATCAACCCGTCGTTAATCCAATGAAGCATGCTCATCTTTATAAAAAAGATCTTTGCATCAACAGAAAAATAGGAGTGCCATACCATATCGTATGACTTATGATCGATATTGGCCCATGTTACGGCAAATATTG
>Ga0256913_10001593_pt1 | contig 11665 bp, 5 predicted proteins | sample Axial_MatmetaG_FD_185970 | JGI IMG/M metagenome (GOLD analysis project Ga0256913, IMG submission 185970) | Deep-sea worm associated microbial mat communities from Axial Seamount, Juan de Fuca Ridge, Pacific Ocean - Axial_Mat | ecosystem: Environmental > Aquatic > Marine > Oceanic > Microbial...
CCGATATCGATGCAATAAATGAGCGGAAAATTGTAAACACAATTCATTCGATAACAAACAATAAAGGATTACTCTTTATCACGCATCGTCTTGTTGATATGGAAAAATTCGATTCCATCTATCTATTAGAAAAAGGGGAAATAGTCGTTTCCGGTAAACACGTTGATTTATTGAATATTTCGAGTGAATATCGAAAATATTTTTTATAGATAAAATTTAATGAAAGATTAGAAGCTACCTACCTATAAAACCGATGACAATTGCAGCAAGAAGTAAAGATAAAAAGGAATGAAAATGATATTTCGTTGAACTAATGACCGTTAAAGCAATGATAGTAATAAGTGCTAAAAGGATAAACATATATTACCTGTAATTATCTCAATTTGATACTTTACTTCTTGATAAACAAGAATTTTTCGTTCTTTTTTTTGATGGAATAATCTATTCTTTCCATTTTTGACAGAGCAATGATGCGTACAAAATTAAGAAAGATAGCTTTGAAATACTAATTTGACTTGAAAATGCTGGTAAGGGTAATTATTTTTGAAATAATTATTAATTATGGATATTTATTCAAATGAAAATTTTTTATTCTAAAATATTTTCATTTTTTTTTGCAAATTTCTATTTGTTATACTATCTTTAACAATTCCAAATATGGACTAATAAAATGATAATTCATTTCATACTAAAAACAAACAAGGGACGCTCTCTATGAGAAAATTTTTACTATTGTCTCTAATCTTTTCATTTACCATTCTAACAATTCAAATATTTGCCGGCAGCACGGGTAAAATTGCTGGAACGGTTAAAGATAAAGAGACCGGAGAACCTTTGCCATTTGCTAATGTATTTATTGATGGTACTTCTATGGGTGCTGCAACAGATATAGATGGTAATTTTACTATCTTAAATGTTCCTCCGGGTATATACTCGATTACAGCCTCTGTTGTAGGGTACCAAAAAATGACTATCACTAATACACGAGTGAATGTAGATTTTACAACACGTATTGAATTTGAACTGAGCAGTGGTTCGGTTCAGATGGAAGCTGTTGTTGTACAAGGTGTAAGAGATCCTCTTATCAGACAAGATCTTACAAATCCTGTTGTTGCCATTAACGCTGAAACAATTCAGGAATTACCTGTTGACCAGATAAGTGATGTAATTAAATTACAAGCTGGTGTTACAGTAGGCGATGATGGTGATATTCACATGCGTGGTGGTTTCGGTAACGAAACATCATATACACTTAACGGTGTTTCCCTGAATGACCCTTATAATAATAGGAAGTCTATTGGACTGGCAACAAACGCTGTGCAAGAGGTTTCCGTATCAAGTGGTACTTTCAGTGCTGAATATGGAAATGCGCTTAGTGGTCTTGTAAATTACGTAACCAAGGAAGGCGGGAACAAATTCTCATTCAGTTTAAGGGGCTATGCTGGTGATTATCTAACTAACAGAGATGAGCTTTTTCCTAACATCAACGACTTTGACCCTCTGAACAGAGGTAGATTAGAAGCTACTTTAGGTGGTCCGCTAATTTTCAAACCTCTTAAATTCTTTGTGTCTGGCGTTTATGAAAATTATGGCGGTTTATATTCTGGTCAGAGACTTTATAATCCAACAGATTCTTATTTAAGTCGTGAAGCTTTTATGTCAGGTACTGATTCTCTGGGTCGTCCACTTGATCCAAGATATGGAAACGCCGGTGATCCTTATTGGTTTAATCCTTATAGTAATGATACTACTGGCTTACCAACTGGTGATGGTGCTTGGGTTGCAATGAATCCTTCGAATAGTTTGAACTTACAAGGTAATGTGATTTTAAACATAAGCAGTTTAATGAGGGTACGTTACGAAGCTGTTTATAATAATGGTGAGTGGCAGACATATAATCGACTTTGGAAATTTAATCCTGATGGAAGAGGAACAAATTACCAAGATGGTTTAGTTCAAACTCTTTCGTTTACTCATACCGTAAGCCAAAATGTTTTCTATACTTTAAAAGGGTCATATGGTTATAACCAAGTAAAACATTATTTATATGAAGACGTAAATGATCCACGATATCTTCCAACGTTGTACCAATTAGGTATTAGTAATACTGGATATCTTGCTGGTGGAACAGATAATTATCGCAGTGATAGAAAGACAACTACTATTACCGTAAAAGGTGATCTTGTTGCACAGCTTGGTACTCATGAAGTTAAGTTTGGTTTTGAAGGAAGAACTCATGAACTACTTTATGAAAGCTACAATGTTGAAATTCTTAATGCTGACGGATCAAAAATCAACAACTCTGATCTATTATATCCGACACAAGGATTAATCAGAAGAAAACCAACATCAATGGCATTATATACTAATTATGATAAAAAGCCGGTAGATGCAGCCGTTTACGTCGTTGACAAAATGGAATTAGTAAAAAGTTTTATTTTGAATGTTGGTTTACGATATGAATACTTCGATCCGAAATCACAGTATAATTCAGATCTATCATCTGACTTAGAGGAATTGAGAGATGGAGTTATGCATAAACATCTTAAAGATGCTACTGCAAAGCATTACTTATCACCAAGATTATCAATTTCTTACCCAATTACTGCTGAATCAGTAATACGTTTTTCATACGGGCATTTTTATCAGAATGGTAGTTTGTCTTCGTTATATAGAAATCCTAATTTCTTTGTGGCGAATGTTGGTAGTACTCCTACTTTTGGTAATCCTAATGTAAACATGCAGCGTTCAGTACAATATGAGTTGGGATTACAGCAACAATTAGCCCCTAATCTAAAATTAGAATTGACTGGATATTATAAAGACGTTAGAGATTATATATTTTTCCAAACTGTTTATACTGACTGGGGAAGACAATATAGGGTATTAACAAACTTAGCATATTCAAATGTTCGTGGTATCTCTTTTAGACTTGAAAGAAGAAGAGCACCTGGAGATATGTTTTATGCTACATTAGACTATACATTCCAAATTGCAGAAGGAAATAGGACACAACCAACTAATGAAATATTCTTTAGTGAAAAAGCAGGTAAACAATCTGAAACTTATTTAGTCCCAATGAGTTTTGATAGAACTCATGTACTTAATATTAGTTTTGGTTTATACCAACCGGATGATTGGACACTAGGTTTAATTTATAATTTACAATCGGGTACACCTTATACACCTGCTTACCCGTCTCAAATTGTTCCGATTACTTTTACTCAAAATTCTGATAATCAATTGATGCAGAATAATTTGAATTTCAAGTTTGAAAAATTCTTCAAAGTTGGTGATTTCAAATGGTCTGTTTTCTTGTGGGTACAGAATCTGTTAGATACTCAAAACGAACGTACTGTATATAGCAGTACTGGTAGAGCACTTAGCTCTGTTGAAGAAACAACTAACGCTAATGCTTTTAGGAATATTGAAAACAGAATTGAAAGAGGCGATCCGGGATTATTTGGAATGAGAGAAATTGATGGTTATTATTCATTAAGACCTGAAAGGGTAAGCGCACCGAGAGAAATTAGACTCGGATTTACCCTACTCTTTAATTGAGATTAAAATATAGAGGTATTATAAATATGAAACGTTTAACAATATTATTGATGTTTTTAACTATTCTTCCAATGTCCTTGACTAATATGTTAGCTCAAGAATATGATGAGTATGGGAATATCAATATTAAAGGTTTATCAGAAGAAGATATGGTAAGGCTTTTCGGAGATCAGTTTAACCGAAAGTTTTTCAAAGTAAATGGTGAAAAAAGAGTGATAAAAAAATCCATTATTAATGGTAATAATATCACTACTATTCTTTATAACTATGGATCTATCTGTAAGCCAAATACTTTGGGAAACATTGCTGACTTAGTTTGGGATGGTCTTGGATATGGTTTTGAGTTTGGTCCTTTAGCAGCAGCTGAGGTTATTGGTGACTCGAATCAAGTATTACATATAACTTCCGATTCATTTGTCATGATCAATCAAGGTGATTACAATGCCGATGGAACTTTAAAATGGGGATGGTTGCCAAAAGTTGGTTATGTGGACACAACTCAAGATGAAATTGCACGATTAGCAATTGGAGATGAAAATGGCGATGGCAAACCAGATTCATGGCCTGAAAAATGGTATAGTCCTGAAGTTGGTAAATATCTTTGGCCAGCATTCTTGGGTGATCAAGCTACTGCTCCTGACGAAGAAGTCTATTACGTAGTTGATGACTTTACAAATGCTGAATATCCTTATACACCTTCTCCTTCAAATCCTGATATGAAAGGTCTCGGATTGGATATGGAAGTAAGAGTTATTCAGTTCAGTAATCCACTTGCGGATGATATTATGTTCTTAGTTTATCAAATCACAAATGCGAGTGAGAAGAAAATTGGAAGAGGATATTTTGGTATGCATGGTGATCCTCACGTTGGCGGTCCTTCCGATTATGGTGATGATAGAGCAGACTTTATTGATCCTTTTGGAAGATCAGTTCAATTAGGTCTTAGTGCTGTTCCACAAAGAGCTAGAAACATGGTTTATTCTTGGGATGATGATGGTATTGGTATGGGCGGAAGACCGACCGGTTATTTTGGTTGGAAGTTCTTAGAATCACCATCAAATGCTATAGACATGATTGATAATGATGATGATGGTATTACAGATGAAACTCCAGAAAATAGTAAAGGAATATTCATCGATGGTACATCAGTTCCGCTTGAAACCGGTATTAGTGATGTTGAAAAATACACTCAAGTATTTGGACCTCCGAAACCAAGATTTGCCGGTGATGAAGATGGTGATTGGAATGTTGATAAAGATGATATTGGTATTGATGGTATTGGTCCTAATTCACCAAACTATCCTGGTCCTGACTATGGTGAGGGTGACGGTGAACCTTCACAGGCATGGTACCAAGATCTAGATGGCGATGGAGATTATACTCCAGGTGAACCGCTTAGTGACGAAAGACTTGAAGGTTACAGATGGGCTGGTTCGGAACCAAACTTTGGATTAAGAGACATTTCGGAATCTGACCAGATTGGTCTTTCAAGTTTCCAAGCTGCTCAATATACCAATTCCGATCCTAACGTTCCAAGGAACGATCCTCTCATGTGGCAATGGTTATCTTCGGATACAATCAATACAGCACAGGAGCTTTTATCAGAGCCTGGTGATAATGTATTTAACTTCGGTACCGGTCCTTTAAGTCTTGAAGCAGGTGAAACACAAAGATTTTCAATGGCAATTCTTTTCGGACGTGACATTGATGATTTAATATTAAATGCCGAAACTTCAACAAAAATCTTGGAAGCAGATTACAGATTTGCTCAACCACCGATTAAACCGACTGTTACAGCGGTTTCTGGAAAAGGTAGAGTTACTCTTTATTGGGATACTAAAGCTGAGGAATCTGTTGACCCGTTAACTGGTCTTAAAGATTTTGAAGGTTATAAGGTTTACCGTAGCAGGGATTATACATTTAAGGATGTATATACAATTACAGATGCTAATGGTAATCCTTTCTTAGGAAAACCAATAGCACAATGGGATCTTGTTGATACATTATCAGGTTTTCATCCTGTTGAATACCCTGGTAGAGCGGTTAAGTTTTATCTTGGTAATAATAGCGGAATAGCTCATCAATTCGTTGATTCAACAATTACCGATGGTGTTACATATTATTATGCAGTAGTTGCTTATGACTTTGGTACGAATGAAATTCCACCTACTGAGAATAAAGCAATAATCAGGAAAGATCCTATTACAAGTGAGTTAACATTTGAAGCTAATACTGTGATGGTTACTCCAGGAGGAATTAGTTCCGGAATGGAAGATCCTGAAGCAGGTATAGGTGGTACGCCACAACAGGTAGAAGGTAACTCTACAGGTAAACTTAATATTGTGATATTGGATGATCTTGCAGTAAAAGATAAGTTCTATACAATTAACTTTATTGGTGATTCAACTTATACTGTTTATGATTCAACAGGAGTTGTTGACCAGTTTACCTCGAAAGATACAGTATTTACTGACTTAGAAAAAACATGGGTTAAAGCAAGTACCGTAGTTGTAAAAGATGCAGCCGGTAACGTGATTGACCCTTCTAAATATATGGTCAATGAAAAATTTGGTAAGATTAGAGGCGCAGCACCGGGTGATCTTCCTGCCGGTGAAGTTTTTGATGTTACTTATAATTATTATCCAATTCCAGAGAGCAATGCTATTGATAGTTCAGATGCTAACCCGGTGTTTGATGGTCAACGGCTTTTTGTAATGAATGATCCGTTAGATTTGGATGAAGCAAATTGTAAATGGGATGAAGAAGTTGTAACAAATATTAGAGATTCTGTTTTATGGAGTACTTCTAATGCTGATTATATAGGTAATCCTCATGTACAATATAGAGCAGATTGGGAAATACGTTGGTTGGATTTAGCTGATACTTCAGCAGATGGAACATGGCCAAATGGTGATTCTATACTGGCTGCACCTTCAATGAAATTTGTATCTGTTCCTTTTAATATGGTCAATGTTTCCGAGGTTGATGATCAAGGAAATTATGTGAAGGGAAATTATATGTTGGATGAAACCCAAACTCCTACTACCGCAAATAACGGTAAATGGGATTGGGGCGAACCATTACTTATAAGGCCAACAAATGCTCCTGGTGCAACTGTTTCCTATTTTGTACAGTTCAATTTGCGCCCTGATACATTAATTATTGATTCGACAATAGTAGATGACTCAACTACTATTATTGATACGACAATAAAGAAATTTGAACCAATTCTACCTAAGGCAGGGGATATATATTATGTAAAAACAACTAAGCCATTCAGACAAGGCGATTTATACACTTATGAAAGTAAAAAAGCTAAGCTGAGTCCAGTTAATGCCGAAGTGGCTTTAGATAATATTTATGTTGTTCCTAATCCTTATGTAGCTTATAGTATGGCAGAAGAACCGGGGAGATTGCCTGATAAACGTGGTGATAAACAATTGCAGTTTAGAAACTTACCTCCGGAATGTACAATTAGAATATATACTGTGACTGGTGAATTGGTCTCGGTTATTTATAAAAATGATTTTACGAACATGGCAACTTGGGACTTACTGAGTGATGAGGGACAACGTATTGCTTACGGTGTTTATATTTATCACATTGATGTTCCTAATGTTGGTGAAAAAATTGGCAGATTTGCGGTTATAAAATAAGGGATATCGATTAACCGGGTATCTGAAAAATTTATAACGGAGGAAAATAAATGAAAAAATTGAATTATATTATTGTCTTGATTGTTGTGCTTGGGTTCTCGATACAAACCCAAGCGCAGTTATTCAGGGAAGTTTCAAAGGTCGGTACGACCTCGGCACAGTTCCTTAAAATAGGTGCTGGTGCTAGAGCTATTGCGCTGGGAGGAGCATATTCAGCTTTTGGAAACGATATTTATTCGATCTATTGGAACCCTGCTGGACTTGCTCTTAGCAACCATAGTTCGGAAATCGTTTTCAACCATGCAAACTGGTTAGCTGATATGAGTTATGATTTTGCTGCCGCTTCATTAAATTTTGGCGATGGTGGAACATTAGCAGCTAGTTTTACTTCTTTTGGTGTGCCTGAGGATAAAGTAAGAACTTTAGCTCATCCGGAAGGAGACGGTAGAATGTGGGATGCTAACTCTATAGCTATCACGCTTTCTTACTCAAAGAGATTAACCGATCGTTTTTCTGTTGGTATAAACGGTAAATATATTTCCGAGAATATTTGGAACTCAACAGCATCAAGTTTTGCCTTTGATGTTGGTACTCTCTATCGAACACCGTTTAATGATCTTATCATTTCTGCTGCTATATTCAACTTCGGTGGAGCAATGAAGCTTGAAGGTAGAGACTTACAATTTAATGATGATCCTAATGACAACATAAATACAGGTCCAAATAATATACCTGCTGCTTACAGCACGGATGAATTTGCTCTTCCTTTAATGTTTAGATTCGGATTGGCAATGGACATTGTTCAATCAAGATATATTAGATTAAGTGCTGCAGTTGATGCAATACATCCTAATGACAACTCGGAGTATCTTAATTTAGGTTCCGAGTTTGCATTTGATGAGTTGGTATTTTTACGCATTGGTTATCGTCAATTATTTATGAATAATAGTGAAGGTGGGTTAACTTTTGGCGCCGGACTTAAGTATTATTTCAATGATAATTTTGGAGTATTTATTAACTATGCATTTGCTGATTATGGAAGGCTGAAAAGTGTTCACTTTTTTGACGTAGGATTATTACTATAAGACAAATAAAGTGATATGATTTTAAGAAGGGGCGATTTCGTCCCTTTTTTTATATCATTTAGAGGAAATTATTTTAATGAGTGTTGATATAAAAAAAATAGAAAATGTCAATAAGCTTCTGATAAAGCATTTCGGTATCCCACCAAGGAATAAAGAATTACCTGACTCAGTTGATATGATAATCGCTACAATATTATCGCAGAACACAAATGATAATAATTCTTATAAAGCATATCAAAATCTAAAACGAAAATATAAATCGTGGGATGAATTGTTGAAAGTGCGTCGAGCAACAATTGAAAAAGAAATCAAAGTTGCTGGACTAGGATTACAGAAGTCAAAAGCGATCAAAGATTTTATTACAAATCTCTATAAAGAGAGAAAGAGCATATCACTTGAGCATATTGTTGAACTTGATAATTCCAAAGCAATCGCGGAATTGACAAAGTTCAAAGGTATCGGAGTAAAAACCGCAAGTTGCGTTCTTCTTTTTGCAGAAGGAAGAAATGTTTGTCCAGTTGATACGCATGTGCATCGTACTGTAAATAGACTTGGTATTGTTCAAGCATCAACACCAGATAAGACTTTTATAAAACTGAACGAAAACTTCCCACCGAAAATAGCACATCAATTTCACACAAATTTAATCCGTTTAGGTAGAGAAATTTGCAAACCGAAAAATCCTAGTTGCGGAGTTTGTCCATTACTTAACCTTTGTGCATTTGACGGAAAGAATTTATCAAAGAAAGAAAAAGGCAACGAAAGAAGTTTCATGCTTCTTGATTCCGTATAAAGATTAGAAAAATCAAAATATAACCGTGAGACCAGAAAGAAATTATTAAGCATTTCGTGCGGACTTGTGTACCGTGGCATAGTCGAGAAATGCGTCCACTGCAAAGAAATAAAATTCCGTAGGAATTTAATTATTATAGAAACGATGTAAGACCAAACACAATAAACCTCGTAGAGGTTTTATTATAAATACAACCGTAACGTAGATTGATAAGCGAAGCGGTCAATCTGCGTGGTGCATACAAACAAAATCATACCGCAGAGACGCTAAGCCGCAGAGATATTATAATAAAATCCCGATGGGATTTATATAATTCTCTTTCTGCATTTTCTATAATAATACAATCCCTACGGGATTGCTTGTTGCAAGAAACTAAAATATTCGTTCTCTACAAAAAATTATTCGTGATAATTTTTTAGATAAATTAAACTTGCCTGACGTTTTTAAGGCGAGTCTGTGTCCTATCCCAAACAATTATTCAAATAATTTATTTCAGAATTTTATATCTTTTGTTTTTCTAAAAAGATCAACAAAACATGTCCAAAACTCAAATACAAATATCTAAACGTAAAGAAGAACATATTGATCTTTGTCTTAACGAAGATGTGGCTTATCACAAAAGTAACGGATTTGAACAATACGATTTTTTACATGATCCGCTTACTGAAGTTTTAATAGAAGAGATTGATTTCCAAACAAAGTTTTTAAATAAAATAATTTCATACCCGTTTCTAATATCTTCGATGACCGGAGGTACAGGAAAGGCAAAGGGTCTGAACGCGAATTTGGCTATTGCTGCAAGTGAACTTAATATTCCGATTGGAGTAGGAAGCCAAAGACCTTTATTGGAAAGTGCGGAACACATAGATACATTTAAAGTTATAAGGGATAACGCTCCAGAGGTCCCTGTGCTTAGTAATATTGGCGCTGCACAAATTGTACAACTTGATAATGTAAAAGGTTTATTGAAAATAATTGAAGTTATTTCTGCAGATGGAATAATAATTCATCTTAATCCGTTGCAAGAATTGTTACAGAAAGAAGGTGAGATAAATTTCAAAGGATTGTTGAACAAAATAAATGAAATAAAAAATAACATAGATATTCCAATTATTATTAAAGAAGTTGGAAGTGGTATTAGTCAAACTGCTGCGCGAAAGCTTTTGGAAATAGGAGTTGATGTTATTGATGTTGCCGGCTCAGGAGGAACTAGTTGGGCTGCAGTTGAATTATTAAGAAATCCGAATGAAGAAAATGATTATTTTAGAGAGTGGGGATTAATAACATCTTTTTGTATAAAAGAAATTGCTAAACTTAAAGATGATTTTGATTTCATTCTTATCGGTTCCGGAGGAATTGATAATTTCGTTGATGCTGGAAAATCGTTAGCGCTTGGAGCTGATATGGTTGCTTCCGCTAGGACAATATTAAAAACAGTTGAAGATTCAGGTGTTGACGGAGTTATAGAGTTAGTTGAAAAATGGTTCAACGGTATAAGAAAGATCATGTTTTTAACCGGAAGTAAGAACATAAAGGAATTTCAAGAGAATAAAATTTTACGAAAAGAGGAATTATTTTGAATCTTAAAAAAAGAGATGAGAGTTTTAGGAAGGCATTTGATAAAGAAACAAAAAAAATTGATGAAAGACTTTCAAAGTTATTAGTTGGCAAAAAACCGGAATCGCTTTACGATCCGTGTGAATATGTATTAAAAAGTGGTGGGAAACATTTGAGGGGATATTTAGTGTTGCTTACTACAAAAGCTGTTGGAGGGAAATACTCTCAAGCTTATAATGCCGCTCTTTCAGTTGAAATACTTCACAGCTTTACACTTGTGCACGATGATATAATGGACAATGCCGATAAGCGGAGAGGACTACCGGCGCTTCATGTTAAATATGACGTTAACACAGCTATATTAGCGGGGGATAGTTTAATTGCGGTTGCATATAAAAATCTACTGAAGGATTGTAAGAATAACATCGTTGATATTTTAAGCACATTTAATCAAAGTGTGATAGATGTTTGTGAAGGACAAAGTCTGGATAAAGAATTTGAAGAAAAACATGATGTTACAATTCCCGAATATATTAATATGATAAAAAAGAAGACCGGCGCGCTCATAAAAATGTGTTGCTCAATCGGGGCTAAAATTGGGGATGCAAAAAAGGAATATATAAAAGCATTAGAGAATTACGGTTATAATTTAGGATTAGCTTTCCAACTGAAAGATGATCTGCTTGATATTATTGGAGATACAAAACATTTCGGTAAAAATGTCGGCGGTGATTTGATAGAAGGAAAAAAGACATATATGTTGTTGAAAGCAATAGAACTTGCCGATAAAAAGGACAAGATTGAACTGAATAAAATTATAAGAAACAGCGGTATTAGCAAATCCGAAATTGGTAAGTACAAAAAAATATATGAGAAATATGGTATTTTTAATACTGCTTCGAAAGAGATTAAAAGATACACTGACCGTGCAATCAAAGCATTGAATATTATTCCCGATTCTATCGAAAAGGAAAAACTTGTTTGGATTGCAAATTTAATGAGTGAAAGAAGTA
>Ga0256913_10001594_pt1 | contig 11665 bp, 11 predicted proteins | sample Axial_MatmetaG_FD_185970 | JGI IMG/M metagenome (GOLD analysis project Ga0256913, IMG submission 185970) | Deep-sea worm associated microbial mat communities from Axial Seamount, Juan de Fuca Ridge, Pacific Ocean - Axial_Mat | ecosystem: Environmental > Aquatic > Marine > Oceanic > Microbial...
GATGAAGGTATTATAGGGTCTACTACATTTGTTCCCCCTGGATTAATTGCAATGTCAGTTCCGCCGATTGGAAATGAGAGTTTAGATCTAATGAAAGAGTATAATAAAATGGTTTCCGCCGGAGTATTGGTTGAGGATTCCGGGTTTGGTTATGTTAAACCGGGGCCTTGGGATTCTCCAATGGCTCATTATGATATTAATGAGCTTGATTTTTATAAGATTAAAAGAGGAATTGCCATATTATCTGAAATATACTTTGCTGCTGATGCTTATAAGGTAATTTTACCTTTTGAAACATTAAAAGAGATCTCATCGCCAGATGAAATAAGTAAAATTTTTGAAGTGAAAATCGGGAAAATGGATACAGAGTTATTAACTGTTCATGTTATGGGTACAGCAAGAATGGGTGGTCTTAAAGATAGAGCTGTTGTTGATCAATGGCTTGAGTCTTATGATGTTAAAAATATGTTTATTACTGATGCCAGTGTATTTCCGACACCTATTGGAGTAAATCCACAAATAACGATTATGACTCTTGCCACATGGGCTGCCGCTCATATTATAGAAAATAAATCTTCTTATTTAAGTAATTAATTTTATTTTAGAGATAGTGTCAGTTTTTTGACACTATCTCTGTCTTCTAATAATTTTTTTATCAAACAAATTTGTGTAAGTTTTTGTTATTTCTATGTATATTTTTTTTATGATATTTTTATTGTATTGGCATAGATTTTGTATATTACAGTAAACAAGGAGGTAATTATGAAGCAGCAGCAAAAACAAGATAATTTAGAAAAATATTTACCTTTAATTAAGTATTTAGCTGATAAATATTTTAAATATATACCTTTGGAAATGGAGTTTGACGATCTTGTTCAAGCTGGTTTTGTAGGATTATTAAAGGCAAATTTGAAATATGATAAAAGTAGAAATGTCAAATTTTTGACTTATGCGGAACATAGAATTGTCGGCGAAATGTTTGATGAGGTAAGAAAATTTCAAAAATTATCCAGAACTTATTTTAATCAAAAAAAGAATCTGAATAATGCATATAAAACACTTTATATGTCATTAAACTGTAAGCCTGATTCTGAAAAAGTAGCGGAATATTTAAATATTTCTTTAGATGAATATTATTCTATGGTTTTTTATACTAATCTTTCAATTATTTCAATAGATGATGATACCTCGTACTGGATCTCAAATATTTCAAGTAATGACTTTAATCCGGAGGAATATATAATATATTTTGATTCTATTACTTCTGTTAAAGATACTGTAAAATATTTACCTGATGATGAACAAGATATAATTAAGATGAGATTTTTTAATAATATGACATTAAATCAAATTAGTAAGAATACCGGAAAGTCTATTACTACTGTATTTAATATGCAAAATAGAGCTTTAAGTAGGTTGAAAAAAATTATAGTTTCAAAACAGACGGAGGTCTGATATGCTTGTATTAAGAAGAAAACAAGGAGAAAAAATTGTTATTGGAGATAATATTGAAGTTATTTTTGATAATATTGATAATCATTCCATAAAGGTGTTAGTTAAAGCTCCTAAAGATGTAAAAATCATGAGGGGGGAGCTGGTTGATAAAGAGAAAGTCAAAAGAACACAGGTTGCTTAATTTAAAGGAGTTTAGTAAGAGTGGAGTGGTTAAAATTATAATTTAAAAAAACATGCAGAATAGTGGTTTTTGTTAATTTGTTCAAGTTCGGGAGATTCATTTTTGCATATTTCTTTTGCAAAAGGACATCTGGGGTGGAGGGGGCACCCTTTTGGTATATTGTAGGGGCTGGGAATGTCACCTTTTAGTTCAACTGTGGTAAAATTTACGCCCTCTTTATCTCCCGGAATGGACGAAAGAAGAGAATTTGTGTATGGATGTGTCGGATGGTTGTATATTTCCTCAACTTTTCCAATTTCTACTATTTTACCAAGGTACATAACCGCTACTCTGTCACTAATTCTGGCAACAACTCTAAGATCATGTGAAATAAATAGTATTGTTAGGTTATATTTTTGTTGTATATCTAAAATAAGGTTTAAAATTTGTGCCTGTATTGATACATCAAGAGCTGATACAGGTTCATCTGCAACTATAAAATCAGGTTGTGCCGCAATAGCTCTTGCAATACCTATTCTTTGTCTTTGACCACCACTGAATTCATGTGGATATTTACCAAAATCTTCTTTTCTTAATCCTACTTGATCAAGAAGGTTGTAGACCATATTCCGTCTTTTTTCCTTATCTTTTTCCAAGTTATGTATTATTATCGGTTCTTCAATAGCTTTGCCTATTTGTAGTCTGGGATTAAGTGAAGAAAACGGATCTTGAAATATTATTTGCATTTTTCTTCTTATAGGTTTTAGCTGTTTTTCAGTAAGAGATGATATTTCTGTTTCTTCATATAATATTTTTCCGGTAGAAGGTTTATATAATCTGATGATAGTTCTTCCGAGAGTTGATTTACCACAGCCTGATTCACCTACCAGTCCTAAAGTTTCTCCTTGAAATATGTTAAAAGAGACTCCGTTTACAGCTTTTACTGTACCTTTTTTTGAAAATGTACCGTCTGTAACAAACTCCTTTTTTAAATTAACAATTTGAATTAATTTTTTTTCCATATTATTTCTCATATAAAAAACATTTTACAAAATGGTTAGGTTCTTTTTCAAAAAAATCCGGTCTTTTGTTCTCGCAAATATCCATTCTTTTTTCACATCTAGGATAAAATGGACAGCCTACAGGTTTGTTTGAAGGATCAGGTACTTTACCGGGAATACTTTTTAACGGTTCTTTTTTTTTGTTATATTCAATAGGTGGTATTGAATCAATCAATCCTCTTGTATACGGGTGAAGAGGGTTTTTAAAAATATCTTCTATTGTAGATTCTTCAACAATTTCACCTGAATACATAACAATAATTCTTTGAGCAATTTCTTTAACTACACCAAGATCATGAGATATAAAAATAAGTGATAATTGCATTTCCTTTTGTAGTTCTTTCATCAAGTCAAGAACCTGTTTCTGAATTGTAACATCAAGTGCTGTTGTTGGTTCATCTGCTATAACAAGCTCAGGTTTCATTAAAAGAGCCATTGCAATCATTATTCTTTGCCTCATACCACCACTTAATTGATGTGGATATTCGTTAAATCTTTTTTGAGGATCAGGGAGACCTACTTTTTCCATAATCTGATAAACTTTCTTAAATCGTTCTTTTTTATCTATGTCAGTATGAACTTTAAGAACTTCTTCAAGTTGAAATCCGACTGTAAAAACAGGATTAAGTGCACTCATAGGTTCTTGAAAAATAATGCTTATATCTTTGCCTCTAAGTTTTCTTATCTCTTCACTGCTAACATCTAATAAATCTCTTCCTTTAAAAACAATTTTTCCTTTAACATATTTGGCAGGAGGAGTTTGAAGGAGTTGCATAATTGACATTCCGGTAACGCTTTTACCACAACCAGATTCTCCGACAACGCCGAGAGCCTCTCCTTTATTTACATGAAAAGATATACCTTCAACAGCTTTAATTATTTTGTCTTTTGTATAAAAGTAGGTATGTAAGTTTTCAATTTGCAGTAATTTATTCATCTTTAAGCCTCGGATCTATTGCATCTCTTATTCCTTCACCAAGCAGATTATATCCTAATACAGTAATTAATATTGCTAATCCCGGATATAGAGAGAGCCACCAAGCAATTTCTATGTTATCTTTTCCTTCGGCAAGGATATTTCCCCAGCTTGGTGTCGGTGGTTGAACTCCAAGCCCTAAAAAACTTAGTGCAGATTCAGTTAATACGGCTCCTGCTATTCCAAGTGTTGCGGTTACAAGAACCGGAGCAAGTGCATTAGGAAGAAGATGTTTGAAAATAATTCGCATATTTCCTGCACCTAATGATTTCATTGCCATTACAAATTCAAGTTTTCTTAATCTTAAAAATTCAGCTCTCACTAATCTTGCAACTCCCATCCAACTTGTAAAACCAATAACAAGCATGATATTGACTATACTTGGTTCAAGAAATGCAATAACTGCAAGAATTAAAAAGAAACTTGGAAAACACAACATAATATCAACAAATCTCATAATTGATGAATCAATCATTCCACCATAATATCCTGATATTGCTCCAAGTACAGTTCCTATCAAAGTTGATATTCCAACAGCAATGAAACCTACTAACAATGATATTCTTGCTCCGTAGATCATTCTGGTAAAAACATCTCTGCCTATACTGTCAGTTCCAAACAAATGTTCTTTGCTGGGACCAATAAGAATTTGTAACGGATTAATGGATACAGGTGAATATGGAGAAATATATTTTGCAAACAGAGAAAGTAAAATAATTATTAATACAATTACTCCACCGGATAAAGCCATTTTATTCTTTAGGAGTCTTAACAAAATTTCCTTATATGACATCCGTTATTTATTTCCTTTCTTTTTCTGTTCTTTATGGTATCTTTCCAAATAATCTTCTTTGGTAATAATTCTTTTTTCCAAAAGTAATTTTACCAGTGATGATATTTTGGCATCAATATCAAGCATCATACTGTAAAGTTGTAAATTACTTATTATCTCTTTATTTGTTTGAGTCTCTTTTTTTTCAGTTATGACTTCTTTTGATTTTACGGATTGTACATCATTATTGTCTTCCTCAAGAGATAGTGTAGTTTCTTGACCTCCGGTAAAAATATAAAGTGTATCATCTTCGGTTTGTTCTGTTGTTGGTTCAGGTTTAGTTTTTTTCTTTACATGTTTTTTAATAATTAACTGATCAAAATCAACATCTTTTGCCATTTGAGCATCAGCTTCCGGTTTAAATGCCCCTTTTCTTTGATAGTAAAAGTTTATTGCCTCCGATATTGTAACAGCAGAAGAGACCACCGGCTTAATATTGCAACTTACTGCAAATTTAAGTTCATCAATTGCTATTAAATTTGTAGGATCAGACATTGCCAAATAGAGAGTTTTACGACCAAGTTCCTCCTTTAACAAAATAGGTAATACATTGTATTTTATTGCCAACTCTTCCGGGAGAAAATTTATTGCAGAAACAGACGGTAGTACTTTTTTTAACCTAACATAAGGCAAGTTAAAATTTTTACTTAAAAAACTAAGTAGTTCTTCTTCAGTGATAAACCCTAATTTGACAAGGATTTCTCCGATTCTTCCACCCCACTGTTTTTGGTGGGCAAGAGCAGATTGTAATTGATAGATATCAATTAATCCTGCTTCAATTAAAACTTCACCGATTCTTTTTTTAGGACTCATATTTCCCCCCTAATTGCTTGTTTCCCCGATTCCTTCCCTAATTCTGGGATCAACTAATGCATAACTGATATCTGCAATAATATTTCCAAGTAGAGTAAGGAATGAACTAATGACCAATATCCCCATTATTGTTGTGTAATCTCTCATATATACACTATTAAAAAAAAGTCTTCCCATTCCGGGAATTGCAAAAATTGATTCTGTAATAACACTGCCACCAATTAGCGAAGGAAGACTTAAGCCTAATATGGTAATTACAGGCATCAATGCATTTTTTAGAGTATGAACAAGAAGTATATCTCGTTCTTTTAAACCTTTTGCTCTTGCAGTTGTAATATAATCTTGTCTCATTACCTCTAAAACACTTGCTCTTACATACCTTGACATATAAGCAAGAGAGCCTATTGCCAACGATAGTACCGGCAGTATTAGGTGTTTACCAATATCTGCAATTTTTCCGAAAAATGAAAGCGAATCATAATTTAATGAAAAAATTCCCGATATTGGAAGAATTCCTAAATTTATACCGAAAAATATCATTAAAAGAAGTGCAAGCCAAAAATGAGGTGTTGCAAATCCAATGAAAATTAGTACTGTAAGTGATTGATCATTAAGAGTTCCTCTTTTATATGCAGAATAAATACCTATTGGTATTGAAAGAACAAGAACAATAAACATAATTATTACATTTAGTAAAATAGTTATAGGTAATCTTTCGCCAATCTTTTTAATTACCGGTTTTCTGTCTTGACTTAATGATTTACCGAAATCCAGTGTAATCATTCTTTTAAACCAATCAAGATATTGTATTGTAATCGGTTTATCTAAACCGTAAAGATGTTTTAGTCTTTGATGTAATTCTTTGTTAGCTTTAGGGTTCATCTGAACTTGCATTTGAGTAGGTTCTCCCGGTGCCAAATGAATAACAGTAAAACTAATAATAGATATTCCTATAAGCATGGGAATTATTCCAATAAGTCTCATTAGTAAAAATTTCTTCATATTATTTTATTATTTCCGCTCTTTGTAATTTCTTTGGAATATACCATTTTGTGAAATTATAACTTATTCCGGCAGGTGCAGGTGTTATTCCTTTTATTTTTTTATTTACTGCAACAAGAGAGTACGGTACATATAAAAATGTATAAGGTTGTTCCTCTGCAAGTATCTCTTGAAATTTATAATAAAGCAATTTCCTTTTTTCTTTGTTAAAAGTGTGTCTTGCTTCGTCAAGTATTTTGTCAACTTCTTTATTGTTGTATGATATAAAATTAAACTCTTCCGGTTTTGTTTTTGTTGATGACCAAATATCATATTGATCAGGATCTGTATCTAAACCCCATCCTAAAATAATTGCATCAAATTTTCTTTTATTAATAAATTCATTTATAAATGATGACCATTCAATAATTCTAATGTTCATTTTAATGCCAACCTCTTTTAATCTTTGTTGAATAATTTCTGCTGCAAGATTTCTCTGTTTGTTTCCTTGATTAGTCATCAATGTAAACTCAAAAGGTTTATTATTTTTATATAGAATACCGTCTTTCTTTTTCTCTATCCAGCCGGAGTCTTTTAATAATTGTTTTGCTTTATTAATATTGTATTCATATTTTTTTACATTAGGATTATAATACCAAGTACCTGGTTTATATGGTCCTGTTGCAACAATTCCTTGTTTGTATAGAACAGATGATATTATCTCTTCTTTATTAATGGCATAAGATATGGCTTGTCTTACTCTTTTATCTTTAAATAACTCTTTTTTAAGATTATATCCGAGATATGTGTAATTAAAACCAATATAATTAAATTTATTAAATTTTTCTTTAAATGATTTTGTGTTAGTTTGTCTTACAAATTGCAAAGGTGTGAGACCGGATTCATCAATTCCCCCAGCTTTAAGTTCTAAAAATATAGTTGCTTGATCCGGAATGACTCTGTACAGGTAATTATTTATATATGGAGAACCGGCAAAATATTCTTTGTTTGCTTTTAATAAAATTCTGTCTCCTGTTTTCCATTTTACAAATTTATAGGGACCTGTTCCTATAGGTTTAAATCTTAAAGGAGATTTAGTAATATCTTTTCCTTGAAGAAGATGTTTGGGAATAACTTGAAATCCGGCCCAACTTGATAAAGCCGGAGCAAAGGAAATTTTATATTTTACTGATACAGTGTAATCATCAATTTTTGTAATTTTCTCAATGTCCTTATACTGTCCTGAGTATGCAGTAGGGGTTTTAGGGTCAACTATTACATTGTAGGTAAAAATTACATCATCGGCAGTAAATGGTTTTCCGTCATGCCATTTTATATTTTTATAAAAATGAAAAACTATCTCTTTGCCGTCGTTTTTAACTTCCCAACTTTCTGCCAATTCTCCGATAAGGTTAAGATCTTTGTCATATTTTAATACTGTATCATAAACAAGTCCTATAATATCAAATGAAGCACTGTCAGAGGCTAAAGGGGGAAGTAAAACACTTGCATCACCAATTGAAGCGGAAATAATAGTTCCGCCGTATTCCGGTGTAAGGGAGGTTGGTGTCGGTTTAATTGTTTTATTATCTTTTTCAGCAGGTTTTTCAGGCTTATTATTTTTACATGCAATAATTTGTGTTGAAAATAAGATTAAAATTATTGCAACAAGAATTTTTTTCATAATTAATACCTCATTATTTTGACATCTTCAGGTAAGTTTGGTTTAAAAATTTCGTTATTTATTTTAGGATTAATATCTAAATCATCAATTTGTAATTTAATAATGTAGTTTTTATATGATATTAAAATTTTTTTTGAAAAATTTTCAGTTTTTCCTACAATATCTATTGTTATTCCATTTTTAAGTTTTATTTCCGTAATTCCTTTTTCTCCGTTTGAAAGTTTTTGTTTAATATATTCCGGTGAGTGGAAGTCTTGAAAAAGAAGGTCAAAAAGCAATTTTGTTGTTATAAATGCAGGTAATATTCCTGTATCTCTTATGGTAGTTTCATCGCCATTCCAAACTTTATTGTCAATAGGGGAGTATAATGTAAAGTTTTTATTGTTTAAAAAAAGATAAGCAACAGGATAATTAAAAAATGTTAAAAGTTCAATTCTTAAATTGGAATATTTTTTTGAAATAAAAATTATTTTTTTAGTTTGGATTTTTTCTCCGTTATTAACAGTTATTTTTGCTATTCCTCTTATTGTCTCTATTTTGTTAATTTTATTGTCTTTTTTTATATTAATATTAGAAGTTGTGCAACCTACAAATAAAATAAAATTAATGTAAATCAGCTTTTTAAAGTTTCTCATTAATATCCTAATTTAATAAGTTTTTTACCAACTCTTTTAATTGATTCTGAATCTTTATAATTCTCTTTAGATATGACAAAATATTTGATTGCCTCTTTTTTCTTGCCCATTTCTTTCAGTATATCTCCCATGTGTTCATATATTTCCGGTTCAATTATATTTTTAAGGGTTTCAATCGCTCTTTTAAGGTATTTTAAAGCCTGTTTATACTCTTTTGTTTTATAATATACCCAGCCCATACTATCTAATATATAGGGATCATTTGGTCTGAAAACAAGAGCTTTTGTAATCATTTTTTTAGCTTTTTCAAGATTTTTTCCGGAATCTGCATAAGAATAACCTATAAAATTAAGAGCATCAGGATTGTCAGGATTAACTTTTAATGTTTTTTGCATATACTCCATTGCTAACTTACTTTTTTTTATATTTTCGTAGATTATTCCGGTTTTGTACAATATTTTGTCATTGTTAGGATATTCTTTTCTTCCTTTTTCCAGTATTTTAATTCCATCATTAAATTTTTTCTCTGAAATGTAGAAGTCTGCCGTTATCAATAACAGGTCAGGAGATTTTTTCATATTGTATGTTTTTTTTAATACTGATAAAGCTTTACTTATATTACCTTGTTGATAGATGATTTCAGAAATAAAAATATTGGCAGTAACAAATAGTTTATCATCTTCCTTTATTGTTCTAAGTAATTTAACTGCTTTGTCAGTGTATCCTTTAACGGCAAGAATGTTTGCATAGGTTATGGTAATAAGAGAATTAGACGGATATTTTTTATGTAGAATATCAAATTGTTCTATGCTTTTTTCTATTTGATTATCTTGAAAAAGTGAGTATGCTATTGAATAATCCAATTGCCATGGGGCAATATTAAGTTGCTTTTTTAACTCTGTTAACTCTTTTCTCATATTTGACGGATTCTTTTCAAGTGCATATAGTTTAGCAAGAAGAAGTTTTAGAGAAAGCCAATCCGGGTGTATTGTAAGAGATTCTTCAAGTAATGCTATCCCCTCTTTTATTTTTCCTGATTTTACATACAAAATTGCTGTTTCTCTTACAACAGGGAATGAATCGGAATTAAGAGCAAGAGCTTTTTTATAATTATTTAAAGCTTTAGGAAATTGTTTTTTTAATATATTTAATCTTGCAGTATAATAATAATAGTTAAATTTGTCGGAATTTTTTAATATTTGCAGATATTTTTCCGTATTTTTAATGTTTTTCTCTTTTAAAGATATGACTGTTAATTTTTGGATATATGTGGAATAATGATTTTTATTATAAAGATACAGATAAAATTTTTCTGCATTAGGGTAGTTGCCGACAGTTAAATATGATTTTGCTAAAATTTCAATAACTACATCGCTTTTTTCGTAATTATTTATATATTCTTCACCGTATTTAATAGAGTTGTCCCATAGTTTAAGGTAGTCTGATATCATGATAAGTTGGAAAAGCAGTTTTTTAGCAGGATAATAAGAGTATGATTCTTTTAAAAAAAGATAAGCTTCTTTAATCTTGCCATTCCTTAACATGTATTGTGCTTTGAGATATTGACTCATAACATAAGCAGGTGGCGGATAATCGGAAATAGAGTTTTTTTCTTGGTTGGCATTTATTTTGTTGTTAAGGTTTGTTGTCTCCGTTGTTGATTTACTGAAATTCTTAACTACTACAGGCGGTAATTTTAAAATCTTTTGGTTGGTTTTTTTATTTACCGTACAGGAAACAGCAATAAGCATAATTAAAAAAAGAGCAAAAAATCGCTTCATTATAATCCTCCTCTATATAAATTATCATTTTCTTGAAATTTAGTCAAATAAAACATATATTTTCTGCTGTTTTATATGTTTGCAAAATAATCCGTATAGGATAAAATATAATAAAAAGGAAGTTTGATATGTGTTTTTTCGGTAATTCAATTTTCGGTAAAGTTTTGTATGTTTTATTTTGGGGTGTTTTTGCATATCTAATTTTTGATACCTTATTTGATATTTATAAAAAAATATTTAATAAGTCAGACCCTATGTTAATATTAAAACAGAGATTGGCAAAGGGTGAAATTACCAAAAAAGAGTACGACGAGATGAAGAAAAAATTGTCCGAATAATAATCTTTGGTGGAGCCGAGGGGATTTGAACCCCCGACTTCCTGAGTGCGATTCAGGTACTCTCCCAGCTGAGCTACGGCCCCAAAGTTTATTAAATAATATCATTATTGATTATTTTTTCAATTACACTATATAGTATTTTGCTTAAATTTGTTGTTTTTACTGCTTTTTGTTATAATCCATTTTAGAAAAGAATATATTATTATGAAGAAAGATGCAATATTAACTATTATTTTCAGAGGAATCAGTGCTTCTCTTAACCTTTTAATAGGTGTTCTTACTGCAAGAATGTTGGGAAGTGAAGGGAGAGGGATTTTTGCTATTGTTTTTAATATTCTGACACTTATATTATTGTTTGGAAATATGGGATTATCTGTGTCTAATATATATTTTATCAGTAATGACTCTCACAATGAAAATAAGGTTATTTCCGTTTCATTTTATTTTAGTTTGTTTGTTGGAGTTATTTTTGCAGTATTAGGGTTTGTTTTATTGAAAACAGAGTTACCTTCTATGGTTGGTTATGATATTTATTCAAAATATATTTTTATTATTCTTGTTATTGTTCCATTTGCTCTTGTTAATAAGAATTTAATAACTGTTTTTCAGGCAAAACAGGAATTTATTAAATTTAATCTCTACTCAATAACTCAAAATTTTATGTTTGTTTTGCTTTTTGCGATAGGTTATTTTTTTTACTCTCAATTTAAACTTCTTCAGTTAAGTTTTTATATTCTTGATATATCATATTTTACTGCTTTTATATTGGTGGTTTATCTTTTATTCGGGAAAATAAAGATTTCTCAATTTGATTTTAACTTTTTAAAGAAATCTTTAAGTTTCGGTTTGAAAGGATATATTGCAAATATTAACGGATTCTTAAATTATCGAGCGGATCTTTTTATTTTAGCAATTTACAAGGAGCCTGCTGAAGTCGGTATCTACAGTA
>Ga0256913_10001595_pt1 | contig 11662 bp, 9 predicted proteins | sample Axial_MatmetaG_FD_185970 | JGI IMG/M metagenome (GOLD analysis project Ga0256913, IMG submission 185970) | Deep-sea worm associated microbial mat communities from Axial Seamount, Juan de Fuca Ridge, Pacific Ocean - Axial_Mat | ecosystem: Environmental > Aquatic > Marine > Oceanic > Microbial...
GTGGAATCCAGTGTCGTCCGCGTTAACCACGTCCGCGGAGGTTTTCAACGTTGGGATTCTTTCGTGGGCCGTTTTTCGTCCACCGGTTGTTTCGTGGCGGATTTCACGACGCTTTCGACCATTCGTACCTGGTCGGGTTCGACGTTTCTTTGGAACACCATTGCCGCGTTTCCCCCTAGCAAGGCTCCCAACAGCCCCACGTTCATTCTGGCGATGTATGTTGTCCCGTCTTTCTCATAGACGGCGAAGGAGCATGGAATCATGGCCGAGACGTCGCGCGAGGACGGGTTGTCCATCAAGCGCGCCGCTAGTTTGCCGTGGCAAAGTTTCATCACCGCGACTTTCGACCCGTCGCGCGGTTGCGGCAACGAACAAGAGACCGGTTTGACGACCCATCCGTCCGTGTTTTTCGCCTCCATCCACAATTTAGCGAAGGTTTCGCGGAAGCCGAATGGGCTTTTCCGTTCGACGATCATGGAGGAACGCAGATATATCACTCCGAAGACGAAGGCCAAGGCTATGCCCCACAACACTCCCGCGGCGAACATCCCCCAGTTGTGTTTGCCGCGTTTCACTTTCCGCTCGCCGGAGCCTCCCTCCGCGGTTTCCGGAGCCTCTTTCTCCTCTTCCCTTTCCGAGTCGGCGTTTTTGTTCCGTTTAGCGTCGTTTCCGTGTTCCTTCGCGTCCATTTCAACCTCCATTGTCAATCGCTCCGCGTTTTCCGAGCGTCGTCCCCGATGACAGGGGTAAGTCCGTAAATTTCCCGATGCCAGCGAGACGCGGGTCAGCGCGAAGATATAGCCTCCAAGCATATCACCAAGTCCACGGCTCGTTTCAGGCAAGAGTCTTTTTTATAGGCGTCTATATGTCCCCGTAAATTTTTGTAGGAGATGATTTTCCCCTCGTCGCATTCGATAGCGCTCGTTACCGGTGCCCGGGGTATTTCCTCCAATCCTCTCGGAATCCGTGGAACGGACAAAACATCGCCGTTGGACAGGGTTATCTCTTTTTTGGGAAACGGATGCCCGGAGGAGTTTGTTCCCATCGTGGCGACTTTGCCAAATGTGGTGACGAGCAAAGCGAAGACCTCCGAGGGGCCGCGAGTGCCGGAGCCGATCAAAACCACCGTAGGGATATGGACCATTCGTCTCCAACGCCGCGCTCCGTCGACTTTCGGCAGTTTGCCGTAAGACGCGAAGAGGCTCGCCGCGGAAACGGCGGACGCCACCTCGCCGGTGTCGGTGGTCCTCAAATCCAAAATCACTCCCACTGGCTTCCTGGATTGCCGGAAAACGCTAGTCAAATCCTCCACTAGGGTTTTAACCGATTTCTCGTCGAAAGAGTCCAGTCTAGCGTATAAAACCTTGTTCGACGCTATCAACAACGCTTTTCGAGGAGTCGGCGGAGCGTCCTTGGAAGAATCGGAAGCGTCGCGTTTAACGTCGGCCGACGCGGCTCCGGCGCCCCCGCTTCGCTTCCCCGCCACGCTTGAACGGTATTCTATTCCCTTGTCAAGCGCGGTTCCAATGGCCCGCAGAATCTCTATTCGCAATTTGTCCGAGATTTTGCCGCGCAAAGCCGGACACGCCATAAACGCCCCTCGAAGCAATTCGTCCACGTCGGGCGCGATTTTTTTTCTGAATTCCCCGACTTTTTCGAACGAATCGGAGTTGTTTCGATTGTTGGAGGCGGGAGAGCCAGGGACTACGGAGGTCGGGACGGAGCGATTGGAGTCGACGCTCGGGACCGTCACCGGGGACTCTGGATCGCTGGCTTCCAAGCGCGCTTGGAGGCAAAAACAAACAGCGCACAACGCCACGATGGAAGCGGATAACGTGTTCGACACGCCTCGGAGCATCTTTTTCCCTCCTGTTAATCGCCTCGCCGCGGGAATCAGACGTTGGATCTGGCGGAGACGCGTTCGTCGGCTTCCGCCGCTTTCTCCGCCAACACCCGTCGGTATCCCTTCAACTTCTCCGCGAGTTCCGCGTTGGACAACGCCAGGATGGAAACCGCGAAAAGCGCGGAGTTCCTTCCTCCGGCTTTGCCGACGCTGAGCGTCGCTACCGGAATTCCAGGGGGCATTTGGACGGTCGAGAGCAACGCGTCCATTCCGTCGAAAGGGGGACACGACATCGGAACTCCAAGCACTGGCAGCGTTGTCCTCGCCGCCACCGCTCCAGCCAGATGCGCCGCCATCCCCGCCGCGCAGACGACCACCTTCAATCCACGCTCGGCGGCGGAGTCCGCGAATTCCGCCGCCGCCTCGGGGGTTCTATGCGCCGAGATCACGCGCGCCTCGAAGGGAACGCCGAATTCCTCGAATATTCCGAACGCTCCCTCCATCGCTGGAAGGTCGCTTTCGCTACCCATCAAAACCGCGACTTCCGGGGAAGCCATGGAACACCTCCTTGCAGTCGAATCTTGTGGCGCGTCAACCGAACGTGGAGCCATTCCAGCCCCACATCGCCGCCGGCACGTCCATGAAATTAATATAAACCTTGTCGCCTGGAATCCCGAGAGCCTCTTCGATAGCGGAGCAGATGTCGGAGCTCAGTTTCCCGACCACGTCCGGTGTCATTCCGCCGATCCCGCGGGCTTCGACGAAAGCCGCGGACACCGCGTCGCCACCGAAAGACGCCGCCGCTCCCGACTCCACGAACACCGCCACGTATCGTTCCGGTTTTCCGGTGTTCCTAGCGCAAACCTCCGAAAGCTCCAACGCCAACTCGTCGAGCTTCTCTTTCGGAGCCTCCACCGCGGCTGTGACTTTCACCATTGGCATCGCGTCCTCTCCTTGTTCTGTGCCTTAACGCAAAACACCGTTTCCTGCTCGGGGGCGGTTCACGCGCCAGGCATCGGAAACGCCTTCATGAATTTTCCAACCTCGTTGGCGATCGCTCCCAAGGCCTTGTCGTCGTGTTGAACCGATACGGCCCTGTTTATGAAATCGGCGATTTTTGACATCTCACGCTCTTTCATTCCGCGCGTCGTGACCGCCGGTGTTCCAATTCGGATTCCGCTCGTCACGAACGGTTTCTCAGGATCGAAGGGGATCATGTTCTTATTGACGGTGATAGCCGCTTTGTCGAGTATCGCGGCCAACGCCTTGCCGGTTATGTGTTTCGGGCGGAGGTCCACCAACATGAGGTGGTTGTCCGTTCCGCCGGAAACGATTCTGAAACCCGACATCGCGAGTTCGTCCGCGAGTTTCGCGGCGTTCGACACCACTTGCTTCTGGTATTTCTTGAAATCGTTCGAGGACGCTTCCAGAAAACACGCCGCCTTCGAGGCGATGGTGTGCATCATCGGACCGCCTTGCAATCCGGGAAAAACCTTGGAGTTTATCTTCTTGATGTGTTCTTCCTTGCATAGGATCAACCCTGAACGCGGGCCGCGGAGGGTCTTGTGGGTCGTGGACGTCACCACGTCCGCGTAGGGCACGGGACTGGGATGGAGTCCCGCCGCGACGAGTCCGGCTATGTGCGCCATGTCAACCATCAGTTTCGCTCCCACGGAATCCGCGATCTCGCGCAACCGCTTGAAATCGATGGTTCTGGGATAGGCGCTCGCTCCGGCGACGATGAGTTTCGGTTTGTTTTTCTCCGCGAGTTCCGCGACGTTGGCGTAGTCTATGCGCTCGGTCTTCTCGTCCACGCCATAGGGAATTATATCGTAGAGCATCCCGCTGAAATTCATCGGATGGCCATGGGTCAGGTGTCCGCCATGATCGAGAGACATCGCCAGAATCTTGTCGCCAGGTTCGATGAGCGCGAAATACGCGGCCATGTTGGCTTGACTGCCGGAATGCGGCTGCACATTCGCCGCTTCCGCTTCGAACAGCTCGCAAGCGCGTTTTATCGCCAAGGTTTCGACGTCGTCTATGACATCGCATCCGTTGTAATAACGTTTCGCCGGATAACCCTCCGCGTATTTGTTGGTCAAAACCGTCCCTTGCGCTTCCCTAACCGCGGGGCTCGCGAAATTCTCGGACGCGATAAGCTCTATGCCGTCGGTTTGGCGTCGTTCCTCGCGGTCGACCATTTCCGCCAACTCCGGATCCACGCGCCGCAAAGAGGGGATCTCGTCTCGGGTCAGGCGCTCGATGGACTCCAGGCGCTTCTTGTGCCTTTTCTCTCCGCTGAAAGGGGTGTCAAGCCATTTTTCCACTATTCCCAACGCCTTCCCCTCGTCCAGAAGGTCTCCGGGAAGAACCAGAATGTTCGAACAGTTGTGCTCGCGGCTCAGTTCAGCGATGCGATTCGTGCCCGCTACCGCCGCACGAACTCCAGGAACGCGGTTAGCCACAATGCCCATTCCCACTCCGGAACGGCACACAAGAACACCGCAATCGGCTTCGCGCCGCGAGACCATCCTCGCGACTTCCGCGCCGAAATCGGGGTAGTCGTCTTTCGGATTCAGGTCGTGGGCCCCGGCGTCTATGGCGTCGATCCCGCGTTCGAGCAGAGCTTCAATGAGTTTTTTTTTCATGTCGAATCCACCGTGGTCCGCTCCCAACGCCACGCGGATTTTCTTTTTACCATGCCAATCGAGAAGCTCGACCATTTCTCATATCTCCTTGTTTTTTATTTTGTCGAACAATCGGTCCAACGCCTTCCGAATACCATCGAAGCAGGCTTGGTATGATTCCAGGCCTCCGCCGAAGGGATCGCTTATGTCGCCATCTCCGCCGAATTCCCCCAGCCGTTTGGTCTTCACCGCCGCATCTGGACACAACGCCAAAACCGCGGCCTCGTGGGAAACCGTCATCGGCACCACCAAATCGGCGCGCTCGATCTCGTCGAACGTCAACGGCGCGCTACGGAACGACGATATGTCCATTCCGAAAACGCGCGCCACCTCCACCGCCCAACGCGAAGGCGGTTCTCCCGCCGCCGCCGCCACTCCGGCCGAGGCGGATTCGATATTTTCCAACCCCGCGTCGTCCACCAGTTTCCGGAAGTATCCTTCCGCCATCGGACTCCTGCAGGTGTTGCCCGTGCATACGAACAATACGCGCATATAGCAAACCCACGGCTCCTTGCCAAAAACATCCCCGCCGGAAAGGGCGGGAACGCGGAATATACACGCCTCCGGAGGATTTTCCACGAAAGCCGGAAACGGCGCGGCGCGCTATAGTCCGTAGAGCGCTTCCAAGGGCGAGGTTCTCACTCGGAACCAGGATCGGAAGAACCTCCGAACAAAACGACGGCCAACGTGGCGAACAATATCTTCACGTCGCCAATAAGGGAGACGCGTTCCACGTAGCGCTCGTAAAGCTCCAATTTAGCGGGAAGAATCTTCTCGCGGTATTCCTTTTCAGGGTCGGAGGAGCCCGCCAATATCTCCTCCTCGTTACGGAATCTCACCGACGCGGGGTCGGTTATGCCAGGACGCTCCGAAAGAACCCTCTCCCAGCGTTCCGGATACAGTTCGATGTATTTCGCCACTTCGGGACGCGGCCCGACAAACGACATCTCGCCGCGGAGGACGTTCGCTAGCTGAGGCAATTCGTCGAGCTTCGTCTTCCTCAGAAACGCTCCAACCGACGTCACTCTGGACGCGTCGCCGGCGTCGAAACTCCCCTCGGACGCGTCCGGAGACTCCCTCATGGTCCGGAATTTCAGGATTTCAAACCAACTCCCGCCGCGGCCTCCGCGTTTCTGACGGAACAATACCGGCCCCTTGGAGGAAAACTTGACGAGCGCCGCCACAACGAGGAGGAAAGGGAGGAGGCAAAGCGTCATTGCCAACGCTAGAAACAAGTCGAAAACGCGCTTGAAAAAAACTCGATACATTATCGTCTCCAACCGGACGCGCCTCCTCCGAGCGGACATGGAGGGAACGGGAGCGCTTCGGGATCCAAATCCAGAAACCGGAACGCCCAACCATACCCCTGAACCCGACAGGAGTCAAGGCGCTCCCCAGAGGCGAGGAACCACGCCGGAAAACCTCCGGAGGAGTTTTTCCCGCCGAGTTTCCGCTAAGAGTCGCGATTACGGCGCCACAACTCTGAAACGCCGCTTCAGCCGCGTGTCTTTGGTGGCGGAGGAGGTGCCGAATGAAACCTCGAAATCACCAGGCTCGACGACCCATTCCATATCGCGGCCGAGCATCGACATGTCCTCGGAAGTGAGCGTGAACGAGACGTTCTTCGTCTCTCCGGGATCCAGATGTATCCTCTTGAAGCCGCGGAGAACTTTTTCGTACGGCGACACGCTCGCCACCAAATCGGAAAGGTAGAGCTGGACAACCTCGTCCCCGGCGCGTTTCCCCGTGTTCGTAACGTCGCAAGAGACTGCGAGGATTTCCCCCGCCTTGATCTTATTCGATGAAAGCTTCATCCCGCTATATTCGAACGTGGTGTAGCTCAAACCGTGCCCGAAGGGATAGAGAGCGCCGAGTATCCTCGTCATGCCGTATCCATCGGGACCCTTTCTACCCCCTTGTCCCGCCTGCGCATGGGGTTTAGATGGAAAATTGAAGGGAATCTGCCCGACGCAACGCGGGAAGGTGACGCTGAGCTTGCCACCGGGATTGTAGGCTCCGAAAAGAACTTCCGCCACGGAGTCCCCGCAATGCGTGCCCGGAAACCACGCCTCGATTATACCAGGAACGTGCTTGTCCACCCAATTTATCGCCAAAGGACGGCCGTTTATCAGAACCACGACGGTCGGAGTCCCGGTTCCTTGGACCGCGCGTATCAACTGACGCTGGCGTCCGGGCAGCTGGAGACTCGTCCTCGATTTGCTCTCGCCGACAGTCTTCGCGGAACCGCCTAGAACGACGATGGCGACGTCGCATCTACGCGCCAAAGCGACCGCCTTGGCGATCTCCGCCTTCTCAGCGTCCGTCATTTCGAAGGGGAATATCTCGCTCGCCGGCCAATGCGCGTCCGTAACGGCGCAACCGCGCTCGTATTCCACCTTCGCGTTGTCGCCGACTAGCCCCCTTATTCCTTCAAGCACGCTAATCACCTTCGCTCCGGCGGGACCGTAACGGCCCCTCATCCCATTTTTCGCCATGGCGTTGGGCCCTATCACCGCTATCTTGCTCGTTTTCTCCAAATTAAGCGGAAGAATACCTCCCTCGTTTTTAAGCAGAACTATCGATTCCAAAGAGGTCCTTTTCGACAACGCGTCGTGCTCCGGAGAATTCAATATCCCGTCCGCGGCAGCGGGGGAGTCCACATAGGGATTGTCGAAAAGCCCAACGGCGAACTTGACGCGGAGAACACCGCGGACGAGGAAATCGATGGTCTCCATCGCAACCTTCCCCTCCGCAACCAGCTCCCTTAGAGGTCTGACGTACCTCCCGGGAGGAGTGAAATTCGTCCGAACGTTCATTCCGGCGTTTACGGCCTTCATAACGGCTTCCTTGAACGAGGTTGCCACGTGGTGCTGGCCGCGAATCCAATCCACCGCCCCGCTGTCGGAAACAACATACCCCTTGAACCCCCATTTCTTCCTGAGAAGATCCTTTAGAAAAAAAGCGCTGGCGGATACGGGAATCCCATCGTAGGTGTTGAATGAAACCATCGTCCCCCAAGCATGCCCTTTCGTGAACGCCGCCTTGAAAGGAGCCAAAAACAACGTCTCCATCTCCCGGCGGGACACGTGGGGATTGGTTCGGCACATGCCGTCACGACCCCCTTTGGGAATACTGTAAACAGCGAAATGCTTTGGCGACGACGCCCGCCCGCATTCCTGTATCCCCAACACCATCTCCATTCCCAGAACGGAGACGAGATACGGGGACTCCCCATAGGATTCGACGATGCGCCCCCAACGCGGATCCCGCGCCAAATCGAGAATGGGGGCGTAGATGTTGGTGTAGCCAAGCGATTTCGCCTCCTCTCCGACAACCTTTCCAATCTCACGGACCAGTTCCTTGTCCCACGTGGAGCCCTGCCCAAGCTGGACGGGAAAATTCGTCGCGTTTCTCGCGCAAAGACCGTGGATCCCCTCGTTAGTGAAATCAACCGGGATTCCCAGACGGGTCTCCTCGACGAAAAAACGTTGCGTCAGGTTCAACGATTCCGCGATGCGATGAGGGGTTGCGTTGTACTCGCGCTTCCCACCTCCAAAACCGTTAAGATGCTCGTCTATGTTGGCTATGCCGTCCTTCCAGAGACTCTTCTTCCATTCCGGTGTGGGCAATGGGTCTTTGAGAACCTTGCGATATCCGTAGAGAGTCGCCAACTGGCAGGTTTTCTCTTCAATAGTCATGCGTTTGAGCAAATCATCGATGCGTTTCTCTATGTCGAGAGACGGATCCTCGTAAGGGTCCTTCACCCCGTTTTTGTTGAAGTCTATCCAGCCGTCGTGGTAAATGTCCTTCGTCTTCCACGCCAAGGCATCTCCTCCGGCGTACGCGGAAACAGCAGTTAGCAGAATGAACAACGACAAGGCGGAGAAATTTCTCGTTTCCATACAACCTCCCTTTAAAGTGGACGGCGCGCGCGTAAGCGTGGCGCCATGCGGAGAACGCGCGACTTCTTCGCATAAGTATATTGGCAGAAAATAAAATAGTCAAGATGCCGACGGAAGGAGGGAAGCCCGCCGCGCGGCGCGAACACCCAAGCGCGCTTGCATGGCGCGCCGGAAGAGGTATTTTGTCAGTCTCCGCCAAACAACAGCGGAGAACATGGACACGAAGAGGAGATGTATGGCTAGCGACGGTAAAAACAAGAAAAACGGCTCGAAGGAAAACGATATACCAAAACTGTTCAACCGCGAATTGAGCTGGCTTGATTTCAACAGCCGTGTTCTGGACGAGGCGGAGGAAAAATCCCTGCCAGTGCTGGACCGATTGAAATTCACTGCGATTTTCAGTAGCAATCTCGACGAGTTCTTCATGGTCAGAGTGGCGGGGTTGCGTCAACAGGCGAAATCGGGCAAAAAACTAGTCTGCCCAGCCGGGATGACGCCGGACGCGCAACTCGCGGCTATCAGGGGAAAAGTACTGGAGATGACTAAACGCCAAGCGAAACTGGCGAAAACACTGCTCGCGGAACTCGCGGAGAAAGGAGGAACGAAAATCCTCCAATACGAAAAACTCGACGAGACCGATAAAAAGACCGCCAGCGCTTACTTCCGAGACACGGTATTCCCCGTTTTGACCCCGGTGGCGGTGGACGCCAGCCATCCGTTCCCGACACTGAAAAACTGCGCCCTGGAAATCGCGGTGGCCTTGAAACGCAGGAGCGACGGCGAGCGGGTCAACGCACTCGTGGAGACTCCGGAAATACTGCCAAGACTCATTCCTTTGGAGACGATGAACCCAGACACGCGCAACCGGAAGGCATGCATAATGCTGGAGGATTTGATTATAAACCATTTGGACGACCTGTTCCGAGGGCAGAAGATACTCGACCATCTCATGTTCAGAATAACGCGCGACATGGACTTCGAACTTAACGAGGACATGGTCGCCGACCTTTTGGCGCATATCGAGGAGGAGCTGAGCTCCCGGGTGAGACGAGATTTCATCCGCTTGGAGATCGAAAAAGGGGAGTCGACCAAATTGCGCCGTTGGCTCCTGGACGAACTGAAAATAGAAAAAAATTTCCTCTACGAGACGGGAACGCATCTGGATTTGAAGTTTCTGATGGATCTTTTCAAATCCCCTGGAAACCTGCGTTTCCTGGAGGAACCATGGCCCGTTTCGATGTCGCCGGCGATAAGCGACGGGGAAAACGTGTTCGAGGCGATAGACCGCGAGGAATTCATTCCCCTTTTCCTGCCGTTCCAATCATTCTCGCCAGTCGTAAGACTCATGGAGGAGGCGGCGGACGACCCGAACGTGCTGGCGATTAAACAGACACTATACAGAGTCAGTGGAGATTCTCCCGTGGTACAAGCGCTTCTCAAGGCGGCCAGAAACGGCAAACAGGTCACGGTGATTGTCGAGATAAAGGCGCGGTTCGACGAGGAACGCAATATCGCTTGGGCGAAACGATTGGAGGGCGCCGGAGCACACGTCATATACGGAATCCCAAAATTGAAAGTCCACTGCAAATCCCTACTGATAATAAGGCGCAACGATGCGGGAGCCATAGACAGATACCTGCATCTCTCCACCGGAAACTACAATGACAGCACCGCGAAACTCTACACCGATATCGGATACATGACGAACGACGCGGACCTTTGCGCCGACGCGGCGGCTCTTTTCAACATAATGACCGGATATTCAGAATTCCAGGATTTCAACCACATGGCGGCGGCGCCGTTCAACTTGCGACGCTCCTTCCTGTCGTTGATCGCGCGGGAAAGCAGGCTTTCGAAACCGAAGGCGCCGGGACGAATCATCGCAAAAATGAATTCCCTGGTGGACCCGGAGATAATCGAGGCTCTTTACAACGCCACGAAACGCGGCGTGGACATAGACCTCATCGTCCGCGGCATATGCTGCCTGAACACGGAGGCGGCGCCGGGACCAGGGAAAATACGGGTCCTCAGCATCATCGACCGCTACCTGGAACACAGCCGCGTATATTGTTTCAGAAACGGAGGGAACGAGGAATTCTACCTTTCAAGCGCCGACTGGATGCCGCGGAACCTCGATAAAAGAATCGAATCGCTTTTCCCCGTGGAAGACGCCAACACGAAAAAAATCCTCGCCGCTCTCTTCGATTTCCAATTGAACGACAAGGCGCGCGGCCGAGTGATGGAAAAAAACGGGGCCTATGTCAAACTGACTTCCAAACCGGAATCCAGAAGCCAAAAGAAAACGGCGGAGTTTTTTAAGAAAATACTGCCCCCGTCGGGGCAACCCGGAAAACTCCTCAAATACCGTCCGGCGGGAAAATAAAACGCCGCCAAATGCTCGGAGAAAACGATGAAGTCGCAATTCCTGGCCGGATTGTCCGCCACGGCCGCGGCGACTCTCGCGGCGGCCGCGGGGGTCGCGTGGTGGAGCGCCGCCAATCCTCAGAAAACAATCCCGAACCGAGTCCCGGGCCTGGACGGAGCTCCAACGAGAAACGCCACGCCAGCGGTCAACGAGAAAATCGACATAGGATCCATATTCGAAAAATACGACGGAATCCCTCCCGATAGCGTAAAAGATTCCTGGCCGCGATTCCGAGGAGCCGATTCCTCGAACGTCGCGCCGAAAACGGCGGAACTAGCGGATGAATGGCCCTCGGAAGGCCCTGAAATCCTATGGAACGTGAAATTGCTAGGGGAGGGACACGCCGCCCCCGCCGTCGCGAACGGACGCGTATACATAATGGACTACGACGAACGAAAACGCGCCGACGCGTTACGATGCCTCTCTTTGAGCGACGGAAGGGAAATATGGCGCCGCGGGCATAAACTCAAACTCAAACGAAACCACGGATTCTCACGCACCGTGGCGGCCGTCGGAAACGGTGTGGTCGTGGGAATCGGACCGAAATGCCACGTCATCTGCGCCGACGCCGAAACGGGGGACTTCAAATGGGGCCTCGACATGTCGCGGGAGTTCGGGGCGGAAACGCCTTTCTGGTATACAGGACAATGCCCGCTGATTGACGGAGAAACGGTCGTCCTGGCGCCAGCGGGACCGGAAACACTCATGCTTGGTGTCCAGGCGGCGACAGGAAAAATCCTATGGAAAACCCACAACCCGGGAGGTTGGAGGATGTCGCACTCCTCCATTATGCCAGTGGTATTCA